>ERZ773018.715-NODE-715-length-18954-cov-6.107307_pt1 | contig 18954 bp, 17 predicted proteins | sample MGYA00580840_ERZ773018 | MGnify/ENA primary metagenome ERZ773018 (study PRJEB29015, sample SAMEA2738125) | human oral metagenome | biome: human oral; feature: human-associated habitat; material: saliva | place: China | collected 2256 ... | reverse complement strand
TGCTTTTACTAAAAATGGACAGAGCATCGATATTTGGAATGAGGACGGAGGAACATCCTCAGAACAGGCATACAAGAATGTTGCCTTCTATATGTCTTCACGCGGGTACGGCGTTTATGTACGCGATTCGGCAGATGTATCTTTTGAAGTTGCCTCAGAGATGGTAACTAGGACGCAGTTCTCTGTGAGTGGTGATTCTCTGGAGTAACTCATCATTGATGGGCCAACCCCAAAGGACGTTCTACGACGCTACACCGCGCTTACCGGACGGCCTCCGAAAGTACCCGCATGGTCATATGGGTTATGGCTCACGACGTCTTTTACGACCTCATACGATGAAGAAACAGTTACATCTTTTGTCGACGGGATGACGCAGAGAGGACTCCCGCTGTCGGTATTCCACTTTGACTGTTTCTGGATGCGAGAGTTTCATTGGTGCGATTTCATCTGGGATCCGTGCACTTTCCCCGATCCGGAGGGGATGTTGAAGAGGCTGAAAGAAAAAGGCCTCAAGATCTGTGTCTGGATCAACCCTTATATCGCGCAACGCTCATATCTGTTCGACGAGGGTGCCCAGGCTGGATACCTCGTGAAGCGTACTGACGGCGGAGTCTGGCAAACTGACCTCTGGCAATCGGGAATGGCGCTGGTAGACTTCACAAACCCTGAAGCTGTTGAGTGGTATCAAAACAAGCTACGAGCACTATTGGACATGGGAGTTGATTGCTTTAAGACGGACTTCGGAGAGCGAATTCCTGTCACCGGTATCCAGTACTTTGATGGTTCTTGTCCGCTAGGAATGCATAACCACTACACCTACTTGTACAACAAGACGGTCTTTGAACTCCTTCGTGAAGTTCGTGGCGAAGGTGAGGCAGTCCTATTTGCACGCTCCTCGACCGCTGGTGGGCAGACATTCCCTGTTCACTGGGGAGGTGATTGCACGTCAACCCATGCCTCGATGGGGGAAACTCTGCGAGGGGGAATGTCGCTTGCAATGTCTGGTTTTGGCTACTGGAGTCACGATATCGGAGGCTTCGAGGGAACTCCAGATCCGGGTGTATTTAAACGCTGGCTTGCCTTTGGACTTTTGGGTTCGCACTCTCGCCTTCACGGCTCTAATTCTGTTCGCGTACCGTGGGCTTTTGATGAGGAAGCTGTGGACGTGACCCGCTTCTTCACTTCGCTCAAAATGCAGCTGATGCCCTATATCGGCCAAGCTGCACGTGAAGTTCAAGAAGAAGGCATTCCAATCATGCGTCCCATGATTCTTGAATTCCCAGAGGACTTGGGAACTCGAGATATCGACACGCAGTACATGCTTGGCTCCTCGCTACTAGTTGCCCCTGTTTTTAGCACAACTGGTGATGTTGATGTCTATCTTCCTCAAGGGGAATGGACGTCTCTCATTGATGAGAAGACAGCTTGGTCGGGCTGGAAGCATGAAGTGCACGACTTCTTCTCCCTGCCGCTCTACGTACGTAAAAATACGGTGCTTCCATGGGGTAAGGAAACTCAGCGCCCAGATTATGACTGGGCTGACGGCGTCACGCTACGTTGCTTTGCGTTGGAGGACGGATACGCATCTCGGGTTGTGATTCCGTCCGCTGATGCCGGTGTTAGTGTTTCAGATGCCGTTTTTGATGTAGAGCTCAATGATGATGTGCTTGAGGTAAAGACTGATTCGACCCGAGCGTGGGCTGTCGAAATTGACGGGGAACGCTACGAGTATCAGGCAGGTACTTCTTATGCGCAGATCATGCGAACTGGGGGAGATGAGTAATGCCTGGACCAACAATTCAATTCCCCCAAAACTTTATATGGGGGAGTGCAACAGCCTCATATCAGATTGAAGGCGGAGTATCTGAAGGCGGTCGTGGGGAGTCGATCTGGGATGTTTTCTCCCATATTTCAGGGAGAACTTTGAATGGTGATACCGGAGATCGTGCATGCGATCACTATCATCTGTGGCGAGATGACATCAAGCTGATGAAAGACATGGGCTTGGGAGCCTACCGCTTTTCTGTCGCCTGGCCCAGGATACTTCCGCATGGTTACGGGAAGGTCAACACCGACGGGCTTGATTTCTATTCGCGTCTGACCGATGGACTTCTTGAAGTTGGAATTAAGCCATTCCTCACGCTCTATCACTGGGACTTACCCCAAGATCTCCAAGAAAATGGAGGGTGGGCACAACGTGATACCGCCTACGCCTTCGAAGAATATGCGTCCGTAGTTGCAGAAAAACTGGGCGATCGTATTTATTCATGGACGACTCTTAATGAACCGTGGTGTTCAGCGTATTTGGGGTATGCATCGGGAGTTCATGCCCCCGGGATACATGACGACGAGGCCGCGCTCCGTGCAGTGCACCACCTGAACCTGGCACATGGTCTCGGGGTCCGGAGTATTCGGAGCGAGAACGGTGAAAGTACCCGTGTCAGTGTGACCTTAAACCTACATATGATTCGCCCTGATCGGAAGGATGATCTTGGCGACTGTGATGCCGCAAGACGCATTGACGCAATTGGGAACCGGTGTTTCTTGGGACCGATGCTAGAGGGTAAATACCCAGAGGACCTATTCGACGATACTTCCGCAATTACGGATTGGTCTTTCATTCACTCTGGAGATCTTGAACTCATCCACCAGCGTTTGGATTTTCTTGGAGTGAACTACTACACCCCGAACCGTGTACGCCACATCGATGTTCATGATGAGTCCGGAAGCTCACGTGGGAGGAATGACGGGCATGGTTCTTCTGAATTCAGTCCGTGGGTTGGTGCAAAGAATGTAGAGTTTGTTCAGCAGAATGGACCTTGCACCGACATGGGATGGACGATCGATCCCTCTGGTCTTGAGGAGCTCCTCCATCGGGTCCACAGTGACTATCCTGCGATGCCAATTGTGATTACGGAAAATGGCGCAGCATTTAAGGATATGTTGGTCGATAACGATAAGGTCCATGATGATCAGCGCATTGAATACTTGCGTGACCATCTCGAAGTGATTCACCGTGCAATTGAAGACGGAATTCCTATGCAGGGATACTTCGCGTGGTCCTTGATGGATAACTTCGAATGGTCGTACGGTTATTCGAAACGATTCGGCCTGGTCTATGTGGATTACAGCACTATGAAGCGCGTGACCAAAGATTCTGGGCACTGGTATTCAGCGGTTGCGCGAAGCGGCGTCGTCGAACTCAATGAAGCGTGATAGTTGGCTGCGCGGCGTGTTACATTCGCCCACGATATGAGCACGCCGCGCGTGGCCCACGTCTGGGCCATAGCATGAGGCTATGTTCCAACGAATGCGTAGCTGACCCACGCGTCAGCTTTTGACCAGACCTACTGATGGCTAGAGATTACTCGCCCGGGTCGTACGTCTTTGCGTTGGAAACTGCCGCAATCGCCGAATCGTGAGCGCAGCGGCTCGACCCCCTCAGCCATCGCCTCTCCTCACGTCACAAGAATCAAAAACGTGAACACAAGGAGAGACAACAATGGGCGCAACTGAAGCAGCAGGCACCGAATACCAGAACTCTTGGGCATTCGAAACCAAGCAAATCCACGCGGGTTGGGACCGTGATCCCCAGACCGGTGCAACTTCCATCCCGATTCTTCAAACAACCTCATTCGCTTTTGACTCCGCGGAACGAGCCGCAGCCCGCTTCGCCCTGCAAGAGCTTGGCCCCATCTACACTCGTTTGGGCAACCCGACCAATGACTACGTCGAGGCCCGAATCGCTGCCCTTGAAGGCGGTGTCGGTGCACTTCTGACATCCTCGGGCCAATCTGCAATTACTCTTGCGGTCCTCAACCTGGCATCTGCGGGGAACAACATTGTTGCTTCGCCTTCGCTTTACGGCGGTTCAACCTCGCTGCTCAACAACACCCTGCGTCGCCTCGGAATCGATGCCCGCTTCGTGAGCGATCCCTACGATGTCGAGGAATGGCTGTCTCTGGCCGACGAAAACACCGTTGCCTTCTACGGCGAAACCATCCCCAACCCCAAGGGCGATATCTTCGATATTGAGAAGATTGCGCAGGCCGCACACTCCGTTGGCGTTCCGCTGATCGTCGACAACACTGTCGCGACCCCCTACCTGACCAGGCCCATCGAGTGGGGCGCCGACATCGTCATCCACTCGGCTACGAAGTACCTGGGCGGCCATGGCACCGCGATCTCGGGCGTGATCGTCGATGCCGGTAACTTCGACTACACGAAGGACCCCAAGCGTTTCCCCGGTTTCAATGAACCCGAATCCTCCTACGCGGGCCTCGTTTTTGGACACGACTTGGGCGCCGAGAAGCTCGGAGCAAACCTCTCCTACATCATTCGCGCACGTGCAATTGGCCTGCGAGATGTCGGGTGTGCTCCCTCGCCCTTCAACTCCTTCCTCATCGAGCAGGGCATCCAGACCCTGTCGCTGCGCGTTGAGCGCCACGTTGACAACGCGCTGAAAGTTGCGAAGTTCCTCGAATCTCACCCGCAGGTCGAGTCCGTGAACTACGCGGGCCTCGAGTCCTCGCCCTACTACGAGCTCCACCAGAAGTACAACCCGCGCGGTGCTGGCGGCCTGCTCTCCTTCGTCATCAAGGGCGGCCTTGAAGCAGGAACCTCTTTTGCGACCTCGCTCAGGCTTCTCCCGACCGTCGCCAATATCGGTGACGCAAAGTCCTTGGTCATTCACCCCGCATCCACCACGCACTCCCAACTCAGTGAGTCCCAGCTGCGCGCCGCGGGAATTGAACCCGGAACCGTCCGCCTGTCCATTGGCATTGAGAACGTTAACGACATCATTGCCGACCTTGTCCAAGGATTCGAGGCCGTCGCCCACCTGGCCTGACACTGGCCAGCCCGCGCAATCTCGAGGTAAGTGAGGAAGAGACCATGAGCCGACGTGAACTTGGACCGATCCCCGTCAGCGGTGCGTGGACGCCTAATGACCCCGTCGCATTCCGTAAGTTTGCGCACTTGGGGCCCCTCCGCCTCGAAAATGGTTCATTCTTGCCGGAAGTGACCCTGGCCTACGAGACCTTGGGCACGCTCAACGAGGACCGCTCGAATGCGATCCTCGTGCTGCACGCGCTCACGGGCGACGCCCACATCTCGGGGCCGGCGGCTCCCGGCCAGGTCACTGCGGGCTGGTGGGAAGAGGCCGTTGGACCGGGTAAACCCTTGGATCCCGAGCGCTATTTCCTCGTCGTTCCCAACGTTCTCGGTGGCTGTCAGGGAAGCACGGGCCCGGCCTCGGCAGCGCCTGACGGGCAGCCGTGGGGTTCGCGTTTCCCCGTCATTTCAACGCGCGACCAGGTTCAGGCCGAGGCGCGGCTGGCGGATTACCTCGGGATTCCCACGTGGAACACGGTCATCGGCGCCTCCCTGGGAGGACACCGCGCGCTCGAGTGGGGAGTGACCTTCCCGCTGCGCTGTGAGCGCTTGGTCGTCGTGGCCTCGGCGGCATGCACGAACGCGGAACGTGCGGCTTGGGCGCACACTCAAATCCGCGCCATTGAACTGGACCCCAACTGGCGAGGCGGAGACTACTACGACCAAGAAGAAGGCCCTCACGCGGGACTCAACCTCGCGCGACAAATCGCTCACGCCACCTACCGCTGCCCCGATGAGCTGGACGCGCGCTTCGGGCGCGCGCCCCAGGACCGCGAGGACGTGTTGAGCGGCGGGCGTCTGGCTGTCCAGTCCTACTTGGACTACCACGGGGCAAAGCTCGTGCGTCGTTTCGACGCGGGTTCCTACGTTTCCTTGTGCCGCACGATGCTGAGCTACGACATCGGTCGCGATCGCGGGGGAATTACCGAGGCGCTGCGGCAGATCACCGCGCGAACGCTGGTGATTTCGGTGGACTCGGACCGACTGTTTTTCGCGAAGGAAGGACTCAAGCTCGCCGAGGGAATTCCCGGCGCGCAATACGCGTGCCTGTCGTCTCCGCACGGTCATGACGGCTTCCTCATCGAGTACGAACAACTCAATCGAGTCCTCGAGGATTTCCTGGAAAATCAACCTTCTTTTATTGATTCTTCGGCACTGTAAAGGCGTAATTTTCTTTCTTATGTGAGGCCTGAGCTAGGCACAGCTCATTCATAGAGTTAGCTGGCTCAATTGGATCATCACGATCCACGAAAGGACCTCACATGAAAACGCCAGCATCGACTCTCGTACGGTTATCAGCCGTAGCCGCGGTCGGCGCGCTCGCACTGAGCGCCTGCTCCTCGACTTCCGGCACCGCATCGGCCTCGTCGGCCGTCAGTGCGAAGGCCGCCTCAAGCTCATCGGTTTCCGCGGAATCCGGGACTGTCATTGCTCCTCCGACCGCTGCCGAGGCCTTGGCTGCGAACGCCAAAGCCTCCTACGTTGAGGACAGCGCGTGGGATGCTTCTTCGGCTCAGACCATTTCTTTGAACGGAAGCAGCGCGAGTACCTCCGCATCCGGAGTCAAGGTTGATGGCTCTACGGTGACGATCACCCAGGCTGGCGTCTACAAGCTCTCTGGAACGCTCAATGGACAGGTGAAGGTTGAGGCTGGGACGGATGCCCAGGTCGTCTTGATCCTTGACGGTGCGACAATCACGAACTCTTCGGGTAGCGCCATCAATGTGGTCTCAGCAGATGATGTTGTTCTGTCATTGAATGGTTCAAATACCGTCACTGACGGCACTCCCTCGGATACAAACGCTGAGGACAACGCGGCGATTTATTCCGATGCAGATCTCACCATTACGGGTAGCGGTTCACTGACGGTCAATGCCAACTACAACGACGGTATTACCAGCAAGGACGACCTCTACATTCTGTCGGGTAACATCACGGTCACCTCGAAGGATGATGCGCTACGTGGCAAGGACTCGCTGACCGTTGCTGGCGGAACTATCAAGCTCACTTCAGGAGGGGACGGCCTGAAGTCTGACCAAGATAGCGATACCACTAAGGGCTACGTCAATATCACCGGTGGCACCATCGAAATCACCTCGGCGGGTGATGGTATCCAGGGTGAAACTGACGTCATTATCACCGGTGGAGATACGACGATCATTGCCGGTGGCGGTGCCTCGTCTGGAAAGGACTCCAACAATTCCACTAAGGGAATTAAGGCCGGTGTCTTCCTGATCGAAGACGGTGGCGAGGTCACGATTGACTCCGGTGACGATGGTCTGCACTCCGATGGTGCAATCCGGCTGACCTCCGGAACAATCGTTGCATCAACCGCTGACGATGGTATCCACGCTGAGGGTGCGGCCGTTCTTGACGGCGCGAAGGTTACGGTTGAACAGTCCAATGAAGCCCTTGAGGGCGGCTTGATCACCATCTCCAATGGTGAGGTCAATCTGACCTCCAGTGATGACGGTATCAATGGATCCGGTTTGACCACCGTTGCGGCAGTTGAAGCGGCGAAGACCGCGACAAAGACGACCACGACCAACAACGGACCCGGTGGCTCCATGGAGGACACCGGTGAAAAGATCCTGATCTCGGGCGGAACCGTGACGGTGAACGCCGGTGGTGACGGCATCGACTCCAACGGATCGGTTGAAATCACCGGCGGTTCGACGATTGTCTACGGACCGACTGACGGTGGAAACGGTGCCCTCGATGCCAACGGTGAGTTCCTGGTTAATGGTGGAACGCTGATCGCGATTGGTTCTTCCGGAATGGCGGAATCGCCTTCGGCCAACTCTTCACAGGGATGGCTGCAGGCTTCGGCTTCCGGTAACGCGAACTCGACCGTGACCATCACGGACTCCAGTGGAAAGGTCTTGGCCAACATTAAGGCCGCAAAGACCTTCCAGAACGTGGTCTTCTCCTCTGCGGATGTGTCGAATGGCCAGAGCTACACGGTGAGTGTGGATTCCAATTCGACCTCTGTTACTGCGGGTCAATCGACCGGCAGCCAGGGCGGTCCTGGTGGGGGAGCGCCCGGTGGTCAGGGAGGTGCTCCTGGCGGACAAGGCGGAAACCGTCAGGGCGGCCGCTGAGTGAAAGAGTGGGGGGATGCAACTACGGTTGCATCCCCCCAGTGCGTGTTTTTAGGGAGTCGTTGCTTGCCGGCGCGCATACAGGCTCTCGATAACGACCATGATCCATGTTGAGAAAAGGACAGGCTGGAGAATCAAGTTGATGTTCTCAGGCGAGAGCACGATTTTGAACATATAACTGGCTTCGTTCTGACTCCATATTGAGGTTACGAGATCGCGAAGGCCGTTGAAGAAGAACTGGTACGCGGCAAGGAAGATGGTTGTCCACTGAATGATGTACTCAGCGATCTGATAGGTCTTGCTACTGACGGTCAAAAAGGTGAAGTGCTTTGAAAGAAAACGGTGAATGTATATCTGAATGAGCGCAGCAGCCATCATCAGTGTCAAGGTCATGAGCAAGAAAGTCCCTGCACGGAACTTTCCAAGACCGGTAGAGAAAGTCGAGGCCGTATCGTCAAGGAGATTCTCACTTCCCCACAGCGATGAGGGGAGAAGCAAGATGAGGCTCCCAAATAGAGAGACCAGTATCAGCATGAGAATCGCATTAACAATTGCGCTCCCCGTCAGGTAGCCGATCGCCCGAACGAAGATCAAGCATTGGGAGTTGCGTCCATAGATCGCAAAACCAAGACCAATCAAGAGGCAAACGGTTGTCGCCAAGAAGAAAAAAGGAAGCATCCGGTCTCTTTCCAATACGCATTGCTAGAACAAGTCTCCCACATAGCTCATTCATAGACTCCGCTGGCTCAATAGTTACGTCACGCACGAAACAAGCTTGAGGAGCATCAAATGAGCGCACTCACCACAGCGATGGTTATGCCGATCATCATCGACCTTCTCGCAATGTTGATCCTGGTTGGAGTCCTCTACTACCCCCGCCACCGACGCGCCGATCTCGTCGTCGCATTCTTTGTTGTGAACATCGGCGTCCTTGCTGTCGCAAGCGTCATGGCAAACTCGACGATTTCCGCAGGCCTTGGCCTTGGCCTCTTCGGTGTCTTGTCGATCATCCGACTGCGCTCCGACGAGATCAGCCAGCGCGAAATCGCCTACTACTTTGCTTCCCTCGCCATTGGTCTGCTCCTCGGCATGAGCACCGCGATCTACTCCTACGCAATGGTCGCTCTGGTCCTAGCTACCCTCGCCATTGGCGATTCAACTCTGATCCTTGGACGCTCCGGCTCGCAGCAAGTCCAATTCGACCGCGCAATCGCAGACGAGAAGGAACTTCGCCAAGCACTTGAAGCCCGTATGGGTGTCAAGGTCACCGGAGTCAAGGTCATCAAGCTCGACATGGTCAACGATCTCACCTTGGTTGATGTTCGCTACCGGGTCCCGGCCAGGCGCTGAACTTACGCAAATCGCCACCCCGGCCTCGGCCTCGTGAAAGAACTGGAGGACACCATGACGCACGAACTACACAACCTGACGAACCTCGAAGGAATCAGCCTCGATGACATGAACGCACGCGCCGCGATGCTCACGCGAGTCGACCGCAAGTACGTCGTGCCCACGGATCGCTTGGATGAGTTGCTCGCGCTCATGAACCCGGCAACGCAGATCCTTGAAATCGGGGGGAAGATTGAGCAGCGCTATGCCTCGTGCTACTTCGATACTCCCGAGCTGCACTCCTTCATGGACACCGCGCACAAGCGCCGCCGCCGCTACAAGGTTCGTACGCGCTCTTACCTTGATTCGGAGCTGGCCTTCCTTGAAGTTAAGACCCGAGGCCCGCGCGGGCGCACTGTCAAGAAGCGCTTGGCCTACGACTTCGCTCAGGCTGCGCGGATGGAACTCAGTCGCGAGGGCAGGTTTTGGGTGGCCGAAAGGCTCGAGGCCGCTCAGTGCTTTGACGGCGTTGGTCGGGTTGAGTCACTGGTCCCCGTGCTCTCTGGAACCTACACGCGGTCGACACTTCTCATGGCAGGCGGCCAGGGGCGCGCGACGATTGACACCGAGCTGCACTGGGACTCGTGGGGACATGAGCTTCAAGCTCCCCACATTGCGATTATCGAAACGAAGTCTGGTGCAGCTCCGTCTGAGCTGGACCGATTGCTGTGGGCAAACAGGATCCGTCCCTCGCGTATCTCGAAGTACGCGACTGCGATGGCTCTGCTGACACCGGACTTGCAGACAAACCGGTGGACTCGCGTGATTGATCGTTTCTTCACGATGAGTCCGACGGTCCAGCAGGCACTTGCCGCATGAGCCGACCGCGGGATTGATCCCGTACACAAGCTGTCCCGCGAAGTGTGCGTGATGACCCAGAGGTGCTGCGCGGGACTAGGCTGGGGGGTGTGGAAATTCCACGCCCCCCAGTTCTGATGCGATCGTGAGGAAAAAATGACACTGCCTTCGGAGAAACTTGCTGAGCTTGGCCTTGAACTACCTGAGGTTGCCAAGCCTGTTGCCGCCTATGTCCCTGCCATTGAGGATCGCGGTGTTGTGCGCACCTCCGGTCAGCTTCCCCTGGAAAATGGCGAGTTGGCATGCATTGGTGCGGTTGGTGAAGATGGTGCGGATCCCGAAGACGCGTACGAGGCCGCGCGGATTTGTGCGTTGAACGCAATGGCGGCTGCAGCTGCAGTTGCTGGCGGTGTGGATCGTCTGGCCTCGGTAGTTAAGGTGACTGCCTTTGTCGCTTCCTTGCCGAATTTCTATGGGCAGGCTGCTGTGGTCAATGGCGCGTCTGAACTACTGGGTGAGGTTTTTGGCTCTCAGCACGCGCGTTCGGCTGTGGGTGTTGCGGCCTTGCCGCTGAATGCCTCGGTCGAGGTTGAGGTGGAGTTTGCGCTCCGTTCCGAGTGAGTGGGATCGCTCAGCGCTCTATTTAGCAAGGATTTAAACTGAAATAAAGGTCTGTGTGCGGGCGTTCCTGTGAGTGCCCGCTGGTTTACAGCTTTATTCAAAGGAAGAGGACAAAATGGCAGAGACTTTGCCCGAGGCAGCAGCGCCGGGAACTGGACAGCAATTCAAGCTGGTCGATGTGTCGACCACCCCCTCTGAGGGCGGTTGCGGTTGCGGTTGTGGCGGCCACGGAAAGAAGGAACAGGCTGCTCCGGCTTCGACTGCTCAGGGACACGGCGGCTGTGGCTGCGGTGGGCATGGACATAAGGCTGAGGCCGCACCTGCACCCCAGTCACACGGTGGCTGCGGTTGTGGCGGCCAAGGACATGGCGCTCAGGCAGCTCCGAAAGTGGAAGCACCTGCTCGCGGCGGTTGCGGTTGTGGTGATCATGGTCAGGGGACCGCGCACGTCGTTTCGCAAGATCCCGCCGTTCGCGAGGACGAGCTTGTCGTTCACTCCCTGCCCAAGGTCGTTCGCCATGCACTGTTGTTTGCCGCGATGGATAATCTCCCGCTTGGAGCTTCACTGATTGTTGTGGCACCGCACCAGCCGGCTCCGCTCTTCAACTACCTGCAGGAAAGTGAATCGCACTACCGCGTCGAGACAATCGAAACTGGCCCGGTCGACTGGCGCTACCGCATTACGCGTCTGTCCTAGTTTTCTGAGGCTCAATGCCCGCGAGCCCTGCGCTCGCGGGCATTTCTGTGTCTTGGTCTACCCAGGTTCTATATTGGCCTCCGCGTGTCCGCGGCATCCGCGGACAAAGTGCGTCTGAATGGGGGAGGCTTTGGTGATTTTCTCCGATAACCCGGAAGTAATGACGCACTTTGTCCGATGCATTGAGGTGAAGAGCAACCTCGTGGCAAGGTGTCGGTACTTTGTCCGATGTGCCGAGGTGACGAGCAACCTCACGACGCCCTCGCTCAAGTGCCTCACTCGCTTCGCTGTCAGCGGCCGAGCAAGTCCTGTCGCTGGCCGAGCCGCCCCGCTGCGTGGCCGAGCCGCGCAGCCGACTGACTAAGCGATGCCCCGTCAGGTGACCGCCTGTCCAGTTTCAATAAGAAAACCCGAAATACCAGCGAAAGTCTCGCTGGTATTTCGGGTTGTTCTGAGCCGCCTGTGGGAATCGAACCCACGACCTATTCATTACGAGTGAATCGCTCTGCCGACTGAGCTAAGGCGGCCGGGCAAATCCTCACTTCCGAAGGGAAGTGCAGAAAAGCTACCGGAAGTACTTTAGCGGTATCCGCTTCGGAGAAGCAAACGTTGTGCTGCTGCGATGGTGTGTGATTGCCCGCACGCACTCTTGCTCACGCCTGCCACTACCTGCGCGTTCCTCGGGTGTTACTCTGAATTGTGTTGACAGAACATGACGAAACGTCAGAAAACCCAGCGGAGACGCCCGTCGTCCTTCTTGTAAATCTAGGCACTCCCGAATCGCCCAGCCCCAGCGATATTCGCCGTTTTTTGCGTGAATTTCTGAGTGATCGTCGAGTAATCGAACTTCATCCTCTGATCTGGAAGCCAGTTCTTGAATGCGTGATTCTTCCTTTCCGCCCCTCTCGAGTTGCACCAAACTATCGCTCGATTTGGACTGAGCATGGTTCGCCGCTCATGGCGTATTCCATCGCCCAAGCCGAATCTCTTTCAGAGCTGCTTGGTGGTCAAGCGAAAGTTGCGCTCGCTATGCGCTACGGAAAGCCCTCTATTGAGAGCGTCCTTGATGATGTGTTCGCGAAGGGGCATCGCCGCGTCCTTCTTCTCCCCGCCTATCCACAATATGCCGCGTCATCTGCGGGAACAGTCACTGACGCATTAGCGCGCTACATCCTGAAACGTCGCAATCATATGGAAGTGCGCACGATCCGTTCGTTCCCAACGGAACCCGCCTATATTGAAGCCCTAGCCTGCGCTATCGAGGAAGATTGGGCACGCCGGGGTCGCCCTGATTTCGCATCTGGAGATCAGCTCCTTGCGTCTTTCCATTCCATCCCTCAGAAAATGCACGATGCGGGTGATCCCTACAAGCATGAGTGTATGGCGACGGCAAATGCACTCCGAGCGCGCTTAAATCTCGATGAAGACCAGCTTCTAGTGACGTTCCAATCGGTTTTTGGGCCCGCGAAATGGTTGGGGCCGGCGACCATCGATACCGTCGCTGAGCTTGCTCGTCGCGGGACCCGGCGTCTTGATGTGATTTGCCCTGGCTTTATGACGGATTGCCTAGAAACCGTCGACGAGATTGCTCAACTGAACCGGGAGACTTTCCTGGAAGCAGGCGGTTCAGAGTTCAACTACATCCCGTGGGGAAATGCCTCGCGCGGTGCCGTCGAGACTTTGGAGGCCCTCGCCCGGCGCGGGCTTGCGGGTTGGATTGATTGACGAGGCCGTGGGGGAGTTATAGGAAACGCCTCGTGCATTGGTGCTCGCTGACGAGGTCGCGCCAAGAAACCCGCTAGGCTTCGGTTCGGTGCGTGCGCAGTTGCGTCCAGAGGCGCGAGGCGCCGACACCTAGTCCGAGCGCGATCGTGGTTGGAACCAAGAGCGTCGCGCCTCGGTGTGTAAATTCAATGACCAAGCACAGTGCGGTCAGAGGGGCACTCATTGATGTGCCGAGGAAAACAACAGCGCCAATGAAGGCGAAACAAACAATGGCTGTCGTGTCGCCGGGGTAGATGTGCGACCACATGATACCGAAGACCGCCCCGCAGGAACCGCCAAGCGCGAGTCCTGGCGTTAGTGTGCCGCCCCATGCACCCGAGCGAATAGTTGCAAGTGTCCCGACGAGCTTGGTTATCCCATCGATAAACAAAGAAACAAGAAGTGCCAGGCCGACTCCAGATGCCGCGCGTGCTCCTTCGCCCAGAATCGCGCCGTCAAATGCTAACTGTGCGGTGGACTGACCATTCCCAGCAATCGATGGGACCCAGATGGTGATGACCCCGATGAGCGTGAAGGTGGGGATCATCCACGCGAGCAGTATCCACCCGGTGGGTCGCGCGGTAGAACAGGACTTAACCGCGCCCTTGAAAAGAGTGCCCAGAACGCCAAGAAGGGGCCCGACGATAATGGCCCACAGGGTGAGGGAAGCAGTTGGGACCATATGCGTGGCCTCGGGAAGAGAATAGAAAGGCTCGGTACGCACCCAACCGTGTGCAACTAAAACCGCGCCACCACTGATGACTAAGGCGGGCCAGACGGTGCTTGCGCTGACTTCGAGAAGAAGAATCTCGAGCGCAAACACGGCACCCGAGAGGGGAAGTGAATAGACAGCGGCGAGGCCGGCACCGGCTGCGCAGCCGACAATGATCCGGCGTTGTGGGGGAGTCAGTCCGAGTAGATCAGAAATTTTCCCACCGAGGGACGCACTGATTTCGCGGGGAGCGACTTCTCGTCCGATGGAAGCACCCATCCCCACAATGAGGATTTGATTCAGTGAGTGCCAGAGCGTGAGCCAAAAAGGCATCTTCTGGCCATCAACTGCTTTTGGAAGAGAGACAGGCTTCCCGCCCATGCGGGAGTAGAGGTACCAGGACAATGCGCCGAGAAAGCCCGCTCCACTTAAAGCAAGGACACGGTGCCACCAGGGAACTAAGGAGATCGCCTGAAGAAGTGTGCCATCAAAGTGGCCAAAAACAAGGTGCTCGATGATGTGGAGAAGATGCGAACACCCGGCGCCCACAAGCCCTGCAGCAATTGCGGTAATCGCAACCGCGAGCCCCATTTGAAGGCGGGGAGACCATGCAGAGATTGGGAAACCGGGTGTACTCACAGTTCCTGAGACTAGTGACGTTTCTCGACTTCGTCCAAACGCGTGTTCACATCTGAGCTCACGCGAATAATGACGCTGAGGTCTTCGTCGGAAATGTCATCGCTAATGATGTCGCGAAGAAGAGCTCGCTCAACGCGCTGCGCCTTGGTGAGGAGTTCCTTTCCCGAGTCTGTAATCGTGATTGTTCCGCCGCGACGGTCGAACTCGTAGGGCGTGCGCACGACGAGGTTGCGGCTGGCAAGGCGGCGATAGGTGTGGGTCAGTCGCGAAGGACTAAAAATGACCGATTGGGCAAGTTCTCCCATTCGGATTCCGATTTCACCGGTTGACGCAACCTCGTCAAGGACGCGGTACTCGCCGAGCGACAGTCCGAAATCGCGCTTGAGTGCAACCTCAAGAGCTGCGGAAGCCCTAGTAATAGTAATAAAAAACTGTTCGATCTCGCGAGCACGCTTTTCTTGGTTCATGTCCCTTCTCCGTTTTGCGTTCAACACCGAGGATTCTCTAACAAAAGGACAGTTTATAGACTTTGGTCAGGCCGTTCAACGCTCAAAAGCGAAATTGAGACAGCAAAATTGGCCCCTTAGCGGATTATTAGTCCCCACATAGAATGTGATAACTTTTGATTAAATGTGCATTGCTTGATTCAAGAGGGACTATTTCTCTCCCAAGCTGATGAGTTTTCGAAAGGTGAAAACTGTGCAGAAAAAAGTTGTTGTATTAGTCGATGACCGTGACGGCTCAGTTGCCGAACAAACCATTTCTTTTGCCTTCAAGGGTGTATCGTACGAGATTGACCTTTCGAACGAAAACGCCGAAGAGTTTGAGCGGGTACTCTCCCCTTGGATCTCAGCCGCCCGTAGGGTTGGTGGGCGATTGAATAGTCGTCGTGCGGGTCAGTCTGCTGCCCCTGAATCAAAGAGTTCGCAGGTGCGACGCTGGGCACGCGAAAAAGGAATTTCTTTGAGTGAACGCGGACGTATTCCGACGGCAATTATTGAGCAATTCAAAAAAGAGAATCGCTGAGTTTTCTTAAGGAAAACTTATCTTTATGCGGGGTGTTTTAAAACAGAACACCCCGCATTTATTTGTGTATCCAATACGTTTTGTATTGAGTGGTCAGTTTTTGAAGCTGCTTACGGAGCGCCTGTTGATTGGGCAAACGTGCAGCTCAACTAGGCAATAGCTGGGAGATTGACCTCTCCGGCAATAGACCGGTTCATCCACTGTGCGAACGTATCGCCACGAATTTCCTGTGAAAGCAAGAAGATTGTCTTTGCGTAGAGAGCTTCCAATGTCATGTCGTGAGCGCTGATGGCCCCTAAACGTGCCAAGGCGCTACCCGCCTCGTAGTGTCCCAGAACCACTTCGGATTGGTAACACTGGGACGACACAATCAGCGGAACATCCTGTGCTCGGAGCCCTGCAAGAACATCGACAATTCCCGGATCAGAAGCCGGGATATTGCCCACGCCGTAGGCGCGAATAATGACAGCTTCGGGTGCGGGAGTCAGCATTGCCTGCAGGCGCGTGGCGGATAGCCCGGGAACAATATCGATGACCGCGACGTCGTGACGGGTATAGGGGGCGGGCTCGGCCCAGCCCTCACCCGCCTCGATGCCGTGGTACCACTGCCACGGAGCACCGGTGCGCGCGACCGGCAAAGTCGAAGGGGAATCAAAGCCGGCAAACGCCCATGATGAGGTCTTTGTCGCGCGATTGCCCGCCAAAAGCGTGTGGCCAAAGAACAGCGTGACACCTCGAACTTGCGGGCTTCCAACGGCGCGCAAAGCCCCCGTGACATTCGCCGATGCGTCCGTACCCACTACCCCCAGCGGATACTGTGAGCCCGTGAAGACAATCGGCTTCTCAAAATCGGCCAGCGCATAGGAGAGGGCAGCTGAGGTGTAGGCCATGGTGTCTGTGCCGTGTAAAACGATAAAAGCATCCGCACTATCGGCATGAGAACGAACGTCGTCGATAATCATCTGCCAGTGGATAGGCGTTGTCTCAGAAGAATCAACTAAAGGAGAGAGCTGAGAAAGAGAAACCTGTCCCGAGAGCTCAATACCGTCCAATTGCGCATTGAGCCACGAGGCCAAGTCAGCGCCCGGACGCAAACCATCGGGAGAATCAACCATTCCGATGGTGCCCCCGGCGTAGGTTACGTGGATCCTCATGATGGTCCTCTTCTGTTGCGTGGACGATTGGTGGTGAAGCGGAGCGCCAGATGAAAGCGAATGGCCGGCTCGGCCTCGTCAATCGAAGAAAATCTATCGCGAATGGATGGCTGCGTGCACGCCATTAAGCGGAACTTCTCATCAAAGATGCCGGATGCTCGCGCATACGGAGAAGGGGCCAGGACGCCTGACGCATCCCAGCCCCCTCTGCAAACTACAGAGACTCAGCCCTTGGAGACCGAGTTGTCGGCACCCGTATCGGCAACATTGGGGTTGCCCGAGGAATAGGTGACCTTGTTGCTAGAACCGCTGATGCTCACGCGGTTCACAGAAGCGAGGATGACAGTGTTGTCGCTGCCGCCGATCGTGATGGACTCGATTGCGTGGGTCGAGGTCAGCTTGACGTCCGAACCGAAGATCACCACGTGGGCAACGCCCTCGGGAACGGTGACAACAACGTCAGAATCTACAATAGTTTGAGTGTTTCCGGTGACGCCCTGTGCCGTTTCCTTCGCGCCATTAGCAGCAGAAGAAGCGGTTGCCTGCGCTGCGGAGACGGTCGCAGACGCGCTGGCCAGGCCGGCCGATGCGGCGGTCGAGGCCTCGGCAGCGGCGCTCTGGAGAGTTGCCTTCGCGGAGGCCAGCTGCTCGGAAGCGCCCTGATTGTTGGTCTGGCTACAGGCGCTGATTCCCATTGCGAGGGCAACGGTCGTGGTGACCGCGAAAGCGGCCAGAGAACGAGGTGAACGAATAGTCATCGTGAATCCTTGAAAATGATCAGAAAGCGGGAATAAAGATCTCAACTCGGCGGTTTGCCTGGCGGCCTGCCGGGTTGTCGGAGCCATCAGCGTTCGTGTTCGGAGCAACAGGCTTGCTCTCGCCGAAGCCCTGAGAATCCAGGGTTGCCGTGACGCCGTCCTTCTTCAGCTCGCTCACGACAGCGGCTGCGCGCTCCTCGGAGAGAGTCTGGTTCGATGCGTCATCACCGATTGAATCGGTGTGGCCGTAGATGTGTGCAAGCGGAACCTTCGCATTAGTCAGAACCTCAGCAAGATTCTTCAGGGTTGCCGCTGCCTCGGGACGAATATCGGACTTGCCGAAGTCGAAGAGGACACCGTCCTCAAGGGTGATGGTGGTACCGCAGCTCTTGACAGGCTTGAGGCCGTCAACCTTGGGGAACTTGCCGACCTTGCCGGCAGTTGGGGCCTTATCGGCCTTGATTTGCTGTCCGTTGACCTGCGCGGTGCCATCACCGTTGTTGATGATGTTGAGGTTCGGGTCGGTGTAGACGCCGCCACCCTTGCCATCAAGGTTGTAGTTCACGGAGGTCTTGGTATTGCTGTAGGTACCCGAGCCGTCAGCACTGATGACGATGCTTTCGCCGGTCGCCGAGTTGTTGTAGGTGCCGGAGCCGTCAGCGCTGATGACAATGTTCAGGCCGGTGGATGAATCGTTGTAGACACCGCCGCCCGTACCGTCGACGACGATGTTCAGGGGGCCCTCGTTGACGACACCGGAGCCGTCGCCGTTGTTCACAACCTGCTTATCGCCGTTGTTGGAAACACCAGAGCCGTCACCGCCAAGGACGGTGTTTCCGCCGTTGGTGATAAGACCGGAGCCGTCACACACAGCGGGAGCAACTGTCACGCCGGGAACGGAGGAAATCTTTGAGGTCGCGTCGATAACAGCCTTGTCCGCGTTGGAAGCGAAGACGCCGATCGGGGGAACCTTGAAGAGAGGAATCGGCGGGATCTCGCCGGGCTTGTAACCTGCGACAGCCGGCACTGCGGTGGCCGTCGTGGCGGAGGCCTCGGGAGTTTGCGTCGTCTCGGTTGTCGTTGAAGTAGAAGGCGTGCTCTGGGAGCATGCACTTAGAGAAAAGAGTGCGGCCATTGCGGTCAACGCGGTCGCCGTATGGAAAAGTGGCGCTTTGATGTTGTGTCACTCATGCGGAAAGTTTAAAGGAATGTCGCTGGGTGCTTACTGGGCGGGTACTCGATATGGACTGATCATGGTTGATTTGTTTGCGAGTGCATGTGAAATAGATGATGCATGACACACGTCCTGACACATATGGGAAAAGGGTGAAAGAATAGGAGCATGACCTACAAACTGGTGCTGCTCCGCCACGGCGAGAGCGAATGGAATGCAAAGAACCTC
>ERZ773018.710-NODE-710-length-19021-cov-2.472846_pt1 | contig 19021 bp, 11 predicted proteins | sample MGYA00580840_ERZ773018 | MGnify/ENA primary metagenome ERZ773018 (study PRJEB29015, sample SAMEA2738125) | human oral metagenome | biome: human oral; feature: human-associated habitat; material: saliva | place: China | collected 2256 ... | reverse complement strand
GAACTTATCTATTACAGATGCGAATATTAACTTTCATTTTAACCAGGCAGAGAATGCTGCTTCTTCCTTCAAAGAAGATCTTACAAGCGTGTACTATAGCACTGATAATGCCACTGGCTTTACCGCCTATGTTTCCAGCATTGATGAGGATACAAACCTGAATCATACAGACTCTTCTGTGACTCAAAAGATTACTTCAATCACTTCGCCGAGCAATGCTCCTTCTTTTAATTCTAAAAACTGGGGATATCTTACTAATGATTCTCTAACTAGCGGTACTTTTAAGCCTATCCCGAAATCCAGCCAGCCAGATCAGGCTCTCAATGTTTCAACGGGTGAAACAGCTAAATTTTTCCTACACTTTGGCATCAAAACTGGCCCAGATCTTCCCGCTGGCACCTATTCTAAAAAGATACTAGTAACCGCTATCACAAATCGTGTCCCCACCACCGCTACCCTAAAGAAGGGCATAGATTTTTTATCAACTATCAGTTCCGTAGATACTCTGGGCAACATTAAAAAATTTAAGCGTTCGTCCACAGCTCCAGCCACTGGTGTAAGTACAAAAATAGCATCCATCCCAACCTCTGAAATGCCTGTATACCTTTGGTATGATGCGCCATTACAAACCGTTTTTTGGTGGAGTGATGCGGATACGGTCTATGCTAACGAAGATTCCAGTCATATGTTCGCCGGTTTAGGTGGTGTTGAAAAAATTGATATGGATGGCATCAATACTAGTCGTGTGAAAAACATGAGCTACATGTTTCATAGCGGTTCAGGTTTATATAAAGAAATCAATCTCGCTAGTTTTGACACAAGTAATGTTGAGGATATGAGCTATATGTTTGCGACAATTAAAAAGAAAATCATGATAAATATTGATCCGATTGATTTCTCAAGATTCAACACAAGTAAAGTCAAAAATATGGAGGGTATGTTTTCTGGGTCATTTTTACCATCTTTAAACATCAAAAATTTTGACACAAGCAATGTTGAAAATATGAAACAAATGTTTAACGGTCTTAAGAATGTTAGAAACCTTGATTTATCAGGTTGGAACGTGAAGAAAGTTAACAATATTCAACTCATATTTGATCGTTTAGATAAACTCCAGTCCTTAAATCTTTCGGGTTGGCAGATGGATTCGGTAACTAGTATGTATCGCATGTTTGCCCGTCTTTTCGATCTTACCTCCCTAAATCTTACCGGTTTCACTACAAAAAATGTCACCAATATGCAGGGTATGTTTGCTGATGTGCGTAAACTTGCAGACCTCGATCTCTCGAGCTTTGATACTAGTAAAGTTACAACTATGAACTACATGTTTGGCAGTATGGGCTCCCTCAATAATATTAATCTCTCGAGTTTTAATACCAGTAATGTCACTGATATGTCGCAAATGTTTGCGATGAATACCGGTATGACTCCTCCAATCTCCAGACTTGACCTCTCTAACTTCGATACTAGTAACGTTACAAATATGCATAGAATGTTTCAGGGACTTCCAAACTTAACAGAACTTAAGATTCAATCATTTAATACAAAAAAGGTTAAAGATATGCAAGGAATGTTCCTTAGGTCCTTCATGAATCCAGCTAATGGTATTCTAGACATCTCAAACTTTGATACTCGTAATGTCATCACTATGACCGACATGTTCTCCCTCTCCAAGCTTAAAACTATCTATGCTAGCCCAAGTTTTGTAACAACTGCTGTTACAGTTTCACCGAGTAACCCATTCAAGAGCAACACTAATCTAGTTGGCGGCAATGGTACTCAGTATGTTCATCCAAATTATGGTATTCAGTATGCTCACATTGATGCACCAGGCAACCCAGGCTACTTCACTCAGAAACCATAAAAACTTTCAAATATGAAATGATTATGCTAAAATTAAACAGAATCATTTAACATTGGTCATATATGTTTTTAAGCAAAAAATACAAACATAACTTCTTGAAACCACAATTTCTCCTCGCATCATTTTTCGTATCCATTTTAAGTATTCTATTTTCTGTACATTCGTCGGTATCTGCTCTCTCTCTCTCTCTCTCTCTCCATCTCGACGCCGACCGTAAACTTTCAGTTTAATCAGGCTGAAAATGCCGCCTCCGCATTTAAGGAAGACATGGCCGTGGTTCAATACGATACCGATAATAAGACTGGTTTTACCGCCTATGTCTCTAGTATTGATGAGGATACAAGTCTGAACCATACAGACTCTTCTGTGGCTCAAAAGATTACTTCAATCACTTCGCCGAGTAATGCTTCTTCCTTTAATTCCAAAAACTGGGGGTATCTGGCTGATCAGGCCTCCTTTAACAGCACTTTTAAGCCAATCCCAAAAGCTAGTCAGCCTGACCAGGCGCTCAATATTAGTCTTCCAGAACAAGCTAAATTTTTCCTACATTTTGGTGTCAAGGCTGGCCCAGATCTTCCCGCTGGTACTTATTCTAAAAAGATATTAGTAACCGCCATCACAAACTATGTCCCTACCTCGGCCACATTTATTCCAGGCCCCAATGTTAATAGTGCAATTCGTAATGCTAATATAGGCCACGATGTAGAATATTTTAAGAAATCGAACATTGCTCCAGCAAATCTAGCCACAGCTACGGTAGTTTCTACTACAGACTCAGATGTTCCCATCTATCTTTGGTATGACCAAGCTGCAAGGACCATATTTTGGTGGAGTGCTGCTGATACAGTTTATGCTAATGAAGACTCCAGTCTTATGCTTGCAAACCTTAATGATAATGCAACACTCGTGCAGTTAATTGATACTCGTGGCATTGATACTAGTAGGGTGAAAAATATGCACCATATGTTTTGGACTAAAGATGGTTTAGTCAAGCACATTAATCTTGATGAATTTGACACCTCGAATGTAGAGGATATGGGCTATATGTTCTCCACTCCGTATGAAAATAATTTAACTACACAGATTGATCCTGTTGATTTTTCGCGATTCAATACCAGAAGGTTAAAAATTATGACTGGTATGTTTGCCGGTTCCCATCTGCCATCAATAGATATTAGAAATTTCAATACCAGTAGTGTGACTAATATGGAGCATCTTTTCAATGGTCTTAAAAAGGTTACCGATCTAAACCTATCAGGTCTAAATGTGAGAGAAGTAAATAACATCGGCTCACTCTTTGCCAGAAACCCAGGCCTTATTTCACTCAATCTCTCGGGTTGGCAACTTGACTCTGTCCATGATATGAGCTACATGTTTAATCAACTACACGCACTTAATACCTTAAATCTTACTGGTTTCACCACCAAGAATGTTGTAGATATGAATCACATGTTTAACGAGTGTCACAACCTCACCGCTCTTGATCTCTCTAGTTTCGATACTAGGAATGTGACAGACATGAATAATATGTTCCGCGACAACTTTGCCCTTAAAAATCTCAATCTTTCCAGCTTTAATACTAGTAATGTTACTAATATGGCAGAGATGTTTAGACACTCTGGTGTCATTTACCCACTAGATGTCTCCTCCTTTGACACTAGAAAGGTTACAAATATGAACGGCATGTTCTACTGGACGCTTATGGCTCCTGAGAATGCTACTCTTGATATTTCAAACTTCGACACAAGAAGCTTGACCTCTGCTCTCGGTATGTTTAACTATACAAAAGCCAAGACAATTTATGTATCAGACCAATTCACTGTTAATAATCTAGCGCCCATCCCTCACGAAATGTTCATGTCTAACACAAACCTAGTCGGCGGTAATGGTACACAATATGCCTATCCAAATAATAATAGTGGTTTTGCTCACATCGACGCGCCAGGCAACCCAGGTTACTTCACTCGAAAACCATAATCATTAACAGTTATCCTCAGTTCATCATCTAAAACTTTTTGCCAACTAAAATCCCCACAAAATCCCTTGTCCTTGCTTTTCTTCTCATGCTATAATTAATAATACTTAAGGTTATTTAAAAGGGGGAAAGGGAAATATGAATTTTAGTAACACCAAACGTGCTAACACTTTGCGCAGGTTTCAGTTTAGTAAGATTTTCTACTTGTTTCCTTTTCTCACATTGAGTTTTTTAGTCACTCTACTTGGTATATTCGTTGTCGAAAGCTCTGATCGTATCACTTTTGCTACTCCTGGCGCTCCAGGCTCCCCTGGCCATCCCGCCACTTTGACCACTTCGGTTTCTAGTCCAACGGTCAACTTTCATTTTAGTGCCGCCGAGCTTCAATCTTCCACTTTCAAAACCTCTTCCGTTAATGTAAATATAAGTACTAATAACGAAACTGGGGCTACGACCTATCTCTCTAGCGTAGACGAAGATACAAACTTAAATTCAACTGACCCTACAATTTCCCAGAAGTTTACAAGTATCACTTCAGAGACTAGCTCTTCTGGTTTTGCTCAAAATAAATGGGGCTATCGTGCATCTACCTCTGCTCCAAGTGGCAACTTTAAACCAATAGCCAAAGCCAGTCAGGCGGACCTTCTTTATACTGAAAATATTCCTAACACAGTTACTTATAATTTGGAATTTGGCGTCAAGCCTAGTTCAGACCTCCCAGCCGGTATTTACACAAAGCAAATTCTTATTTCTTCTATCACTAATCACGTCCCCACTTCCACCGTCTTCATTCCAGGCCAAAACTTCAAGGATGCAATTACAAGTCTCGGCCCGACCGGTGTAGTCAAGTCCTTTAAGCACGCTAATGCGGCTCCTCCTGCCGGCACCACAACTACAGTCGTTTCCACTGCAGACTCTGAAGTTCCAGCTTATGTATGGTATGATCCAGCTGCCGAGAGCATTCTTTGGTGGAGTGACGCCGATATCGCCTACGCTAACGAAGACTCTAGCTATATGTTCCATGATATTGGCGACAACTTGTCTGATATGGAGCTCATTGATATGGCCGGTATCAATACGAGCCGTGTAAGAGATATGAGTTATATGTTCCACGGTGGCAAATGGATTATCAAGAGAATTAATCTTTCTGGTTTTGATACCAGTAACGTAGAAGATATGAGTCACATGTTTGGGTCATATACCATGGGGGCAAATTTCGATCTTGATCCAATTGATTTCTCAAGTTTCGATACCAGTAAAGTTACTAATATGGAATCTATGTTTGCTGGGTCATATTTACCATCAATCGACATTCGTAATTTCAATACTTCAAGTGTAACGAATATGAGACGTATGTTTGCTGAACAGGGTAAGCTGAAAGAGTTAGATCTTACTGGTTTAAACGTGAGTAATGTAACAAATATCGATGGTTTTCTTTGGCAAACAAAAGAGAAACTAACTTCATTAAGTCTGTCTGGATGGGATCTAAGTCACATTACGGACATGTCAGGATTCTTTTCTCGGATGACAAATCTCGAGCATTTAAACCTTCAGGATTTTAAAACTACAAATGTTACGAATATGAAAGCCATGTTTAAAGGTACAAATAAACTTAGAGACCTCGATCTCTCCAGTTTTGACACTAGTCAAGTTGATAATATGTCATCAATGTTTGAGGATATGGAATCTCTCACAACAATTAATCTCTCTAGTTTTGATACCCGCAATGTTACCACGATGAATCGCATGTTCTTTATGAATGTAGAAAACCCCCCAATCACTAATCTCGATCTCTCCAGCTTTAACACTAGTCAGGTCACAGATATGGAGCGTATGTTCGTCGGTCTTGCTTTTCTTCAGAATCTCAATGTCAGTTCCTTCGATACTAGAAATGTTGAGAATATGGAGGCCATGTTCTATTACACTTTCGTCGTCAATCAAAACGATACTCAGCTTGATATCTCAAACTTTGATACTCACAATCTCAGAAGAGCTGATGGTATGTTCAACTATATGAAAGTGAAAACCATCTACGCTTCTCCAAACTTTGTTACCGATAACCTCACTCCAAATCCTGCTAACGTTTTTATGGATAACGATAATCTGACTGGCGGCAATGGTACCACTTGGGCCTGGCCAAACTATACCTCAAATTTCGCTCATATCGACGCCCCTGGCAATCCTGGCTACTTCACTCAGAAACCGTAATTGAAACTTTTGGCACTCTTGTATTTTGAGTGCCAAAGCGCTATAATATCCTTAATAAATTATGGAAAATCAACCTAAAATTCATCTCACAGATCGTCAGCAATCCATTCTTTTTGCCATCATCGAAGAGTATGCCGAGATGGCTGCTCCGGTTGGCAGCGTCACTCTAGCAAAACTTTTTGATGTATCGAGTGCCACCATTCGTTCCGAGATGTCTCGTCTTGAAGAACTTGGTCTAATCACCTCTCCTCATACTTCTGCCGGTCGCATCCCCACCGACGCCGGTTATCGTTTTTACGTTAATAATCTCGTTGAACGCGAGAATCTTAGTTCAGCCAACTCCTTCGAATCTTATACAAGTCTTAACGCTCCCTCTCAAGAAGAATATAATGAAGAAGAATCATCTTCTGAATATCTTGACGATTCTGTCAGCCTTTACCTCGACTCTTCCTATCGCAGAATCAGCCCCAGTCGCGCACTCTCTTCGGGCCAACAAGACAGGAATCGTGGTCTGCATGCCCTCGAGGTCCGCATTAATTCTCAGGCTCAAGCTGAATATGCCATCCGTACTGCTGTTGACATGCTAGTTGAATTAACCGGCAATCTCGGTCTCGCCACCATCGGCAACCAGCTCTATCTTTCTGGCATTTCCAAACTCTTCTCACAACCTGAATTTACAGACTATCAGCGTATTCAAAATGTTTCCAAGCTCCTAGACAATCTTGAGCCATGGTTAAGAGAAGCTAGGCCAGGACAGCCCCTCAATATTTTTATTGGTCGCGAAAATCCCATTGGCAAAAATTCGGATGTCTCCCTCATTATCAGCAAATTCCGCTCCCCCTACTCCGATTCCAGTTATATTGGCATCCTTGGCCCTACGCGCCAGAACTACGCTCAAGTCATGAGCCTCGTTCGTCACGCTGGTCAATATCTAGAAAATATGTACTAAAGAAAGGAAATTATGACTCAACCACAAACCGAACCACACAAAGCATCGCAAACTACGCCTCATTTTGCATCACAGCCTGAAGCGCAAGCAAAATCATCCTCCGTGCCACACTCTACTCCACATTCTAATCCGCACTCTAGTCAGGTATCTGATTCTTCAATAAACCCAGAGCTTGAAAAACTTGCACAGCAAAACGCTGAGCTCATTGGCGATCTTCAGCGCACCCGCGCTGACTTTGAAAATTTTCGTAAACAAGTCGACCTCCAAAGGGAACAGGCAAAAAATCTTGCCAAGCATGCCACAGTTAGTAAATTCCTACCCCTCATCGATGACATGTCTCGCGCCATTAAAGCTCACCCAGACTTATTAGCTCCCGTCCAAAAAACTCTCGATAAAACCCTCAAATCCCTCAATCTAGCTCAGATCGACTCCAGTGTCGGCACTACCTTTAATCCTGAATTTCACAATGCCATCTCTATGGAAGACGATGAATCCGGCAAGGAAGTAATTGCCGAAGAGTTAATTCCAGGTTATCTTTACGAAGGACAAGTCCTTCGCGCTGCTATGGTTCGTGTCAAACATCAGTAGTCTGGCACACCTGTTTCTCCGTGTATTAATATCTGACCTCAATCCGTTCGTGCTATAATAAGCATATGAATTATCAACAAGACGAGGCAAAATTGCAACGCACCATGGAACGTATTCGTGCCTGCAACTACCTCACCGTTACCCAAATTTTTCTTAAAGACAACTTTCTTCTTGAGCGACCACTAGCCTTTGACGATGTAAAACCCCGCCTTCTCGGGCACTGGGGCACCTGTCCAGGTATTAATCTGCTCTATGCATCTATGCGCAATGTTTTTGCTGACCAAAAAGAGCAAACCACTTTTGTTCTCGGTCCCGGTCATGGTTTTCCAGCTCTTCAGGCCAACCTCTTTTATGATGGTGATCTAGCCGCCGTCGATCCCACGCTTTCTCGCGACTATGCTGGCCTCGCCAAAATCTCAGAACTATTTTCGCGCATTGGCGGCTTTCCATCCCATGCTAGCCCTTCTGCTCCTGGCGTCATCTGTGAAGGCGGCGAGCTGGGTTATTCTCTTGCCACCGCCTATGGTTACTGCCTCGGGCACCCTGAACGCACTGCTGTTATACTGATTGGTGATGGTGAATTTGAAACTGCCACCACCCTCGCCAGCCTAAATTTAAACGACCTGCTCTCCTCTCCGAACAATGGTAAAATTATTCCAGTTCTACATCTCAACGGTTATAAAATCTCTGGCCCCACTGTCGCCAGTCGTCGCTCCGCACACCAACTCAATGAACTTATCCGTGGTTTTGGTTTTCAGCCAATTCGCATCGAAGAACGCTTAAGTCCAGTCGACACCGAAGAGCTTGATCTTGTCGATTCCTTTGACGATTCCGATGAGGATTCTTCTGTCTCAACTTTTGAAGAAGTCGAACACAAAATCACAAACCTCATTCGTGAAGAATATGATGAAATGGCCCCAGATTCTGCCCGTACCGCCTTTGAATTAACCAGTCAGGATACCGACTTAATCACCAGGAACCTTATTCTTGATCTTGAATCCGCACTTCATCAGGCGAGAAACAGTGAGAAGCCTATCTTTATTATTCTTGAAACCGAGAAGGGGCTCACTGGCCCACTTATTGCTGAAGACCTGAAGGTACGCGGTAACTTCAAAGCCCACCAAGTGCCACTTCCAAAAGCCAAAAGCGATGAACACGAACTTCGCGCCTTGGAATCATGGCTTCGTTCCTATCAATTTGACCAACTATTTACTCGTGAGAAAGGTTTTATCAATGAATAATTTTGAGCCAGGCTCTACCAAGAAATCCATTGCCAAAGTTTTTGGACATAAATTGAAAGAGCAAGCTGAGCAGGATTCCAGTTTCTATCTTTTTAGTCCCGACGAGACCACCAGCAATAAACTCGATGAAATCTATCAGGCCACCACTAGGGCTTGGGGTGTTTCACTTCCCAAAAAGAAATGGGATCTTCCAGAATCTCCAGATGGTCGCATTGTCGAGCTACTTTCCGAGAATGTTCTTTTCTCAGTGATGATCGGCCACCTTCTATCAAATGAACCTGCTATGATGACTAGCTATGAGGCCTTCTTTACTATCATCCTCTCGCAGATTATTCAGCACTTGAAGTTTCTTGAGCAATCTGAAGAAGTTTCCTGGCGACCTCAATATCCTTCAGTCAATCTTTTAAGTACTAGTACCTGCTGGCGTCAGGACCACAACGGTTTTTCTCATCAGTCACCAATGCTGATTTCGTCCTTGCTTGATCGCCCCGGGTATCATGTCAACTGTTTCTTTCCAGTTGATGCAAGCTCGGTTGTTCCATGTTTTGATTTTCTCATGCAGTCCAAAAACCAGGTCAATCTTGTAACTTTCAATAAGACCGACGAGCCAATCTGGCAAACTGAATCCGAGGCAATGCAAAACTTTAAGGCCGGCTGTAGTCTATTTGAGTTTATTTCAAACAAAAAGGATGACGGCACCTTCGACTACCTTTTTGTTACTGCTGGCGATATTGCCACTCGTGAAGCCGTCGAAGCAATCAAAATCCTTCGCCAAGATCTTCCCGAAAAGCACTTTGGTCTGATCAATATTTCAGCCCTCACTTATGGTGCCATTGGTACAACTAAAAACCCGCTCTCGCAAGCAGATTTCAACCAACTCTTCGGCCAATCCGCCCCCATTTCTACCAGTTTTCATGGTTATCCAAATACCTTCACTGATATTCTCAGTAATTACACCGACAAAAAACGCATTAAAGGTCATGGCTTCGAGGAACAGGGAAGCACTGTCACTCCATTCGCTATGTTGACTATGAATCATGCTTCAAGATTACATCTGGCTCTTGATGTGGCAGCTGAGTTTAATCGTAACGATCTTATTGAGAAATATCAGAAGCAATTAGGCGAGTATCAAGATTACGCTCTTGAGCATGGCATTGATCATCCTGAGCTTGGCATCGATAACTAAAACTACACTAATAATAACCTATATAAACTAAACTAAAAACTCGCGAACTTCTCCGCGAGTTTTTAGATTAATCGGTTTTTTATCTTTTACGTCCACGCCCCTTCATAAAGCTTACATTAGGCTTACTGGTTTCGGATATTTTAGCAAACATCATGCGGCCCGAACTAGTTTGAAAGAAACGCACAAATTCAACTTCGATTGTCTTTCCAATTTTGGAAGAGGCATCGTCGACAACTACCATCATCCCGTCTGGGAGATAGTCCACGCCTTGTTTTGGATTACTTCCAGCCGCGACAATCTTTAGTTTAAGTTTTTCTCCAGGTAGGTAATCTGCTCGCAGTTCCATCGCGAGATCATTAATATTTAGTACATCGATATCGAGAGTAGCCGCCACTTTACCAAGATTATAATCATTAGTCATGATCAGGCCACGATTTTCCTTGGCTAGCTGAATTAGTCGATCGTCTACTGGCGTACGATCGAGTGGATCGGACAGAATAACCACGTCGACATGGACCACTCTTTCAAGCTCCCGTACGATATCAAGTCCTGCACGAGCTCGGTTTCTCTTTTCGGAATCCTTACCATCTGCCAGTAGTTGCATTTCACGCAACACACTACGTGGAATAATTAAAACTCCGCCAAGAAAGCCAGTCTTTGCCACATTTAAAATTCTTCCATCCATCAAAGTTGATGAATCAATATATATCTTACGATTTTGGCCGTAGTAATTAAAACTCTTCTTGAACGAGCGAATCGCCAGAAACGTCGTCTGCAAGAAAATCACTACCACTAATATTAAAATAATTTCAGTCATACACTAATTATATCATTTGACGGAAGTCCAAACTAGAACTATTCCAGCTGTGCTCCCAAATGTTTAATATTTTATAAAAATAAATATCTCAAATATGAGATATTTATCAAAAGAAATTAAAAACCTGTACCCCACGCGTATCCAATAATAGTTATTTTTACGATACCATTCTTGTCGGCCGGCTGAAGAGTGTCCCACGGCTTCATACTCGTATTAGGGCTACCATATATATATGTGCCGCCATAACCAATTATTGAATTGCCTGATCCACCACCAGCCCCTGTCCCTACTATCGTGCTTGTTGAATAATCACTTAATTCTGCATAACCACCGAACCAACCCCCTCCCGCTCCCGGCCGGCCAGCTGACTCTACGGGTATATTAGGATAAATAGCCCCATGGGAAGGCGCTGAGGCCCCGAAGCCAAAGCCACCACCTCTAGACGGTGTTGCTCCTTCTGGAAATGTAAAATAACCATACCAAAGATCAGATCTACTTCCAAGATATTTTGGATGACCAAGAGTTCCACCACCGTGTCCTCCTCTAGTAATAAATGATCCACCTGCGCCACCACCGGCCACTATTAACCTATTAGTCATATTATAAAATTTCATACTTGTGATATCAGCTGCCTGATTTGTTGTTTTAACCTTTAATCTTATTTCAATTGCTGGACCAGCATTTCCAGCAGGCAAATGAGTGGCTGCTGGCGTCCCAGTATAGTTAAAATAAACAAGAACATAATCCCCAATTTTTTGGGTATAAACATCGCTGAGACTAGCATAGTTAAGGTCGTAATAGGCTAAAACTCCTTCAAAATCAGCATCCGGCAAGTTTACAGTTTTAATCACAGCTTGATAATGGCCTACTGGTAAATTTGCCCATGGCCCATCATTAAGAAGAATGTTTGACGGGTCTCGCCAACCGTCCGTACGTTTATCACGATGGTGAATGAATTGTACATAATCATCTATTTCGTAAGGTCTAATATCGGAGCTTCCTCCACCCCCAGCTCCTCCCCAGCTATATATATTAGTTCCAGGCACAAGTAGTCCGCTTGCTCCATTACCACCCCCATTAAATCCACCTTTGGCATCATAAGGCGCTGCTCCCCTGTCATGGCCAGATTGGCCCTTTCCACCCACAAAAACCATAACCTTCTCATTTTCATTATAGCTCCTTTCTCCGCGACTGTAGCCACCAAGTCCCGGCATCATCACTTCATTTGAACCATACCAAGTTTGGGTCGTTTGTGCTGGTGTTCGATCTCCTCCGCTAGCACCCATAAGCTCGAATCGATAAAGTGCATCCATAGGAAAAACCATCTCTTGAGGCGTTCCAGTATAGTTAAACGTTGTTACGGCATTAATAAACTCAATTGCATTCTGTCTTGAGAATGTATATCCATATGGTTTTGTTACTACAACAACATCCGTCTTTTGTCCTGGCATAAATCTAGGGTTTGCTGTACTAAAATCAACAATGCACCTAAATTTTACTCCGTCCTTATTTTTTACAAAAGAAGTGGGGTTTATTTCACAGGGGAGTCCTCCTACAGTAACAGAATACATATCCTTGTTGGGTCTCGCCATTGACTGGTCAAATTCTAATAATGGTATCTCAACTTCAAGTACATGTCTTAATTTTTTATTATTGTTATTTGTTATTGTGTCTCCGTCAGGCATCAAAGGTACCTTATTATAGTTCATGGAGCGTATCGGAAACTCCGCTGTTGAGCTGGTATTAATTACCGCAGAGTATACTAGGGGTACGGAATGGTAAGATCCAGAAGCTAGGTCTGTTCCTACGTGGGCGGCAAATTCCACTGACGCATGTTCGTTAGTCACTGGACCATTGTTCTTTGAAATTAAACAAGATTCACTTAACGTAGCTATCGTACAAAGTGGAATTAAATAATCCTGGCTTCCTTTCTTTACAAATATTCCCCAAGAATTTCTATCCAAATTTGATTTCTGAATTTGGTTAGCTGTTAGATTATTATAAGGTATCGCATGCAGCCCATCAGAAGTCTTTAATTTATTATCAGCACCTGTGATATATAGCTTATATCCAGTTGGGGAGTTTGTAGTGACATACACCCCTGCATCGGCTCTCAATGTTTGATTAAAAGAAGTATTATCAATTCCAAAATTCACGGCTTTTTGATATGTCATAGTAAAATATGCACCACTTGTTGCGGTTTCAGTGCTTTTAGTCTCCGTGCCACCATACGTTACCACCGCATAAGTGCTTGAATAAATCAGTAGGGAGATTGCAAAAACTGCAAGGCAGCCCAAGAAAGTAAAAACTGGTGCTAGATTTCTTCCCAGCTTTCTCCTTGTAATTTTTTATATTTATTTTTGACCTTCCTGTTATATATATATATATATATATATATATTCTATGACCTTCAAAGAATATAATCATTACCATTATAAGTAATAACTCGGCTTAAGTCCATCTTTTTTGCCTAAAATCTTTCATGATATTTTTAGTTGCCGTAACTAAAACACAAGTGTATAATTATATAAAATTGTCAATAAAACGGAGGACAGGGTGGTTAATACTGGTAAGGAAAAAGATAAAACCGCTATGGAAAAACAAGGAAAAACAACAAGATCTACAGGCGATCCCCTGGTGAGGCGATCGATCAATCGCGAGACTGATCATGTGCAAACTCGCACCTCAAGCCAGAAGGTAGCTAACTCTTCTCAAAGAGTAGTTCGTCAAGAACCTGTCAAAACTGAAAAAACTTTTACTATGAAAAAATCTGAAACTAAAGCCCCCAAGCGTTCGATCTTCCATAAAAAAGATCAGAAAATGAATCTCTATTCATCTCTTATTTATCGCTCTCGTGCCAAGAAAGAAGCAAAAGCTCGTAAGGATGCAGAAGAGCTTGCCAAGCTTCCTAAAGATCCAGTTAAGCGCTTCTTTGCCAGACTTCATCCAAAGCGTGTTTTCCGTTTTATCTTCTCAAAGAAAGGTCTCTTCTTCTTCCTAAAATCTGCCGCCGTCCTCTTCCTTATCTCTGTTATTGCTATTGGTGGCCTTTTCCTCTATTACAAAAAAGATCTCGATGAGATTCGCCTTGATCAAATGAAAGTTTCAGGCACCGTCAATACCTATCTAGATCGTAATGGTCAACTTCTTTGGGAAGATAAAGGCGATGGTGATTACCGACTGGTTGCAGACGGCGAAAATATTGCTACTTATATGCGTCAAGCTACTGTTGCCATCGAGGACCGTGAATTCTATAATCACCCAGGTGTCAACTTCTTCGCTCTTATCCGTGCCGCTATCTCCACAGTCACTGGTCGTGGCGTCCAGGGTGGTTCTACCTTAACTCAGCAGCTGATTAAGCAGGTTTATTTCTCGGATGAAGCCAGCAACCGTACCGTTTCCGGTCTTCCTCGTAAAATTAAGGAAATGATCCTTGCCTTAGAACTCGAGAAAATGTACTCCAAGGAACAGATTATCACCATGTATCTCAACGAGTCCCCATATGGCGGTCGTCGCAATGGTGTGGAAAGTGCTGCTCAGGCTTATTTCAAAAAATCTGCCAAGGAGCTCACTCTAGCTGAGTCGGCTCTCCTTGCCTCTATCCCAAATAATCCATCCTACCTCAGCCCATACAATACTGCTGCCAATAGTGCCCTTATTGCTAGACAGCAAAAAACCCTCGATGTCATGGTTAAGATGGGTTATATTACCAACGAACAGGCAGAGGAAGCCAAAAAAGTTAATATCTTAGATGAAATTCAGCCAGAAGTTAGTCGCTATACAAATATTAAAGCCCCTCATTTTGTTCTTGAGGTAAAGAAACAGCTAGAAGAAAAATATGGTGTCAAAACCATGCGCGCTGGTGGTTTTACTATTAAAACCTCGCTCGATCTCCGTGCTCAGCAGCTCGCTGAAGCCGCCGTAGCCAACGGCGCTAAACTGATGAGCCGTAACGGTAGTGATAATATCTCTCTATCTTCCGTCGATGTTGAAACCGGACAAATTATCGCCATGGTCGGCTCAGCTGATTGGAATAAGCCTGTCTATGGTGAGGTGAATGCCGCCACCGCTCTTCTTGAGCCAGGTTCAACCATCAAGCCAATCCTCGATTATGCTCCACTTTTCGCTCAGCGTGAAGGTATTAACTATGGTGCTGGTTCGATCCTTAAGGACGAAAATATCGACAAGTATTACTGTGCAGGATTTACTGGTAGCTGTATGCTTCGTAATTACTCTGGCACCTTCTATGGTAATATTCCAATTCGTAAGTCGCTTGCTAACTCTCTTAATATTCCAGCCGTCAAGGCCCTCTATATTAACGGTGTTGAAAATAGCTTGAAAGTTGCGCACGAGCTTGGTGATCTCTCCTACTGTACTGACACTTCCGCCGGTCTCTCTATCGCCATCGGCTCTGGCTGTAACGTTCGCCCTATTGAACATGCTAACGCCTACGCCTCCCTGGCTCGCGGTGGTGTCTATAAGCCACTTGCCTATATCCTTGAAGTGAAAAATTCTTCCGGCGATGTAGTTGAAAAGTGGGAAGATAACGCAGGGAAGCGTGCTCTCGACGCTCAAGCTGCCTACATGATAACTGATATTCTTGGTGATGCTAATGCTCGTACTATGGTTTGGGGCTCTCTCGCTCGTGCTAAAGGTTTTGTCGTCCCAGGTGTTTGGACTGCCACTAAGACTGGTACCACCACTACATCCAACTCTGCTGTTACTAAAGACTCTCTTATCGCCTCCTACTCCTCTGTAATTGCCACCGTTGTTTGGAACGGAAACCATGACGGTTCTGGTCTCTTGAATAGCTCTAATGATATCGTTCGTACAGTTGTTAGTGACTATATGGCACCAGTCCATACTCAGGTTTATGCCGCTGATGGCAAGTGGAAATCTGGTGATAAACCAGCTCAACCCGCTGGGATGCAAACCCTCACTGTGAATGGTATTACCGATATTTGGCCAAGCTGGTTCAACGGTAAGAATAACGGTATCCAAAAGGAAACCATGAAATTCAACAAATTCACAAAGAAGAAGGCCACTAGCTGTACTCTTCCAGCTCTCACCGTAGACGTTGATATTACTTATTCAATTGACCCAATCTCCAAGAATAAAACTTACGCCACCGATCCAAACGGCTATGATCCAAACACTGAGGATGACTGTTCGTATACACCACCATCCGTTTCCTTTAATACTCGTACCATCTCCTCTTCAACTCATCTTAAGTTCACTGTAACTGCTGGCTCGGCCTCTTCCGCAAGATATGTCATCGCTGTTGATGGTGCTGTAGTTAAAAGTGGTTCCGCCTCAATTGGACTCAATGATCCAAATTACACTATGACGGGTACCGAATCTACCATCACCATCACCTTGACTGATGATAAGGGTTACGAAACCACCGACACTATTACTCGCCCCTAGATATTAGTTGAGCTAGAAATAGTTCCATATTGCAAAAACTATATTAGTCAAACTAAAAATAGTTCCCATATTGTAAAAACTGGACTAAAGATTTGAAACCGCGCTCTCTGTGCTACAATAAAGATATGAAATTATCCGAAGAACTAGCCTGGCGCGGTTTTGTCGCCGAAAACACAATCAAAAATCCAGCAGAAATCGATCAGCGTGAAAATAAAAAATTCTATTTCGGTGCCGATCCTTCTGCCGATTCTCTCACAATTGGCAATCTAGCCGCTCTCATGATGTGTGCCTGCTTTGTTCGTCACGGATATCAACCTTACCTCCTAGTTGGTGGCGCAACTGGACAAATTGGTGACCCCAAAGAAAATGGTGAACGCGATCTTAAGACTCTGGAAGAAATTGATCACAATAAAAACTGCATCAAGAAGCAGATGGAGTCTGTCATTAGCCCTGATGGTGCGGCCAACACTCTCGGTGACGGCGATCCTACCAATGATCACTACGAACTTACTATGGTTGATAACCTAGATTGGTTTAAGGAAATAAACTTCTTGGATTTTCTTCGTTCCGTTGGCAAGAGCTTCTCTATGACCCAGCTACTCGACCGCAAGTTTATTCAGAACCGTATTGGTGAGGGTGGCTCGGGTATCTCCTATGCTGAATTTTCTTACACGCTTATCCAAGGTTATGATTTTCTTCATCTCTATCGTACTCATGGTATCGATCTTCAACTTTGTGGTGCCGACCAATTTGGTAACGCCTCTACTGGTGTCCACCTCATCAAGCGTCTCGAGGGTGGACGTGCTGACGTCTGGTCTACTCCACTTATTATCGACCCCGTTACTGGTCGCAAATTTGGCAAATCCGAAGGCAATGCCATTTGGTTAGCCAGCTCCGATAACGGTTCTGGTAATTTTACCTCCGTCTTTGATTTTTACCAATTTTGGCTCAATCAGGCTGACGAGGCTGTTGAATATCTCATCAAGATCTATACTGTACTTGATAAAACGACCATCGATCAAATTCTCGCCGAGCACAAAGCTCATCCTGAGCAGCGTCTTGCACAAAAGGCCCTTGCCAAAAATGTCACCGAAGTTGTTCACGGCAAGAATTCCGCAAATGCTGCCATGCTTCTTACGGAGCTCCTCTTCGGCGACCGTCGTCTAGAAACTCTCTCTGAATCTGAAGTTGAATCTGTTTCTCTTCTTCTTCCGACCATCAAACTTGCAGAAAAATCAGGCTCAATCCTCCTTCTTGATGCACTCACGGAAACTGGACTTTGTTCCTCACGCTCTGAAGCTAAACAGTTGATCTCTGGCAACGCAATCTCTGTCAATGGTCAAAAAGTAACTGACCTAGGCTACGAAATCAATACCCTATCTGTCTTAAAGCGTGGTAAAAACAAATTTGCCTTCGTTAAGTAGTATATTGGCTCGATAATATCCATCTATATTCTTAATATCTATCTACGCTCTTAATATCTATCTACGCCCTTAATATCTATCTACATTCTTAATGTCTATCAACACTTTATAAAATATCTCGCAAGACTAATCTTGAAAAAACCGTGACTTCGGTTATACTGGAGATAAGAGAGCGAGGTAAAGGTTATCTATTCTTCTGTAGAGAGAACGACCGCAATTATGTTGCTGGTCAATTAATTAATTCTAAATAAAGGACAAACTATGGCCAAAGAACCAAAAGAAACCAAAGAAAATTCTGTACAAGACGGCAAATCCGAAGCACTGAAACTAGCCATTGCACAGATTACAAAACAATTCGGCGACGGCTCCATCATGAAGCTCGGCGAAAATCATAACGTCAATATCGAGCTTATCAAGTCTGGATCACTTTCATTGGATCTCGCCCTTGGCGGCGGTTATCCTAAAGGTCGTATCATTGAAATTTATGGCCCTGAATCTTCTGGTAAAACAACCTTGGCACTCCATGCTATCGCTGAAGTCCAGAAGACTGGAGGTCAAGCTGCCTTTATCGATGCCGAGCATGCCCTTGATCCATCTTATGCTGAAAAAATTGGTGTTCAGATCGACAATCTCCTGATCTCCCAGCCAGATAACGGTGAGCAGGCCCTTGAAATCTGTGAAACTCTTGTTCGCTCTAATGCTGTTGACCTCATCGTGGTCGACTCCGTAGCCGCCCTTACTCCAAAAGCTGAAATTGATGGTGATATGGGTGATGCACAGATGGGTCTGCAGGCACGTCTCATGTCACAGGCTATGCGAAAACTTACTGCCATTATCTCAAAATCAAAGGCTACAGTCATCTTCATTAATCAGATCCGTATGAAACTCGGTGTGATGTTTGGTAATCCAGAAACCACTACTGGTGGTAACGCCCTTAAGTTTTATGCTTCTGTGCGTGTCGATATTCGTCGCATTGGTCAGATTAAGAATGGGGAAGATATCATTGGTAACCGCACCAAGATTAAGGTGGTAAAAAATAAGATTGCCGCACCATTCCGCACTGCCGAATTTGATATTATGTACAACGAAGGTATTTCGAAGACTGGCGACATTCTTGATTTAGCGGTACAATACGGCGTAGTCGATAAGGCTGGTGCATTCTTAAAATATAATGGCGAGACTATCGGACAAGGGCGTGAAACCGTCAAACGTATTTTTAAAGAAAAGCCAGAATTGATGGCGGAAATTGAAGCAAAAGTGCGCGAAAAAGCAACTGCCGAAGAAGAGTAATCTTAGTTGATCGACGTAACTGATGAATTACGCGAGAGCTCCAAGGGTGAAT
>ERZ773018.707-NODE-707-length-19048-cov-26.932501_pt1 | contig 19048 bp, 18 predicted proteins | sample MGYA00580840_ERZ773018 | MGnify/ENA primary metagenome ERZ773018 (study PRJEB29015, sample SAMEA2738125) | human oral metagenome | biome: human oral; feature: human-associated habitat; material: saliva | place: China | collected 2256 ... | reverse complement strand
AGCGCAAGAGGTCATCTGTCAAACCATAAGAATGGCGCACTTCTGCTGGAATATCAGCGTGAGTTTGCGTCGTTGGATAAGTAATGAGACTTTCTACCCCACCTAGACTTTCCGCAAAAGAGAAGACCTTAAGACTGTTCAAGATATGTGGAATGCGTGTTTCATCGGCTACTTTAAAGGAGATCATGCCCCCACGACCAGTGTAGAGAACTTCCTTAACTGCTGGAGAATCCTTCAAAAAGGCAACCACTTCTTGGGCGTTAGCTGTTGAGCGCTCCATACGAAGAGACAAGGTCTTGAGACCACGAATCAATTGATAACTGTCAAATGGAGACAAGACTGCCCCTGTCGTATTGAGATTGTAGAAAAGCTTCTCGTATAGTTCTAAACTATTGGTCACAACCACTCCAGCCAAGACATCATTGTGCCCTGCTAGATACTTGGTTGCTGAATGAAGAACGATATCTGCTCCATCTTCAATCGGACGTTGGTAGATAGGGCTGTAGAAGGTATTGTCCACCACCACTTTGGCACCCTTAGCATGAGCCAATTTTGCTAGTTTTTCAATATCAAATTCCAACATCAAGGGATTGGTTGGTGTTTCGATATAGAGAACATCCACGTCCTTTTCTAACTCGGCAATCAACTCTTCTTCTGTATTGGCATAGGTAAAATGGAAACGGCCTTCCTGCTCCACTTGATTAAACCAGCGGAAAGAGCCACCGTAAAGGTCACGAACAGCCAAAACCTTACTTCCTACTGGAAAGACGCTAAAGGCTAGTACAATAGCTGACATACCTGAGCTAGTAGCTAGAGCATAGTCTGCCGACTCAATAGCTGCCAAGACTTCTTCCGCCTTACTGCGAGTTGGGTTTTTGGTGCGCGTATAGTCAAAGCCAGTAGATCGACCAAACTCTGGATGCTGATAGGTCGTTGAAAAATGAAGCGGTGTCACCAATGCACCTGTCGCTTCATCTGACTTAATACCCGCCTGGGCCAAAATTGTGTTAATGTGTAATTCCTTGCTCATACAATTCCTCCAAATCTATAGTAACTATTGTACCACTTATTTTCATCAACTCATTTTCTTCTTTTCAAGAGCTAGTTATAGTTTCAAGCTATACACTTATAGAATAAAGTTAAAAAAGAATCCAGAAAACACTCCAGATTCTTTTGTAACAATAATTTCTAGGGTTTTATTTAGACTGAAAGAAATCCTGTTGGGCTAAATAGTCATAATGCTCTTTGTTAAATTGATACTGGCCCACATGCTGACTAATCTGACCGACATCCACGGAAAAAATATAGGCTTCATTTTGATAGTTCCAGTTCAGCCTAACTGTATTCAAGACTGTCTTATAAGTAAAATCTTGAACTTGATTCCAAGGCATCTCTACGACGTGATTAGAACGATTTTCAGTTATATCACTGATGTCCACCAAGTAGATCCCCTTGGGTGTGAATGCCAGAATCTTAGGTTTCACACTCGACTGAACATAGTAGGCTCCTCCTACAATGAAGAAATCAATAAAGGATTTCAACCATGTCTTTTTCTTGAAACCCATCAGAAAATTCTTTTGCCCTTCAATGTGGCAAGTTGAAAGAAATGATGCAATCTGTTTTTCTGTTGCAAACTCCATAATAGTGCCCATGATGTTACCTCCATAACGATTAGTAAATAGGCAGATAAGTATACTTCACCTAAAAGAAGAACTTATCATTTGTTGCATTTTATCTTACTTTTCCAGTAGACAGCATCCCTCCTATAACATTACCCTAGCATATGCATACTTCAATTAACACTGGAAGAGGCTTTCGAAAGCAGCTTTTCACCCTTTCACTATATTCATTATATCATAATTCTAATAAACATAATAAAAAAATGTAAGATTTTTTCTTCCAAATTTGTCGTCATTCTATTAAAAAACGACAGCTTCTTTCGAAACCATCGTTTTTTCTTGAAAAATCCTTATTTGACGTGTTTTGCCAATTCTTCTTGGGCTTTTTTGTTGGATTCTTCTTTTTCTTTCAGCCATTTTTCTTTGGCTTTTTCATATTCATCTTTTGTGACTGTCTTATCTTGTACTTTGAGGTACTTGTATGATTCGACACCCTTATTTCCAGCTTGTGAGAATGGCGATGAGAATGGAACTGTCTTTCTCAAGGTCGGTGTTCCACCCTGAGAAACGTTTGGAATAGCAAGGGCGCTATCAACGAGCCAAGCTTGAATTTCAGCATATTTTTCATAACGTTTTGCTGGTTCTTGCTCCTTGTTCGCTTCTTCTAACATTTGAGTGTAAGTATCCAGACCAACTGCCTTAGCCTTGTCATTGACCTCACCTGGTTCTAGACCAATGTTTTGCAACATACCACCGTTATTGACATTTAAGATATCAAGATAACTTGATGGATCCAAGTAGTCCGCACTCCAACCGCCATTATAGATATCAAAGTCTTTTTGAGCTGCAGTTTGAGCTAGGTAGCTAGAGTTGTCAAAGTCATCTGTTGATAGCTGTTGGATATCGATAACCACATTCTCAGCTCCTAGAACAGATTCGATGGATTGTTTCAAAGAGCTTGCTTCAAGTACACCTTTTTTAGCTGATTGGTCAACTGTTACATCCAAGTGGATTGGAAATTGCACACCCTTAGCTTCCAATTCTTTCTTGGCTTCTGCAAATTTAGCCTTAGCTTTATCAGGATTGTAGTATGGGTCTTGTGCATCTGCAAAATTGATTCCTTGCCATTCTTGGCCATAGTTGACCATCTTTTCTGAAACAACATCGCCAAAGTCTTTTCCGTTGATACTTACAAATGTTGGAGGTACAACCAAGTTACGAATAATCTTCGTTGCTCCGTCCTCCCCTTGAGATTGTGCTCCATAGGCTGTACGGTTATAAGCATAGTTGAAGGCTTGACGGAAGTTTTTATTCAGAACTGCTTCTTGGGTTGATTTCTTTTCGATATCTGAAGATTTAGACGTGAAGTTATAAGACTTTCTGTCCAAGTTGAAGTTCAAGTAATAAGAAGTTGCGTTTTGCATACTATAGATGATGTTATCCTTGTTCTTCTCTTTAATGCCTTCAAAGCTTGAGCTATTTGGATAGAGACGCGCGTAGCTGTATACTCCTTCTACAAAGTTACGTGCTAGTGCATCTTGGTCACTACCATCATAATAGGCCAATTTCACATCATCTACAAAGACATTTTTTTCATCCCAGTAGTTGGGATTTTTCTTGAATTCGATAACAGATTTTGAAACAAACGATTTCATCAAGAAAGGTCCATTGTACAAAATACTAGAAGGGTCTACCTTACCAAAGTCATCCCCTTTTGATTTTAAGAAATCTGCATTGACAGGGAAGAGAATGGTTGAAGTTGTTTTAGAATTCCAATAAGATTCTGGACGTGTCAAAGTGTACTGAACTGTTTGGTCGTCAATCGCCTTAACACCGACAGTTGAAAAGTCAGTTGTTTTCCCGTTGATATAGTCATCCAAACCTGCTACAGAGTCTTGAACAAGGTACAAGGCTTCGGATTTTTTATCAGCAGCATATTTCAAACCTGTCACAAAGTCTTGGGCCGTTACAGGGGCGTATTCTTCACCCTCATAAGTATACCATTTTGCATCCTTACGCAATTTGTAGGTATAGGTTAAACCATCCTGAGAAACAGTCCAATCCTCTGCCAATGATGGAACATAGTTACCGTATTGGTCATTTTCCATCAACCCATCCACCAAATTGGTAACGATGTCATTGGTTGTTGCACGGTTTTCTGCAAGATAGTTCAAACTAGATGGATCGCTCGAATAAACATAGTTATATGTTTTAGTAGCGCTACTTGAATTTCCACATGCGCTCAGTAGAATACCTGCGCTTAACACGACACTTGCAAGTGTCAGATACTTGGCCTTAGACTTTTTCATTTCCAGAACCTCCTGTTTAAAAGTTTTGTCTTATTATACAGCTTTAGTTTTATTTAGTCAAGTGATTTCTGAAGAAAAACTTAAAAAAGCATATTTTTTGCTCTTAATTTTAGAAAAAGTTCTCTTTTTTTAAGAAAAATGTAGTATAAAAACCTTTCTATTAAAGAAAGGTTAAATTCGTTACTTTTATTTATAAATCTTTTTACGATATTTTCAATCGTGTACGTAGTCGGTCTGCTTGAGCTTTGCCGATTATCTTGTCCAAGAGTCGTGTCCGTAGGCTCATCAAACCATAAAGACCTCCTCCAAGCCCTCCGATGAGAGCCACATAAAGGAAACTCCAGAAACGTCCACTTGGTTGGAAGACAAAACCGAGTAGCCACTGCAAGAAGCCAACTAGGATAAACATGACAAGTGTCAAGATGGTAATCAAAATGGTTCTCTTCAAGATAATCTTTCGACGAGCACCCGTTACCTGGCAGATGTCTCGGTACATCAAGACATTTGGAATAATCAAGCCGATAGTCGTTGAAAGCAAAGGACCATAGCTGTGGAAAATGGCAATGGTTGGCAATTGCAAGACGATCTTAGCAATGGAACCATAGATAAAGTAAAGAACTGCCTTGCGGTTTCGGAACATGGCCTGAAGCATAGGAGACAAGACCATATACAAGCCTAGGATAGTAGACTGCAAAACTGCAAAGACAAATAATCCCATGGCCAGACTATCTGGCTTACCGTAGAAGACTGTATAAAGAGGCTCCCCTACCATGACCACTCCAACCGTTGCTGGTAGCAAGAATAAGAAGAGCATGGTGAGACTATCTTGGACTAGGCGAGCCGCCGCCTGCAAGTCGCCTTTTACATAGTTTTCCGTCAACAGCGGCAAACCGACACTCCCAATCGAAACCCCTACAGAGATTAAAATCATAGTAATTTTATTAGGATTGGCAGAGAAATAAGAAAACATGACAACCAAGTCTTCATTACTGTAATTGGTAAACCACTTCATACTATTGATAAAGGTCATTTGGTCTAAAATCTGGAAGAGCTGGATGGCTGATCCTGTCAGGATAAAGGGAATGGCTTCCTTGATGGTATCGACTAAGAGTCGCTTACTATTGATTTTATCCCGTGTTTCAAAGACTCTTTTAAGCAAACCTTCTTGGGCAAGGAAGTAGATCAAAACTGCAAAACTTGCTACCATCCCCACAAAGGCTGCAAAGGTCGATTGGGTAACTGCTGCTAGGTAGTCACCAGAACCCATCTTCATAATGAAGAAGGTTGCCATCAACATCCAGATGACACGAATCACCTGCTCAGCGATTTGACTCATAGCATAGGGTTTGAGGTTGTTCATCCCTTGGAAGAAACCTCGAATGACACTCATAGATGGGAAAATCAAGACCGCCCAAGCCAAGCTATGCATGATGGGAATCAGATCTTTCCCCACACCTGACAAATCTGCTAACCAGGGAGAAAAGAGATACAAGACCAAAGCAAAGACTAAGCCTAAGCCCGTCATAAAGCTTAGGAAACTCCGAATCAAGGCAAAGCTATGCTCTTCTTCTCGCATGGTATTGTACTTAGCCACTTGTTTGGCGACCGCAACTGGGATACCCGCTGTCGAAATCAGCAAGAACCAGGCGTAAATATTGTAGCCCATGGTAAAGAGTCCATTTGCCTTAGCAGCATAGGTCCCCATCCAGATATACCAGGGAATAATGTAGATAGCACCAAGGAGGCGACTAATAAAGTTACTAGCTGTTAGCCAAGCAGTCCCTCGCAACATCTGGGCTTGCTGGTGATTGTTTTCGTTAGACATAGCTTCCTCATTCAATTTTGATAACTAGGAAAAGTTCCTTATCTTCCATTATAAACTTTTCCTTGTTACTTGTAAAATTCAGACTTTCAGTTTACAATAGAAAGTATGATAAAGATTGAAACCGTATTAGATATTTTAAAGAAAGATAGTCTCTTCCGTGAGATTATCGACCAAGGACACTACCACTACAACTACAGTGAAGTTGTTTTTGACAGCATCAGTTATGACAGCCGAAAAGTAAAAGAAGGCACTCTTTTTTTTGCAAAAGGTGCTGCCTTTAAAAAAGAATACCTCCTATCCGCTATAACGCAAGGATTAGCTTGGTATGTCGCAGAAAAGGACTACGAAGTCGGTATCCCCGTCATCGTTGTGAACGATATCAAGAAAGCCATGAGTTTGATTGCTATGGAATTTTATGGTAATCCGCAAGAGAAACTAAAAATTCTCGCTTTCACAGGGACAAAAGGAAAGACAACATCTGCTTACTTTGCTTACCACATCCTATCTCAACGCTACCCAACAGCTCTCTTGTCAACTATGAACACAACTCTAGATGGCAAGACCTTCTTTAAATCTTCCTTCTCAACACCTGAAAACATCGATCTTTTCGACATGATGGCTCAGGCTGTTAAGAATGGAAGAACCCATCTTGTAATGGAAGTCTCTAGCCAAGCCTATCTTGTTCATCGAGTCTATGGCCTGACCTTTGATGTAGGTGTCTTTCTTAACATCACTCCTGACCATATCGGTCCGATTGAGCATCCAAGCTTTGAAGATTACTTCTACCACAAACGTCTCTTGATGAAAAATAGCCGAGCAGTTGTCATTAATAGCGACATGGACCATTTTTCTGTATTGAAAGAACAAGTGGAAGATCAAGAACATGACTTCTATGGTAGCCAGTCAAGTAACCAAATCGAGAACTCCAAAGCCTTTAGCTTTTCCGCTACAGGTAAACTCGCTGGTGATTATGATATCCAACTCATCGGCCACTTTAACCAAGAAAATGCCGTTGCTGCAGGACTTGCCTGTCTTCGTCTAGGTGCCAGTCTTGAAGATATCAAAAAAGGGATCGCTGCAACCCGCGTCCCTGGACGTATGGAAGTTCTCACTCAGAAAAATGGAGCCAAGGTCTTCATCGACTACGCCCACAATGGTGACAGTCTGAAAAAACTGATTTCTGTTGTTGAAACTCATCAAACTGGAAAGATTGCTCTGGTTCTCGGTTCGACTGGAAACAAGGGTGAAAGTCGTCGCAAAGACTTTGGACTCCTTCTCGATCAACATCCTGAAATTCAAGTCTTTCTAACTGCGGATGACCCCAACTATGAAGATCCAATGGCCATTGCTGAAGAAATCAGCAGCTACATCAGTCATCCTGTTGAAAAGATTGCCGATCGTGAACAAGCCATCAAGGCGGCGATGGCCATCACAAATCAAGAACTCGATGCCGTGATTATTGCAGGCAAGGGAGCTGATTGTTACCAAATCGTCCAAGGAAAGAAAGAAGACTATCCTGGAGACGCAGCTATCGCAGAACGTTATCTATAAAAAAAATCAAGGGAAACATTCCCTTGATTTTTTTAGTCTTCTTTCTTAAATGAATTTTTAAGACCTTCAACGGCACCTTCTACAGCACCTTTAGCATCTTCAACAACTTCTTTTGCTTTCGCAACTGTTTTTTCTACAGCACCTTCTGCTTCTGTCTTGCTATCACCAGTAACTTTACCAAATCCTTCTTTGATAGCACCAGTTGCTTGATCCAATTTATTTTCAAGTGACATAGTTCTGTCTCCTTTGCTTTTAATACGATAAACGTTATCGCTTACATTTAGTTTATGCTTATTCTTTAGTAAAGTCAAACAATCTGCTCAAAATGAAGCAATTAAGGTAAATAGAAAGTCAATCGTTCCTTGTCGAAATCAACAGCCAACTCATACTTCCCTTCTTCGTTTTGCACAACATAGCCCAAGACGACTAGACTCTCAACGAAGATATCACGACGTTTCTGTATCAGTTGGTCTTTTTTGAGGAACTTGAGCAAAAACGTCGTCATATACTTGAGGGCATACTCAGGGTTAACATCTCCTAAAATATCATAGAGTTTCTGCTGTTTTTCTGTCAAAGGATATTGGTGCTTGACCTTGTAGAAATAGTTGGATAGGGTCATCTTTTCTCTTGCAAAGTCCGTACGTTCGACTAAAATGGCAGCATTGGTTTGATTGCGCAATTCTGTCTCAAAAGTCTTCTCCAACAAGGCTTGATAGACTGGACTATCCTCTCTGATAAAAATTTCTTGGTCAAGGGCCAAACTGTCTATTGATTCTAGAAAAGGGAGATTGAGGTAATAGCGTTTGTTTTCCCTTAGGATCAAACCGGCCTTAATATACTCTTCCATGAGCTTATCAACTGCTACATCTGGAAACTGGGCCTTGATTTCTCGTAGAATCACATCGTTATGCTGGTTCAGATAGTCCACCAAATCTATAAAAAAAGGCTGTCGAGTCAAACGGGAGGGATTAAAAATCTGAATCATGAAGATTCCTTTCTTTACATTCTAATAGAGGGGATGCTGCTAGTTGACTAGGATTGGTCCCTGGTTGATTCAGGGGCACAGGAAGTTCGAGTTTCCTGTAATATTCTCTCCAAAAATCACTAATCTCCTGCTCCCCATCACCAAATTTCATCGGTATGCTCTCAAAAATCGGTAGGATTTCAGCGATGTACTGGGAGCAGTAAAAGCCAGACCCATCTGGATAAAACGAGCTATTATAAGGAGCACCTAGATGCTGACAAGCCTTCTCCTTCACCAAGTCAGCTTCCAGCTCTGGATAGACATAAAGGTCGTAAAGATGAGTCGGTTCAAAAAAATCAGCTGGTTCTTGACAGATAACACCAACTTCACCAGTTGCATGATAAACAAAACCGTCCAAAAAGATAGCTACATGACTATAGTTCCCCGTAGAAGCCTGGATAGCCTGCCCCATATCTGAAAGGTTCTTAACAAAAATCAAATCACCATTTTCTAACATCTTTCTCTCCTAGAAAAAAAGGAGCCGAAACCCCTTTAGCTATATGGAAAACACCGTTTTCTCGTGTCAATCTCCAGTCAAATAATTACCATTTAAATAATTCATTAACTATATTATAAGAATCACTCTAGCTGAAAATAATAAAGCAGACCCAAACTTCCAAAAGACAGAGCTAAGTATAGGATTCCTATTTGCAATCCATACAAATGCCAAAAACTACCACTAACTAAAATAAAAATCGATGTTTCAGCAACGAGGCGATGCCATTTTTTAAAAGCATGTGGAGATTTTGGTGCCATATATCGCGCCCAAAATAAGATTAATAGAACTGCTAGAAGAAAAAATAGGAATTTTTCCAGCCAAGAAATTTGTATCACAGATACGGAGAAAAGACCAAGGATTGCCACAACCTCAACCAAAAAGCGCAGTCCTTCAATCAATCGCATCATGCTATCACCTTCTATAAATAGTCAAATTAACAGTTCCAAATATTCCTTAAAAATTACCCATTAAAGCTTTCAGTCAACTGAGGCACCACTTGTTTCTTACGTGAAACAGCACCTGGAAGGAAAGCGTGGTTGTTTTCAAGTTTGAAGTTGAAGGCAGCTTCCACCTTGTCCATGTTTGATCCAAGAGCAAGGATTTCTGAGTTTGAGTTGACGATATCTGTAATCATCAAAACAAAGTCAGAGTAGCCGTTTGCTGCATTAGCCGCTTGCATTGCTGCTTCGATTTCTGCTTGGCGTTCCAAGACTTCAGCAATATCAACTGTATTGACTTGGGCAACACGAACCTTATTTCCATTGAGTTCAAAGGTCTTAGCATCGATGTCAATCAATTCTTCAGCAGATTTACTAGCCAAGTTTGTACCAGCTTTCAACATAGCAAGACCGTACTCTTCCAAGTTGACACCAGCTAATTCAGCCAATTCTGGAGCAATGACTTTATCAGATGGGTGAGTTGTTGGAGATTTCAAAAGAAGAGTATCTGAAATCAAACCTGAAAGCATCAAACCTGCGATTTCTTTAGGAACAGCTACACCATGTTCTTTGAACATGCGGTAAACGATAGATGAAGCTGATCCAACTGGTTCCAAGCGCATGTAGAGCGGGCTGGCAGTTTCAAAATTAGCCACACGGTGGTGATCCACAACTCCGTAAACTTCTACTTCAGCAATATCTGACACTGATTGTTGGAATTCATTGTGGTCAGTCAAGATGACTTGTTCTGCACCTTCTGCTTTAGCAGATGTAATGACGCGTGGTGCTTCTACACCAAAATAGTTCAAAACGAAAGCTGTTTCTTCATTAGGAGTTCCAAGTGCTACTGCTTCTGTGTCCAATCCATAAGCCTCTTTTGCAAGATAGGCAAAGGCTACAGATGACCCGATGGCATCTGAGTCTGGATTTTGGTGACCAAATACTAGAATCTTAGACATGATAATACCTCTTTAAATTTATTCATCTTATTGTAGCACTTTTTTCCTCTTTTGACAAAAGTAAGAGGAGCCAAAGGACTCCTCGTTAGACATCAATATGGTTGACTAGATTTTTCTCTTGATTTTCGGATAAAAATCGTTCTTTCTGTGGACGTTTCTTGCGTTTGAGGAGAGCTTCGACAGACATGGCTTCTTCCTTACTGGCAAAACCCTCTACATAGATGAGTTTGACTGGCAAGCGAGCTCGGGTATACTTGGCTCCCTTACCATTATTATGAACGGCAAGGCGCCTCTTCACATCTGTTGTATAGCCCGTATAGTAAGAACCGTCGCGACACTCCACCACATACATATAGGCTTTATGATCCATAGTAAATCTCTTGAATTTCTGGTGTATAGGAACCATCATCATTGTGAACGATGAGAGGTGGCAAGACCTTAAAGCCACTGGTCGAGCCATCCTTGATAGCTTCGATTAAGAGCATATTGGCCTCCCTCTCACGTTTAGGATAGACAAATTGCAGGCGCTTGGGTGCCAAATTATGGCGTTGAAGCATGTCTAAGATATCCAAGAGCCGATCTGGACGATGAACCATAGCCAAACGGCCATTAGACTTGAGAATACTCTGAGCACTACGGCAAATTTCTTTCAGGTTAGTAGTAATTTCGTGTCTGGCCAGAAGGTAGTGTTCACTCTCGTTGAGATTGGAATGCGGATCCACCTTGAAATAAGGCGGATTGCATAAAATCATATCCACCTTACTTCCTTGGATATGAGCAGGCATATTTTTCAAATCATCGCAAATAACCTGCATCTGCTCTTCCAAGCCATTCAACCGAACCGAACGCTCTGCCATATCCGCCAAGCGCTCCTGAATCTCTACAGATATTATCCGCGCCTGAGTACGTGAACTAGCAAAAAGTCCCACTGCACCATTTCCAGCACAAAAGTCCACAATTAAGCCATTTTTAGGAAAGCGAGGAAAGCGTGACAAGAGAACACTATCCACCGAATAGCTAAACACTTCTCTATTTTGAATGATCTTGATATCTGTCGAAAAGAGCTGGTTGATTCGCTCTCCTGATTTTAATAATTGTTCTTCTTTCATACTTTTATTATAACAAACGATGTTAATATTACAAATGTTTTAGATAATCGTATTATGGCTTCTTCTTTAAATGTTCTAATGCTTCACGCGTCCAAACAGGCATCATTCGAGCAAGGGGCGCAAAACCGTGCTTGATTCGATCATTTGAAAAACGTCTCCGTCTTGGCAATTGGTGTTTTTCTTCCTCCAAAGTACGGATAGAAAGACTGGCTTTTCCAGTGTATTCGTCAAAATCCACCACCTGAACTTGGACTTCATCGCCAATTTTTAAAATGTCATAGATATTTTCAATAAATCCCGTCCGAATCTCCGAGATGTGAATCAGCCCTGTCACCCCTGTCTCTAACTCAACAAAGGCACCATAGGGCTGAATTCCTGTAATACGCCCCTTTAGCTTATCACCAATTTTCATCCTAGTCCTCAATTTCAATCGTTTCAATTACTACATCTTCAACTGGTTTGTCCATTGCACCAGTCTCAACAGCTGCAATGGCATCCAAGACCGCAAACGATTCTGCATCTACCAATTGCCCAAAAACAGTATGACGACGGTCAAGGTGAGGAGTTCCACCTTGTTCTGCATAAATCTCAGCTATTGGTTCTGGCCAGCCACCACGCGCAATCTCTTTCTTAGAGTATGGCAAATGTTGGTTTTGCACGATAAAGAACTGGCTACCATTGGTATTTGGACCAGCATTGGCCATAGAAAGGGCACCACGGATATTGTAGAGTTCTTCTGAAAATTCATCTTCAAAAGAGTCGCCGTAGATTGACTCACCACCCATACCAGTACCAGTTGGGTCTCCACCTTGGATCATAAAGTCCTTGATAATTCGGTGGAAAATCACACCATCATAGTAACCGTCTTTTGACAGAGCAACAAAGTTAGCCACTGTTTTAGGAGCATGTTCAGGGAAAAGCTTGATACGCAAGTCTCCGTGATTGGTCTTAATAGTCGCGATAGGACCTTCTACTGTTTCAATGTCTACTTGTGGGAAATGCAATTCTTTTTCTACCATACCAAATCCTTCTAAGGCATCAAAAATGCCATCTTCTTCTACTGTTTTTGTAATATAATCTGCTTTTTCTTTGATTTTATCATGGGAAACACCCATAGCAATACTTATTCCAGCATAACCAAAGAGTTCCAAGTCATTGAGCCCATCTCCAAAGACCATAACATTTTCTGGTTTCAAGCCTAGATGTTCCACCACCTTGGCTACACCAGTTGCTTTTGAACCTGAAATAGGCACGATATCTGATGAATGTTCATGCCAACGCACCATGCGAAGTTTACCAGAGAGACTATCTGGTAACCGTAAGTCATCCCCTTTATCCTCAAAGGTCCACATCTGGTAAATATCTGCTTTTTCATGAAAGTCAGGATCCACACCCAGGTTCGGATAAATCGGGTCAATAGCCTCACTGATCAGTTCTGTTCGAGTAGAAAGTTTGGCGTCAAGACTACCAACCAAGCCGTACTCAATTTCCTCTCGCTTAGTCCAAGAAATGAACTCCTCAACATCTGACTTGTCAATCTGATGCTGATAAATGACCTGGCCTTTTTTATCTTCGATATAAGCCCCATTTAGAGTTACAAAAAAGTCAGGTTTGAGCTCACGAATCTCTGGAACAACACCGAAAATACCACGTCCAGAGGCGATTCCTGTTAAAATTCCTTTTTCACGCAACTGTTTAAAAACAGTAGGAATTGTAGCTGGAATAAAACCTGTCTTTGACGTACGCAAGGTATCATCAATATCAAAAAAGACGATTTTAATCTTCTTTGCCTTGTATTTTAATTTCGCATCCATCTCTCTACCTCTTTTCCATCACTCTTTCCATTATACCATAAAGCTGATGAAATTCCTTTTTTGAAAAAAGATGAAAATCCTATCAAAAAGAGAGCTCGTAAAACTAGCCCTCTCTTTTCATCCTAGAACATCTCTAGAGCAATCATGGTAATCATCGTTGCATCATAGTAGTTGTCCAAAGGTAAATCTTGTGTGAAAATGTATTTATTTTGCTGAAGAAGTTTCAGATAGCCTTCTCCCTTGTCAGACGCATAGGTAATCGGTGCCAAGAAACTACCTGCCTGGTATTGATTGAGGGCAGTTCCATTCAAGTCATAACCAGCATAAATACGTTGCTCTTTCATAAAGAAATCCATCATCTTTTGAACGAGTTTTTGGCTTCTTTCATCCTGACTCTGAGACAAGTGATATGGCAAACGACAAGCGTTATAAGAATAAGCCCCATCGTATTGAGATTCGATAGTGTTGGCATCAACAAGGTGCGCCCCTGACTTCTCAGCCCAGATAAAGTCTGGCAAGAGACCCGTATCAGAATGAGAACTGATTTGCTCCAGTTGCCCAAGCATCTTATCCTTAACGTCTAACCACTGTTTGTTTCCAGTCAGGTCATAGAAAGATTGGAAATAGCGAGGAAGAGTATCAGACGTCCGCATCAAGTAATAATAATCGGAATCCTTGTTGGCCCAGTTCCCTACTGTCAGAACACCTGTCTCTTCATTGTAATTGTATCGAAGAATATCTTCTAAGATTTTTTTAGCTTGCTCTTGGTATTCCTGCGCCTTATCCGGCCACTGCTTGGCAGCTTCAATCAAAGAATAAGCGATGTAGAGATCTCCATCAGTTGCGTTTTGCTTCTCAACCGTTTCACTACTATTTGTGATCACTTGCTTCCAAGACATCAACTGCGTTCCCTCGATACGATGATTTTGGTAATAGCGATAAAGATTCTCAAAATCTGCTTGTGTCGCTTGCCCTTTTTGGGCTGCTAAAACCGTTATGAGCATGCCATAACTTTGGGCTTCAGATAGAACTGTTGTTCCCTCCGAATCACTCGTCGTACGAACATAAGACTGATTGCCTTTTGTAACAAGGAACTGCTGGCTCCATTGGCTGTAAATTCGATTACGCATCTCGATTTTAGTCCTTCCTCTTGCTAAAAACAAGGCTAAACAAAAGATAGAAAGGATGAGCACAAACCAGACATATTTTAATTTATTCGTTTTCATAAATCCTCCTATCCTGCAAATCGCTTGGTTTTAACCCACTTGGTTTCTTTTCGTCGGAGTACTTTGTCCAGCACGATTGAAGAAATGGAATCAATGGATACAACGATAAACATCTGTGCGTAAGAGAAATAGGCCGCCAAGGCTAACCAGATTTGTTTTGTCGTCGCTTGTCCAAACTGACTTGCTAATGCCGTCATAATTTGCATCAAATAGAGACCAATCATGAGAATCCAGTTAAAGAGCATGAGCTGGGCAATGTAGATATTGTCCGCATCAAAAGCGAACGGAACCCTGATATCTGGGAAGAATAGGTTAAGACAGATTGCTAGCACATTCGCTAGGAAAATCAAATCCGATAGAACAATGGCAAAGTTAAACCAAAAGAAAACACACGAATAGTTAAAAACTTCTAATTTAACACGCCAGTTTGCTCTGCCAAATAAATGCTTAAAGTTTGAAAGAACAACTTCATAATTTCCTTTCGCCCAACGTTTCCGTTGCATATAGTAACTCTTTAAGGTTTCAGGTTCTTGTTGGAAAGCCTCTGAATTATAGGCAAGGGCAATCAATTTACCACTCTGCATGATTTTGAAGGAAATATCGGTATCCTCGGTTAAGGCACCATTTTTCCAACCACCGATACTCTTTACAAAGTCGGTTTGAATGATAAAGTTGGTTCCTGGGATACGCCCAATTTTAAAGAGATGCCACATCCCAACGTGGTGCACGCGCTGAGTAACAACGATTTCCTGGTTAATACAACGAGTCAAGAAATTTTGATTAGCGTTTCGAGTCTTGTTGCGGCCGAAAGATGCCACATGACGTTCTGGATCCTTCATCACTTCTTTGACAAGGAAATAAAGGGCATTTTTTTCAGGCATGGCATCAGCATCATAGACACAGATGTATTCACCTGTTGCCATCTCCAAAGCATCGTTTAGAACGCCCGCTTTTCCTCCCGTACCAGTACGGTCGATAATAGTCAGATTTCTTCCTGCATATTCAGGCATGGCTTGTACAGACAAACACTCTGAATAGGTGTTGTCCGAACAGTTATCCGCAAACAAGAGCAACTCCACACGGTCGTGAGGATAGTTCATATCTAAGATAGCTTTTGCCGTTTGGGCAATAACCACATCCTCATTATGAGCAGGAACAACAATGGTGACCTTCGGATAATAAGGTAGCGGCGAAGTGTCTACACGAAAATCACTGTGTTTAAACCAAAAGTGTACTGCCGAAAAGAGAATTACCAAGCCCCATGCCAGAGAAATCCAAATTGTAAGCAAGGTAAAAATCATTAACATTTGACTAATCATGATTCACCGCCTTAAAATTTTTGTTTACTCGATGGTAAAGAATATTGTATGCAATAAATAGTATGATAAAACAAATGCCAAAGGCGAGACTGAGTCCCAAAGCAATACCAAAAAATAGTTCGGTTAAAGTCATGTTTCCCTCCTAATATTCTACAATTACATCTGTCTCTAGTTGACGTTTGAGATGACTGGCGACATCCGCGTAGTCTTGGTATTTATCTTTATTATCAGAGTTAATCACCAAATAGCCTGTTTGGAACTGAATTCCTTGATTGCCATCTTCTCCATGAAAAACTAAACTGCTCAGTTTCTCCTGCAAACCATTCAAATAAAGTTCCTTCAAAGAATGTTGGTTAGTACTCGATAGAACGAGAAAATTACCATCCGAAACATAATAAAGCTTATCATTGTAACTCAATTCCTGAGCAATCACCTCTTGAATGCGACTGAGCATCTGGTTATGTTCTTTCGGTTTAATCTGGAAGAACAAATCTTCATGTGACCAATGAATCAATAAGGACTGTACCATCACATCACTTTGTTCAGTGACCATCGCTTGGTAATCTACTCGAGCTTCGTCTTCCTGTTCTTGTACCTTTGAGGCCACCTTGAAGAAATAATAACGAACTTTAAGTAGAATCCCAATCAAAAGTGGAAAACTGATCAATAAGAAGACCAGTTGCATGATTGGGATATAAACCACACCCGCAACCAAAACGATAAGTCCAAAACCAAATGCTAAGATAAGAGTCCAAGTAAGCAAAAGGTCAGATAATACCAACACGGCAAACAAGGCTAAAGCCAAAAACAAGATTTGTTCTAAAATGATTGCTCGAGCATACAAAAAACAAAGCACCAAAAGAATGACCTCACAAGCAAGCAAAGCCATAAGCCAGTTTTTAAATTGACTCCAATTTTTCATTTTATCTTATTTCCCCCCTTTGAATTCAGACACAGAAGTCGCTGCCCCAAAGTACTGTTGAATGGATTGTACGATTCGTTCAGAGGCTCTTCCATCTCCATAAGGATTTGGTGCCTGAGACATTTGTCTATAAAGAGTTTCATCTGTTAAGAGTGCTACCATCGCTTCTTTCACACGTACTGGATCCGTACCAACTAGCTTCAACGTACCTGCTCTTACTCCTTCTGGACGTTCCGTAGTGTCACGAAGAACAAGGACAGGTTTGCCGAGAGAAGGCGCCTCTTCTTGAACACCTCCAGAGTCAGTCATGATAAAATAGCTTCTTGAAGCCAAATTATGAAAATCAAGTACATCTAAAGGCTCGATCAAGTGAATACGATCGTGACCAGATAAGATATCGTTTGCTGCTTCTTGCACAGCAGGGCTAAGGTGAACAGGATAAACAACTTCAATTTCCTGATGAAGATCGACCATCTCACGTAAAGCTGCAAAGACATTTCTCATTGGTTGACCTTGATTCTCACGACGGTGCATGGTTACCAATACAAGTTTCTTATCTGGATCCAATTGATCTAGAACTTCATGATAGTAATCCGATTGAACGGTTAGTTTCAATGCATCAATGGCTGTATTTCCCGTAATGACAATAGCAGACTCAGGGTGATTTTCCTTGAGGAGATTTTCTTTACTCTCACTAGTTGGAGCAAAATAAAGATCCGCTAAGTTATCAGTCATCTGACGATTCATCTCTTCTGGGAAAGGAGAATACTTATCAAAGGTCCTTAGGCCAGCTTCAACATGGCCGATACGCACCTGATTATAGAAAGCAACTAAACTTGCTGCAAAAGTTGTTGTTGTATCTCCATGAACAAGAATTATATCTGGAAGTTCTTGCTTAACAACTGGATCAAACTTTTCTAAAATTTTTCCAGTAATATCTAAGAGGGATTGATTTTTTCCCATAATATCCAGATCATAATGTGGCTCGATGCTAAAAGTTTCAAGAACTTGATCTAGCATTTGGCGATGCTGAGCTGTCACAACTGTGATCGTCTCAATGCTGTCACTATGTTTTTGCAATTCTAACACTAAAGGGGCCATTTTAATAGCTTCTGGTCGTGTTCCAAAAACAACCATCACTTTCAGTTTCTTCATTATGCTATCCTTCTACTATAATAAAATTTGACACATCAGATTAATCTTTATATCGAATTATTGCGCAAATCAATTAATTTGATTATCTTAATTATTTTACCGTCAATTAATTTATATGTCAAATTTTTTCCAAATTATATTATTGCATTTAATTTAATTTTAACAATTTGTAACCTTTTTGTAACAATATTATTTACAACCTTTAAAAAGCCTTATTTTAGGAAATTTTAAGACTTTTCAAAAGAATCCGTATTTAAAAAAACTAAACCTTATATGTTTTTTTTGATATTTATTTTTATCTTGATAATTCAAACAATTATATTTTACCACTTTGAGGAATAAATCAAACAATTTCAAACAAAAAATCCCTTTTTCGAATGAAAAAGGGACTGTGATTGTTTACTATATTTAAAATTTAAACCTTATAAAATTTGTCTTAAAACAAATTTTTTGACAGATATAAAACAAGGTCACCGATATCTTCACAAACTGCATTCATGGCCGGTTGATGGTTCTGATACCAAACACCCGTCCCATCTGGAATATAGCCTCGTTTGATGTACAATCTCTGGGCAGGTCCATACCCTGAATGGAGCCCAACACCAAGGGTCACCTTATCCGATATGAGCCTAACTCGTTTTTCTGCTTCTTCCAGCAAGAGATTTCCAATACCTTGATTTTGAAAGGGCTCGAAGACATTGAAGTCTGAAAGTTCTGGAGCCATTCCAGCAAAGGGACCCTGCTTAGCATCGGGTAAAATCGTAATGTAACCCGCTACAGCACCCTCAACCTCTGCAACTAAGACTTCTCTCTCCTCACTTTCTTGCTCCTTAAAGTATTGAGTTAAAATCTCCTCTCTACTTGGCCAACCTTGGCTGATAAATCCTCGAGATAGTTCTTGTATGTCAGATTCTTGCGTTTTTCTAATTGAACATGTCGTCTTCATAAGCTGCTCCTTTATAGCTTTCTCCTACCATTATAGCACGATAATAAAGATTAAAAGAAAAAACCTAGTAAGACAAAAGAATCTTACTAGGTCAACAGGGAATCCTTTCTAACAAAATCCTATAAAATCTGAAAAAGAGGTCCACTAGACCTCAATTCGCTCTCTCATTTCCATGCTCGTAAAAAAAGACCCACCCGGGTCTTAATTCGCTTTCTTATTTTCAAGCTCATGAAAAAGAGGTCCACTGGACCTCAACTCGCTCTCTCATTTCCATGCTCGTGAAAAAAAGACCCGTAAGGGTCTTTTCTTTAATCTTCGTTTACGAAAGGCATCA
>ERZ773018.703-NODE-703-length-19109-cov-12.802299_pt1 | contig 19109 bp, 5 predicted proteins | sample MGYA00580840_ERZ773018 | MGnify/ENA primary metagenome ERZ773018 (study PRJEB29015, sample SAMEA2738125) | human oral metagenome | biome: human oral; feature: human-associated habitat; material: saliva | place: China | collected 2256 ... | reverse complement strand
ACCCTGCGCCCGCGCCTCCCGGTCAGATTATCGGGAGGCGCGGGCCCATTTTGTCGGCAAGAACGTGGTAGGTGTGACAGTCAACAGTTCCGCGTTTTTCATTGTTATTGCAGGTAATGGTCGATTATAAAGGTGGCGTTGAGCAACGTGATGGCAGTGCGGAGATATCTTCCAGTAGGTACATGCTCAGACTTCCTGGGATTATGTATGACAGACTGCGGTGTCATCATTTGACACGGTAGCCTCACACACGCTTGTCAATACAGGGAGAAATAGTGTCCCATCGAACTCACGTAGCGCTGTCGTTTGCGCTGGTCGGTGCTCTTGCCGTCGGCGCGCTGAGCGCCCCCACCACGCTCGCGGCGGACACGGCCATGGCCGCCCAGCAGGGCAACGTGCAGGCCTTAGCAGTTGCTGGCCCGACCCGGGATGTCCCGACACAACATCTGCGATTGTGGCCGGGAAGTACCGCGCTCGTTCCCGGACAAGCCGTCATGTTTGAGGCGCTGTCTGACGCGTCACCGGTTGATCACTCCGAACTCACGTGGACGTCGTCGGATACCTCGATCCTCGCCGTTAGCGACAAAGGCCTCGTGACGGCCATCGGTGAGGGTGAGGCCACGATTAGTGTGAAGCGACGCACCGAGCCAACTGACGTCGCGGCCGTTCCCGTTCGGGTCCACGCTGTCTCCGAGGAGGCCGGAATTGAGCTGTCTGCCTCGTCGATGGTGTCCACCGTCGGCAAACCCCTGTTCCTCAACGCGCTCCTGGCTCCCTCTCTGCGGGGCAGCCGCGTCGAGTGGGCGCTTAGCTCCGCATCGATGGGTTCCATTGCTCCCGACGAGGGGGAGCCCACGGCCATCTTCACTCCTTCCATGCAGGCGGGCGTCGGCACACTGACCGTGACCGTGACGACCCCCGCGGGCGTTGTCAAGACCGTCACCGTGACAGTTGATGTCCTAGCAGACGATACGGGCGACTTCGTCATGGACGACAGTGGCGTCCTCATTGCGTACCGGGGAGCTGACGCCGAAGTAGACATCCCTGCGGGCGTGAGCGCAATCGATTCGCACGCTTTCTCCGACGCGACCCTGCGTACGGTCCGTATCCCCGCGAGCGTCCGCCGCATCGACAATGAAGCCTTCTACGGAACCGGCCTGGAGGAGATTATCTTCCAGGATGATGAGGCCGCTCCTTCCGAACTCGCAGAGCTTGGCAGCCGCGTCTTCTCCAACACCAACGTCCAGACGCTCACTCTGCCGCGCTCCCTCGTCACCATCAACCGCGACGCCTTCGCTGACATGAGCAAGCTGTCCTCCGTCCACCTGGGGCCGAAGGTCGCCGCGGACCAGCTCGTCGGCTCCTTCGCGAACACCCCCGAACTCACGCGTATCCAAGTCGACGCTGGCAACCCCAACTACGAGAGCCTCGACGGTGTGCTGTATACACGCGATCACACGCACCTGATCGCCTACCCGGCGGCCAAGAACTCGGGAGGGGCCTACACGGTCTCGAGCGGGACGACGGACATTGACGACCTCGCCTTCCTGGGAGCGCAGAATGAGTCTGTGACGTTCCCCGACACCCTGCGTCGCGTCGGTGACCAGTCTTTCGAGGGAGCAACCCTCACAACCCTCACGCTTCCCGACGGCTTCGAGACCATGGGGGCCTCGGCGTTCTGGCAGATGCCCGCGCTCGTCTCCGTCGACCTGGGTGGGGCCACGGGCGTGTCCACCAATGCTTTCCGCTATGATGCCGCGCTCAGAGAGGTCACCTTCCGGCCCGACCTGGGGCGTCTGACCTCCATCGGCGAGGGTGCATTCGTCGGTATTTCAGCGACGACAGTCACTATACCGGACACCGTGTCAACCATCGCCGAGGAGGCCTTCTCGAAGAACCCAGCCCTGACCTCGTTCCATGTCGGTGCATCCCTGAGCTCCCTCGGCGACTACGCCCTGGGAGAGAACGACAACCTCGCCACCCTCAGCGTCAGCCCCGACAACGCCTCGTTCATTGTCGACAGCGGAGCGCTCTACCACAACGACTCGTCCGTGCGGACCCTGGTCCGCTATGCGCCCGCGAACTCCGGCAGCGAGGTGACCGTGGCCGCGGGGACGACGGCGGTCGGGGCCGGAGCCTTCGAGAATGCCACGTCGCTGCGGCGCGTCATCCTGCCCGAGGGACTGACCGCTATCGGCGACGAGGCCTTCGACGGCTGCGCGAACCTCGTCGACATGGCGATCCCAGATTCCGTCGAGGTCGCCCGAGGATTGACGGGCACCGGCCTCGACACCATTGAACTGGGGACACAGGTGCGCGACCTGTCGCTCACCCCGCGAGGTGCCCGCAGCGTCCGTCACCTCATCGTGCGCGGAGGCATTGACGGCACCTTCTACAGTGAAGGAACATCGGAGGGTGGACGTCCCGAGAGCGCCTTCTTCGGAGAAGGGATGACCAGCTTCACCTTCTGGGGCGAGATGCCGCGCGTCCTGGTGCTTCCCGCTACCGCCACGCAGGTCACCCTCGCCGAGGGAATGGCCCCTGACCTCAAAGCGGACACGAGCATCTACGTGGCCTCCGCCGAGGGTACCTCCGCGTGGACTATCGCGACGGCTGCGATGGAGAGCGCGGGCTACGATGCCTCGCGCTTGTCGGTGTACGAGGCCCCGACGCTGGGCGTGTCTGGCACCGGCATCGCCGAGGCCGGGGTTGGGTACACGCTCGTGGTGTCCCCGGGGGCACCTGCGACCGTGGAGATCACAGCAGGCGGCGGCGTGGCGACGGGGCGCGAAGCCCGCGTCGTGCGGGTTGGAGCGAACACAACCGAGACGCTCCTGCAGGACTGGACTGCCATGACGGATGCGGCGAAAGAGAAGGCGTCGACGCTCATCTACACGTTTACACCGTCTCTGACTGACAGCGAGCTGCGCGTCGACGTCCGCGACGCATCAGGTATTCAACTCTCGTCCACCGTGACCGTGAACCGTGTCCTGCCCCCGCTGCCCCTGCCCGATCCGAACGACGATCCTGCTCCTGCGCCGGTGGAGGACCCAGATCCCACTGGAGCCAAGCCCTCGCCGGTCATCGACGATGATCCTCAGCCTGTTCCCGCGCCGAGCCGGACGCCTACTCCCGCGCCGAGCCAGACACCTGCTCCTGCGCCGAGCCAGACGTCGATCCCCCAACAGCAGACGGGGGAGTGGGTCTGGGGTGCTCGTGGCTGGTGGTATCGCTACGCCGATGGCTCCTATCCGGCCGGTACAGCTGTGACTATCGGTGGTCGGGTTTACCGCTTCGACGCGGCCGGCTATATGCGCGTCGGCTGGGTTCGTGACAATGGTGCCTGGTACTACCACCTGCGTTCGGGCGTGCAGGCCAGCGGGTGGGTCCTCGATGGCGGCTCGTGGTACTACCTGACTCCGGGGAGCGGAACAATGGCCACCGGGTGGGTGAGCGACGGATGGGCCTGGTATCGGTTTGCTGACTCAGGTCAGTGGGTCGAGTAGTCGAGTGACCTAGCGCGAGGGCGTGGTCGACCGAGTGGTTGGCTGCGCACTCGCGTTACTTTTATCCGATGTTCCACAGTGTTTCACGTGTATCGAGCGGTGTTTTCTCGTGGGCTCAGTTGTGCGTATGTGCATTCTGAACAGTTGGGCAAAAAAACCTATAACCTAACGTGTCACATGTTTGACATATGCTGAGAAAATATGGCAAAAAGAGCATCTGTCAAGGGGTCAACATACTAGGCTTGAACACGGATTACGCCACATAGCAGTGGGCGTTCCCCTCCACTAGTTCTCAACCAAGCGAGGTGTACATGTCCCATCGAACATTTTCAGCGGTCGCGCTGGCAACGACCGGCGTCCTGGCCCTGACCGCGCTGAGCGTGCCTGCGGCCACCGCCGCGGGCATCGGTGTGACCGGAGCTCTCCAGCCCGCAACAGTTGAAGCACCCAGCATCGGTGTGCCGACGACGAGGCTGGACGTGTGGCCGACTGTTACCGCCCTGGCACTGGGCCAGAACGTCATCTTCGATGCCTCCTACGATTCGGGAAACTTCGACCCCGGCATCATCGTCTGGACGTCGTCGGATGAGTCGGTTCTCACTGTCGACCAGGAAGGACACGTCAGCGCGGTCGGTGTCGGTGAGGCGACGATCACCGTGACCGACAAGGATAATTCGAGCCTGACCTCCACGTCCACGGTTCAGGTCCGTGAGGTCCCCGAGGACGTGGGCATGGAGCTGTCCGTTCCCGAGGTGTCAGCCATCTTCAACCATCAGGTCTACCTGCACGCGCTCCTCGCCCCCTCCCTCCAGGGAAGCGCAGTCACCTGGAGCATGGACCCCTCCACTCTTGGGCAGTTCTATAGCCGCGACGATGCATCGTCGATTGACTTTCAGGGTGCTGAGCAGGCGGGAACCGGCACACTGAGCGCGACCGTCACGAGCGAGGCAGGGGTGACTAAGACTGTGACTGTGCCCGTGACGGTCCAGCCCGATCCTCGCGGCGACTTCATCACGGACGATGACGGTGTCCTCGTCCAGTACCAGGGAAAGAGTCAGGACGTTGAAATCCCCGAGGGAGTCACGGGCATCTCTTCCGGTGCTTTCCCGTCCCAGCTGACCAAGGTGTGGGTGCCCGCCAGTGTGCGCACCATCGACTACGAAGCCTTCAAAGGCACCAACCTGCAGGAAATTACCTTCCAGGATGACTCGGCCCACCCCTCCCAGCTCACAGCAATCTACGACGAAGCGTTCTCCAACACCCCTATCGAGACGCTGACGCTGCCTCGCTCTGTGCAGACGGTCGTCGGTGCCTTCGATGGCATGGCGGGCCTGAAGACGCTCCACCTGGGACCCAATATCGGCCCGGGTCTCCTGGTCGGGGACTTCCAGTACACGCCGAGTCTGACGACCATCGACGTGGATCCGGACAACGCGAACTACACCAGTGACGAGGGCGTTTTGTACACGAAGGACCACTCGAGTCTCATCGCATACCCGACGGCCAAGAACCCTGGAGGGAGCTACGCCGTCCTTGAGGGGACGACTACCATCGAACAATCCGCTTTCGAGAACGCACAGGTTGCTACCGTGACGATGCCTTCTACGTTGCGGACGATCGGCTCGCAGGCATTCACACATTCACACCTGACCTCGCTGACACTGCCCGACGGCTTCGAGAGCGCGGGGTATTGGGCATTCGCGTACGCGGAGAAACTGACGAGCGTCGATATTGGAGGTGCCACGTCCCTGCCCGACGGTGCCTTCATATACGCTCGCAGCCTGGCCAGTGTGAACCTGCGACCGGACCTTGGCAGGCTCACGATGCTCGACGGGAGTTCCCTGATGGGGACCGCCCTGACCTCTCTGACGCTGCCCGATAGCGTCACGTCCATTGGACAGTGGTCTCTTGCGAGCAACACCTCCCTCACACAGCTGCACCTGGGAGCGGGCCTGTCATCCATTGGCTCCGGTGCTCTCAGCGGCGACACCGCCTTGGCAACTGTGACCGTGAACCCAGCCAATGCCTCGTTCTCTGAGGTAGATGGCGTCCTCTACACCAAGGACGGGGACAGCCTGATCCTTTACCCGGCGTCCCGAGCTGGCAACGAGTACGAGGTGCCCGCCGGGACCACTGAGATTGGGTATCGAGCATTCGACAGGGCCAGCTCGCTTACCCGGGTCATCCTGCCCGAGGGGCTGACGACCATCGACTACTCGGCCTTCGAGGGGTGCACCAACCTGGTAGACATGACCTTCCCCGAGTCGCTTGAAGTCGTTCGTGGCATCCAGAACACCGGCCTAGATACCGTCATCCTCGGATCGAAGGTGCGCGAACTCTTCATGCCCACGCGCGAGGACCTGGCACCCCGCCACCTCATCGTGCGTGGCGGCGTGAATGGCAAATACTACACCGACGGAGAACCCTCCAACGGCCGCATCGAGAGCGCTTTCTTCGGCGAAGGTATGACGAAGGTGGACGTGCGCAGCAAGGGTCCCAAGGTCATCGTCCTGCCTTCGACCATCACCTCCTTCCAGCTCGACCCCTTCTCCTCGTCTGGCTACAAGACCGACGCGCAGGTCTACGTGGCAGCAGCCGAAGGATGTCCCGCATGGGAGGTCGCCAAGGCCGAACTCGTCAAGGAAGGCATCGACCTGTCCCACCTACACGTCTACACCCCCGCTCAGCTCACGCTGAAGGGCCTCGACGCTACCAATGACGAGGCCGGGGGCGCGCTCGCGTGGAAGGACGCGTCGGTGAGTGTCACCGCCACCGTGAACGGTGGCGTGCCCGAGGGCCGCGAGCTGCGCGTCACCCAGGTCGGCGCGGACGGGACTGAGACCCTCGTCCAGGACTGGACGGCGATGAACGCGGGCGACGGGGACGCCTCAACCCTGGCATTCTCGTGGACGCCCACCGAGGGCGCGCCGTCCTTGCGCGTTCAGACGCGCGACGTCACGCACGTGAGCGCCGAGCAGACGACGGAAGCTCAACTCTCGCCCGCGCGCGTGACGGGAGAATGGAGCCGCACGCTCTTCGGCTGGCGCTACGTCTATCCGAACGGTACGTATGTCAAGAGCCAAACCATCATGATCGACGGCAAGATCTACCGATTCGGCTCGGATGGCTTCATGCGCACGGGGTGGATCTACGACGAGGGTGCATGGCGCTACCACGACTCTTCCGGTGCCATGCAGACCGGCTGGGTGAATGTCGAGGGAGGCTGGTACTACCTGACGCCGGGAAGCGGCGCGATGGCCAAGGGCTGGCTCAAGGACGGTGGAACCTGGTACCACCTGAGCGTCAACACCGGACGCATGACCACAGGCTGGCTGCGCGGTGACGACGGGTGGTACTACCTGCGCCCCAGCGGTGCGATGGCCACCGGCTGGATCCAGATCGGGTGGACCTGGTACCAGTTCTCCGACAGTGGCAAGTGGATTCACTAGGATCCGATGCATAATCCCAGCGTTTTCACAGGATGCTCCGGTTGTCTCCCCAGACTCGATGCCTACAGTGGGTGCCACCACAAGGCAATGTTGTGCGGGCCACACGGGTCCGAGTAACGCCGACGAGCTACGTTTGAGGAGTTATCTGAGAGAACTCGCACTGTGTTGATGGGATATGCCGAGGGGCCGACCACCGGGTCGGCCCCTCGGCGTATCTGCACGCGCTCGTGGGTCGGCGCTTGGCACGGAAGGACGACAGGAATGCGACAAACCGTGTCGCGGTTACCGACAACGCATACTGCGCAGGTGGGGAAAGCTCCCCATAATTGTGGAGGCGCTCTCAGCGCCAGGAATGTCAAACACAGTCGTTAACGAAGTGAGACTCAGATGACCAACCGCAGAACGTCGGCACTCGCCCTGGTGGTCGCCGGCACCCTTGGCGTGACAACACTCGCCGTTCCGGCTCCGTTCGCAGCTGACGGGGGAGCGCCTCCACGCTCCGGCCCCACCCCTCCCAGCGTGGAGCAGCCCGCGAACCCCGCCCCGGCCTCGTCGAGTGACGAGCCAACCACGATCATCGTCCAACTCGAGGCCGGGGCTGAACGCGCGCAGACACGGGAGCGGATCGCCGCCTCCGTCGCCGAAGCCGTCCCCTCCGCGAGCGTCACGACGCTGCGTGAGTACACCCACGCGCTCCAGGGCTTCGCGATCGAGGCCCCCGCGTCCGCGCTCGCCCCTATCCAACGCACGGAGGGCGTCAAGACCGCCGCCGTTGCGCGCAGCGTCACGCCCATGGCCGAGAACGATGCCGCCCCCGCTGGTGCGCCTGTCCTGAAGAACGCGTCCGCGCTCGAAATGACCCGCGCCAACCAGGCCGCCCAAAAAGGCGACCACCAGGTCATCGAAGTCATCGACTCTGGCCTCGACACGAGCCACCCCGCCTTCTCCGGTGCGCTCGATGCCGCCTCCCTGCGCATGACGCAGGCGGACGTCACCGCACTCGCGCCGAGCCTGCCCCACGCCACAGGGGGCACGTGGGTCAGCGACAAAATCCCCTTCGCCTACGACTACGCCGACAACGACGCCGACGTCGTACCTGCCTCCGAAAAAGACCTGAACCACGGCACGCACGTCACCGCCATCGCAGCCGCAAACGGCGGCGAGGTTCGCGGCAGCGCCCCGAACGCGCAGATCATCGTCGCCAAGGTCATCCAGGATGCCGACGGCGTCATGTCCGACGCCGCCATGCTCGCCGCCCTCGACGACGCCCTGGTCATCAAGCCCGACGTCATCAACATCTCGCTGGGCGACGACTCCGGCATGAGCAGCGAAGCCGGCTCGATCTTCGCCGACGTCTACAAGGCGCTCGCGCACGCCGGCATCACCGTCAACGCCGCGTCCGGCAACGCCTTCTCCACCGCGTACGGCAACAACTCTGGACAGAACAAGCCCTTTGCCTCCGACCCCGACACGGGCACTCTTGGCGAGCCGGCCTCCTATCGATCCACCCTGGCGGTCGCCTCGGTCGACGCGCAGGACACCTCGCCCTACGTCCTGCTCGGCGACCGTAAGATCCCCTACGGGATCGCCATCGACGGCAAGGGCGACCCGGTGCCCAGCCTGCGCGACATCCCCGAAAAGACCTACCGGATCGTGTATGAGCACTCCGGAGGCAGTGATGAGGTGCAACGCTACTGGAGCACGAACCGCTACGACCTGTCGGACGCCATCGTCCTCGAGGACAAGGGTGGCATGGATACCCGTCTCGACATCCCGATGACCGACGACCTCAAGGCCAGCTACCTGACGCAGGCCACTCCGCCGCCCGCCGCCCTCATCATCGCCGACACCGATGAGGCGGATGCGCCGTACCAGGCCATTCTGGAGTCCACCCGCGAGATGCCGACGGTGACCATCACGAAGAAGGACAGCGACGCGATCCATGACGCGATACGCGACGCCGAGGGAGAAGACGTCTACCTGACCGTCACCCACTCCGGCATCGTCCTGTCCTCGAGTAACCCGACCGCCTCCGAATTCTCCGCATGGGGTGTCACCCCCGACCTGCGCCTCAAGCCCGAGGTCGCGGCCCCCGGCGGCAACATCACCTCGGCGATCTTGAACGGTGAGTACGCGAGCTCGTCGGGCACTTCCATGGCCTCCCCGCACGTCGCGGGCATCAGCGCCCTCGTGCGCGAGCGCATCGCCTCCGACCCGCTCTTTGGCGGCATGGACGCTGCGCAGAAGAATGCGGTCGTCACGAACTTCCTCATGGGAACCGCCCACCCGCTCATCGACGTTGAGCTGGGTGATGGCACCTTCTACTCCCCGCGCAAGGTCGGCGCAGGACAGGTTGACGCGGTCGCGGCCACGACCTCGTCAGTGTACCCGACCGTGATCGGGGCCTCCGACCCCTCGCGACCTAAAGCCGACCTGGGCGACGGCACGAAGGGCTGGACCTTCCAGGTGCAGCTGACGAACCTCGCGCCCGAGGCGCGCACATACACACTCGGTGGGCAGGCCTTGTCCGAGGTCGTCGAAGAAGGCGTGTTCCTGGAGCACTCGCAGAACTGGGCGGGGCAAGGTATTTCCCTGACCTTCTCCTCCGACTCCGTGACCGTTCCCGCGTCCTCCAGCGCCACCGTCACCGTCACCGTGACCCCCGAAGCCGAGTTCGCCTCGTACGCCGCCAAAAACGCCCCCAAGGGGACATTCATCGACGGCGCTGTCACCTTCACGAGCATCGACGGGGCACCCGACCTGACCGTTCCCTACGTAGGCTTCTACGGCTCATGGGGCGCGCCCGCGATCTTTGACGAGAAGTGGTCCGACGAGGAAACGCATCCCGCGCACGTCTACCGCTCCGCGCTGATGGACACCGAGACCGAAATCCCGCTGGGCGGCCTGAACCCGCTGGCCGACAAGCAGGACTACAACGCGGTCGTCACAGTCGATCCGACCCGGCTCATCGCCTCGCGGTCGCAGGCCCCCGGAGCCCCTCACACCATCGCTCCGCGCACAGGCATGCTGCGCGCCGTCCCACAGATGAGCGCCACCTACACGAACGAGGCCGGGGACGCCGTTCGCTCGTACACGCTGAGCCGGGTGCGCAAGTCCCTCTACGACCTGGAAACCGGGTACACGAAGCCGGGCGAGTTCACTGGCGATGATCCCATCTTCGACGGGCTGGACGAGGCCGGGAAGGAACTGCCAGACGGACGCTACCGGCTAACCCTCGAGGCAGCCACGGATGGACCTTCGTCCACCACTCAGCAGATGAGCTACGACTTCACCCTCGACACCCGAGCGCCCGTCATCTCTTCCGTCGCGGTTGCGGGCGAGGGCGAGGCACGCACACTCTCCTTCGACGTTGCCGACTCCTCGCCGCTGGCCGGCGTCGAGCTGCGTGCCGATGCGGAGGACACCTGGTACTACCGCCAGCTCCTCGAAGGCGACGGTGAGGTTCGGGCCGACGGAACGCACCGCTACCACGTCGAGGTTCCGGTCGCGGACCTGAATCGCGCGTGGGCCGAGAAGGGTAACGAAGGCGAGGCCCCCGTGTCCTCATTCCTGGTCGCGTGGGACTGGGGACTGAACCCGGCCCAGCAGGCCGTACACCTGGATGGCTCGGCGGTACCGGATCCGGCGCCGAATCCGGATCCGGCTCCTAACCCGGATCCGGCTCCCGTGGAGGGTGAGTGGGTGAGTGATGGGCGTGGTTGGTGGTATCGCCGGGCGGATGGGTCTTTTCCGAAGGGCACCGTGCTTGTGATTGGCGGGTCCGTCTATCGTTTCGATGAGTCTGGTTATATGCGCACTGGCTGGGTTAAGGATCAGGGGTTGTGGTTCTACCACCAGGTCTCGGGTGCTCAGGTTGTGGGTTGGGTGAAGCAAGGTGCGTCGTGGTTCTACCTCGATGAGACCACTGGAGTAATGGTTACCGGCTGGTTGCATCTTGGCTCGTCGTGGTTCTACTTGAGTTCCGAAGGTGTTATGACGACTGGTTGGGTCAGGGTTGGCGGATTGTGGTTTTTCCTTAACCCCGATAGTGGTGCGATGGCCACGGGGTGGATGATGATTCGTGGGTCGTGGTATTACTTTGATCCGGCCGATGGTGCGATGGTTACTGGTTGGTTGCGGATTGGTGATTCGTGGTATTTCTTGAAGGAGTCGGGTGTGATGGTGACCGGTTGGGTGTGGATTGGGGGGACGTGGTACTTCTTCTCTGATTTGGGCCAGTGGAGCTGAGCTGAGTGATTGATGCGGGCGTGAGCGCCCGAGTGTGCGCCCCCGGGACACCACCCAGGGGCGCACACCTGTCCGCAGCTGCAGTGCTGGTCACAATTATCGGCATGGATGAAAGTTTGTCAGTTTATTATAGTGCGTCTCCATGTCCCGCATATAGCCTTGTAAAATGCTGGGGTGTCAGGCGCTGTTGGACATTGAAAGGCTGTCGGAATGGGTTGTTATGTCAGCTAAAATAGTGTCGGCCTACTGTTGGAACGATTGTCTGTCAAACAGTATCAATTATCGACTAAGCTCCATCGGTTTATGATTGACAGGTGAGGATCGCAGTGACGTGACCCTTACCTCCACCCCTTTTGTCGACCAAGTGAGCCACAGATGTCCCGACGAAAAGTCACGGCACTGGCGCTGATAGCGGCAGGTGCCCTCGTTTTTACCCCAGTCACAATCCCATCGACACGTGCGGCTGCCGTCAACGACGATGTCCAGCAGCGCACCCTCGCTGCCCAGAGCGACGACGCGCAGTCCGGCGGCGACGCACAGTCGCGCATCCCGCAGGACGCTGCCACGGCCTCGGACGTTGAAGGACATGCCAGCGACGACACGCCGACCACGATCATCGTCCAACTTGAGGACGGAGACGTCGGAATTCCCTGGGATAAGCGCGTCTTCGGGCTGAGCACGGATACGAAACACACAGAGATGAAAGCCCGCATCGAGTCAGAGGTTGACCGGGTAGCACCCGGCTCGGTCGTCACCGTCCTGCGCGAATACAGCCACGCGCTCGACGGCTTCGCGCTCGAAGCCCCGGCCTCCTCCCTGGAGGCCATTCGTGCCACCGAAGGCGTTAAGGCTGCATTCGTCGAGCAAACCTACGATCCTACGACGATCAGTGAGGAGGCGGACAACGCCGTCCTCACCGCCATTGACCCCAGCGTGCTCAATTCCTCCACGCTCGAGATGATTCGCGCCAACCAGACCAGCCTGAAGGGCGACCGCCAGGTTATCGAAATCATCGACACAGGACTGGTGATAAGGCATGCAGCCTTTGCCGGCTCCATGGACGGTGTTGACGTGCGCATGAGTCAAGCGGACGTCGAGGCCTTGACCAGTAAACTCCCGCATGGGAAAGGGGGACGTTACGTGAGCAACAAGATCCCCTTTGTCTACGATTACGCCGACGAGGATGACAACCCGAATCCCGGATATATCTTCAACAGCCTGCATGGGACGCACGTCGCCGGTATCGCCGCCGCCAATGCACCCGAGCTGCGGGGCGTTGCGCCGAACGCTCAGATCATCGCTGCAAAAGTGGCCGGAGATGGCAGCGGTATTCAGGACAGGGCAGTGCTGGATGCGCTCGATGACGCCCTCATCCTCAAGCCGGACATCATCAACCTGTCTCTTGTGCGAGGCGGAGGCATGAGCAGCGAGGCCGGCAGCGTCTACGATGGCGTGCTCAAAGCCCTGACAGATGAAGGCATCACCGTCAACGTGTGCGCGGGGAATGAGGGGTCTGCCGCGTACGGAACCCTCAACGGCAGTGCTGCACCCTACGCGACCGAACCGGATACTTCCATGGTGACCGAGCCGGGTTCCTTCAAACCGTCGTTGACCGTCGCCTCGGTCGATAACGTGTTGGCCCTGCCCTATCTGACGTATGAGGGCCAGCGGATCTTCTACCGCGCCGCCCTTGATAGGGATGGTCAGACGAAGGCTGACCTGCGTGCCATCCCAGAGGGCACCTACCGTGTCATTGACGCCGGCGCGGGTGATGCAAGCAGGCTCGAGCGACTCGTCGCCGACAACCAGGGCGATCTCTCCGATGTCATTCTCCTGGAAAACGGCGGTGGGAACAGGGAATACAGCGACGAGATCAGTGCCTGGCGGCAAGTGAGTGCGGCTGAGTCCCTGTCAGCGCGCCCAGCAGCGCTCATGCTCGGAGACCCAGATCAGGGTGTGGTTCCCTACGCGGCAATAATCGACGAGCACGCAACGTTGCCGACCGTCACCATCACGAACAAAGACCACGACAGCCTCGCCGAGGCTCTACGATCCTCTGCCTCCGGGAGCGTGACGATCACCCTCACGTATTCCGACCAGGTTCCCGTGACCGACATGCCGATGGTCTATCCCACTTCCTCCTGGGGCGTGTCACCCGACCTCACACTCAAGCCCGAGATCACCGCACCCGGCGGCAATGTCGTCTCCGCTGGATATCTTGACCAGTACGTGCGAATGACCGGCACCTCGCAGGCAAGCCCGCACGTCGCTGGCGTGGCCGCCCTCGTGCGTGAGCGCATCGCAAGCGATCCGTTGTTCGCGCGCATGAGCCGCGCAGATAAGGACGCTGTCGTTGCGAATATCCTGATGGGCACCGCTCATCCGCTCCAAGACGTTGAGCAACGCAACGGAACCTATTACTCGCCGCGCAGAGTCGGTGCCGGACTCGTCGACGCGGTCGCGGCAACCATCACGGCCGTCTACCCGACCGTGGAAGGAGCATCCGACCCCTCTCGCCCGAAGGCAGACCTCGGGGATGGAACGCAGGGCTGGAGCTTCACGGTGAGGCTGACCAACTTGTCCGGCGACGACCACACCTACACGCTCGGCGGCCAAGCTCTCTCCGAGATCACCGAAAACGGGTACTTCACCCAGCATTCCAAGAACTGGGCGAATCAGGGTATCTCCCTGGACTACTCGGCGAACGTGTTGCGCGTGCCCGCCAGATCGAGCGCCTCCGTGACCGTCACGGTGACCCCTCAGGCTGAGTTTGCCTCGTACGCCGCCGAGAACGCGCCTAAGGGAACCTTTATTGACGGCGCCGTCACCTTCGCGAGCACCGATGGGGCACCCAACCTGACGGTTCCCTACATGGGGTTCTACGGCTCCTGGGGAGAGCCCAGCGTCTTCGACGCGCAGGGAAGTGACTTCCACGCCGACCGGTCTTCCCTGATCAACCTTGCGACGCGCGCTCCGCTCGATGAGCCGCGCGTGGGACTCGACGGTGCCCGCTACGTCGTCTCGCGTTCAACTCTGCCTGGAGCGCCGACGTCGGTTGCACCTCGTACTGTCCTGCTGCGAAACGTGCCGGTGGTGACCTACACCTACAGGAACGAGGCCGGTACGGTTGTGCGCTCGTACACGCGCCACCGCGCACGAAAGTACCCCTTCGACGGGACAGCGGAAGTTCCTGACACCGTCGACGCCCAAGTGGACACCGCCGAAAACCCTCACGCGGACGCGGCCGTCTTTGACGGATTCGACGAGTCGGGTAACCAGCTGCCCGACGGACCCTACACCCTCACGATTGAAGCAGCATCGGACGGCCCGTCTTCGACCACGCACCAGCAAAGCTACGAGCTGATGCTGGACACCCAAGCTCCCGTCGTGACCACGCTCGACGTCAGGGATGACGCAGGGGAACGCACACTGGTCATCGACATCACCGACTCCTCGCCGCTGGCCGGGTACGGGTTCTCCGCGATGACCGAGAACGAACCCGCCTACTCGGTGACGGAAGGCTTGACGGACGTACATCAGGACGACGGCACATACACGAGCCACTACGAGATCGCGTGGAAGGACCTGCCCGAGTCCCTGACGGCGACCAACCCGACCGCCCTGACCCTGTACGCCTGGGACGCGGGCAAGAATCGGACGACGGCACACATGAACCTGGCGGGGATCCCGATGACCGCGCTGTCCCTGACCCCGCAGTCCTCTTCGCTTATCGTCGGGCAGACGATGACCCTGCGCGCAGACTACGAACCCGCCAACGCGACCGTCACCGGCCTCGTGTGGTCCTCCTCGAACGAGGCCGTGGCGACCGTTGACGATCAAGGACACGTGCGGGCGGTGGGAACCGGAAGCGCGACGATCACCGCGGCCGACCCGACGCAATCGAGCGTGTCCGCGAGCGCGCAGGTCAGCGTCCGCGCGGTCTCATCATGGACGGGTATCGAGCTGTCGACTTCCTCGCTTACTCTCCAGCCGGGGCAAGAGGCGACAGTTGAGGCGTTCCTTGCGTCAGCCTTCAAGGGGCGCACGGTGACGTGGAAGCTGGTGCCTGCTTCTCTTGGAACGGTCACGCCCAGCCGTGACACGCTGTCGGCGACGGTGACGGCGTCGAGCACGGAAGGAAGCGGTACGTTGCGTGCGACGGTGAGAAATCGGTATGGGCGATCGAGAAGCGTGTCCATCCCGGTCACGATCGAAGGCAAAGCCGCCCGGGACTTCGTGATCGATGCGTCGGGTGTTTTGACCAGCTACGAGGGGTCCTCGCCCGACGTGACGATTCCGGATACGGTCACGGTGATCGCACCCTCCGCTTTTGATAAGGCGCGTCAGGTGATTCGCAGCGTTCATATTCCCGCGAGCGTCCGGGAGATTCAAGCAGACGCGTTTGCGTCGACCGCTTTGACCTCGGTGACATTCGACGACACGCAAGACTATCCTTCGCAGCTGACAACGGTGGGGGAGAGGGCGTTCGCGTCGACTGCCCTGACGTCGATTGTCCTGCCTGGTGCGGTGACGACCATCGGTGCCCACGCATTTGACGGTGCCATGTCGTTGACGGAACTGGAGATTCCCGACTCCGTGCAATACTCGGGCGGACTGGCGAATACGGGACTCGAAACGGTTGAGTTTGGAACGCAGATCAGGAATATTTCGTCGAGGGGCACAAGCCTCACGGCTCCCCAGCACCTCATCGTGCGAGGTGGAGTCCAGGGCGTCGTGGATTACGAAGAGAGCGCCTCGGATACATCTTTGATGAGTGCATTCTTCGGCGAAGGGATAACGGACATCACCCTCTCGGGGAGCTTCCCGAGTGTCGTCGTCCTGCCGTCCACAACCACACAATTCGCCCTGTACTCCTACCTGCTTGGGGGAAGACCCGACGACATCGACGTGTATGTCGCCGACGCGCAGGGATCGCCCGCATGGGCCACGGCTGAGAACGCGCTGCTCGAAGCACGCCTCGATACCGCGCGCATCCATCGGTACACCCCCGCGACTGTGACCGTGTCCGGCGCGGGAATCACCGAGGCCGATGACGGGTACGAGCTGTCGGCATCCGTCGGTACCCCGACCCAGATCACCGCCTCCGTGACCGGTGGCGTTCCGGGCGGATACCAGATGCGAGCCACGCAGGTCGGCGCGGACGGAACCGAGACACGCGTGCTCGACTGGGCGGACATGACGGCCAACGCCGACTCTGCCTCTGCGCTTCTGTCGTGGAACCCGACAAGCAGCGATACGACGCTGCGCATCGAGGTGCGCGACGCCACGCATCTGCGTCACCCGGTGACGGTGGCGCTCGCGGGCAGTCCTCAGCCGGTTCCGACCCCGCAGGTGGGATCGTGGTCGCACAACGGGAGCTGCTGGAGCTACCGGTACGCGGATGGCACTGTTGAACGCAGTTCGACGCTCACCATCGACGCGCAGGTGTACCGATTCGGCGTGAATGGGTGTGCGAAGACCGGGTGGGTGCTCGACGGGGACTCGTGGTACTACCACTCCTCGACAGGTGCTCAGCAGAGCGGATGGCTGACGCTGGGCACGGATACGTACTATCTGGATCCCACAACCGGTGCGATGGCCACCGGCTGGTTCACAGACAGAGGCGCCTGGTACTACCTGCAACCCGGCACCGGAGCTATGGCGACGGGATGGGTACGCATCGGGTGGAAGTGGTACCACTTCTCCGACACGGGCCAGCTCCTGTAGCGTCCCTGCCATGGTGCCAAGGCGCGCGCCTCGCTCGCGCCCCGAACACCGCGTCGGGACGCGAGCGCATAAAGTCCCAGGCTTTTCCCAGGTTGCCTGTGGGGTCCCACAAGGTTGGCTCCTTACAGTAAGCGTCATCGCAAGGGAACACGGCGCGGGCCGCACGGGTCCGAGTAATGCCGACGAGCTACGTTTGAGGAGTCATCTGGGAGAACTCGCACTGTGTTGATGGGATACGCCGAGGGGCCGACCGCCGGGTCGGCCCCTCGGCATATCTACGCGCACTCGATGAGCGAGTGAACAGGGTGAGGTTTATAGGTCGCTGCGTGCACTAGTCGGAGGCTGGGACTTCTCTTGCGCACGTCAACCCGCTCATCGGAGCGTCGGCGGGGCTGCCCACGTGCGGAGCAGCGGGTTCACGTGCGGGATAGAGGGTTCGCATACGAATGCGCCCTGAAGCGTCCCGCGACACGTCGTTTCTTATCACCCCTCGTGCGTGAGCTGAAGGCTAACCGACGTTTCATAGTGGAGCGTGGGGACGGGAACCACCGGTCCGCGCTTACCAAGTGGAAAGCGATAGACTTTCGCGGCATCTACGAACTCAATCAAGGAGAAACCCATGAAGCGCCGTCTCGTCGCCGCCGGCCTCGTCCTTCTGTTCCCGCTCGGCATGGCTGCCTGCGGATCCCAGTCCAAGGCCGATGCCTGCAAAGAAATCAACAACGCCCGCGATAAGGCCCTGGAGCAGGTGGATGCGCTATCCGTGTTCTCTGGTTCCGAGGACTTCAAGAACAAGCTGGACACGTTCCTCGCCATCCACAAGGAAGCCGCCAAGAAGGTCACCAACAATGACGTGAAGGCGGCGTACGCGGACGTCATCACCGACATGGACAAGCTCGCTGACGCCATGAACAACGGTGCCGACTTCTACGAATCCGACGAGGTCCTGGACCTCACCACAGAACTATCGGCGCACGGCGAGAAGCTCAACGAGCTGTGCGGTTTCTCGTGGGATCGATGACGCATCGCTGACAATCCGAGCGCATGCGGGGGGCGGCCAACCTGGTCGCCCCTCCCGCATAGTCAGGAGCAACATGCGCCACCCGGGATGTTGTGCGTAGTGGCTGTTGGGACACCCGGGCAGCACAAGGTCGGGACGCGCCGGGACTCTACGAAAAAGCCCAACGCGCCCCGGCCTCGTCACTGATGGGTCGGACGACTCTAGAGGCGCTCAACCCCCGCGTCCCACGCGGCGCGCATGGGGTTCGCGTCGGCGACCAGCTGATCGAAGCGCAGGTCGGCGATATCGATGACCTCGCCGAGGGCGAAACGAGCCTCGCGGGCCGGGGAATGCTCGACGCGGCGCCAACCGGATTCCAGCAGGTGCTTGCGATCCACCACGTTATCCACGCAGATCACCAGCGGACGGCCAAACTTCTCGCGGTACGCGCTGGCCAGGGCGCGCAGCTCCTCGGCTTCCTTGTCCGTCAGATCGCCGACCGACAGGTTCGCCGTGTCGGCCAGGGACTGCTCGTCACCCTGGCCATTGAGGACCAGCGACACGATATCCGAGTACGACGCGATGAGTTCTTCGGCCTCCTGCTGCGTTGCCGCCAGCACGACGTTCTCGAAGGATGAACGAAGGTCGGACACTGACCCAAAGGGGCGGGCATCCCAGGCGCGCTCCGCCGGCCATGTCTGCGTCGTGAACATCTGGGAGAACGTCGACACGAAGGTCTCGCGATCCATCGCGTTCACGTCGTCCAGGTTGATCTTCTTGCCGTCCACGACGGCCACGTCCGGGGAAGCGGGGCGACCGATGTGGAAGAACAGAAGGTTCAGGATGATGGCGGTCAGCGAGCCGATCGTCACGCCGGAGCCGAAGATGATCTGCAGCCAGGCGGGCATGACCGTGACGATGCCGGGCTTGAGGGTGACCAGCAGTGCCATGCCGATTGACGTGGAGACGATGACGGCGTTGCGGTTGTCACGAAGGTCGACCTTGGCCAGGGTCTGGATACCCACGATGGCGACGTTGGCGAACATCGCGAGGGACGCGCCGCCGATGACGGGCTGCGGAATCGACGCGACGATGGCCGCCGCCTTGGGCAGCAGCCCGAGGATGATCATGAAGACGCCGGCGGCCGTGACGACCCAGCGGGACTTCACGCGGGTCAGG
>ERZ773018.702-NODE-702-length-19120-cov-12.346656_pt1 | contig 19120 bp, 20 predicted proteins | sample MGYA00580840_ERZ773018 | MGnify/ENA primary metagenome ERZ773018 (study PRJEB29015, sample SAMEA2738125) | human oral metagenome | biome: human oral; feature: human-associated habitat; material: saliva | place: China | collected 2256 ... | reverse complement strand
ACAAAGTATGTGATTTCTGCCTAAGTGAAGGAAAAGGTCTTTTTAACCAACCTAAAAAAATAGAAGATGGTCATTACATCTGTAAAGATTGTCGTTCCATATTAGCTTCTTATAATCTTCCTATCAAGCACGATATCTTCCAGATACTCGTTACCGCACAAGAGAATATGCGCGATATGATTATGGAGTCCTACATCAAGAGTCATAATATCGATGAAATGATGGCTAAGTTTTACCCTGTCGACGATATGCCACTACACCCTGGGGAACATTGCATTTCTAAGGTCAAGGCATACCAAACAGTCACAAAGGACTCCATCCCTTATACACGTGCAGTTTCAAAGATTGCAGAGATTTCTAAAGCTACAATTCAAAATATCGTTGATTCTACAACACGTACTAACTCCCATAAAGTAGAAGGTATTCTCTATGAAACAGATGTAGCGTTCTACTTCTTATCTCCAAACTATGTCAACTGTCACCGTTTGGGATATGCATTACGCAATCGCAGCGATACAGATCGTATTAATGTCGTTACACCAACGGCACGTTATACATACATGCTAGACAACTCTGATTTAATTTTCATGCGTGAACGTTTCTATCAGAAATTAAACGCTGCTAGAAATAATAAAGATACACACTTAATCTATATGTCAGATGATAATCACATACGTATTACACCTGGTGTATACGATATTCCAAAGAGCTTACGCCCTGGCAAGTATGTTGTTACCGCAATTCGTGATGCAGGTCTTCACATGAAGGATTCATTAGGTAGAGTAAAAGACTACTATGAAAACGAAGAAGTTATCGACCTTAGTGATGGTGGTGTATTAGAGTGCACAGGTGAATATGAACTAAAATGGATTAGCCACAAATAAAGGATGTACACTGTACATCCTTTTCATATTGCTAATTCATACATACATGTTGTATGCATGTATGACCAGAAATTTTATTAACGTAATTGTTTCTTGTAACCAACAGTCAATAACATCACTGTTACAGAAACTGCTAGCATGCCAAACATAAGCATCATATTTGCTGTACTATCACCAGTCTTAGGAGTCACAGGCGCTTTTGGAGTCTCGTATTTATTTGTGAATTCGAGATTGCTAGCTACCTGTGTACCCTTCTTGATTTCATAGGTAGAAACCAATTTGTTATCTACATCTGTCGTTACGTCAACTGTAACTGTATATTCTGTTTGATCGTATGTATAGTTTGCTAAATTTGTATTTAATTCTACAACTTTATAAACATACTTGCCGAGTGCCGCAAATTCAATCTGACCAAATTCAACATGTGTGAAAATAAGAATACTTAGTATTTCTATAGAAGTATAATCAATTCAAATTAGGAAAGATTATTATTCTTTAGTCGATATATTATTAACATATATTAATAATATTAGCGACACAAACATAGTAAATACAATAAAGCAAACAATGATGAGTGGTGGTATCCTATGCACGAACCATAAAATAGTCGCTAGAGATAAGCCAAAGAAAATCACCCAAATGCCTAAGATAATCTCAATTTTTTTAATGTTATATTTGTCTTTTTTAGATTCAGAAAGTATGTTATAACCTGCAATCAAAAATCTTCCTTTGCCTATCAATATTAGAATTCCGCATATCAATATCGGAATAGTTGCGAGTATAACAATTAATTTATCATTCATGTTTATTAATAGATATTGACCTTAGTGTACACGGCCGCATTCCTTTTATAGTTTCATCATATAAACTTCATCGCAGAATACAAGTCTATTATTGGTCCAAAAAAAGAGTTACAATAAATATATTGAACTTCTAATTTATTTATATCGAAATATTACTTTTTCGACATTTTTATGTTCCGTACGAAACGTTTTCATATATCCTCACTCTTTTTGTCTGATATCATTCATTTCTTCTTTCTATTTCGAGTTTTATCTATAAAACTTAAAAAAGGTATGTGGATACCTTTTCCTTTTCTCTCTTTCAGATAAAAAGAGGTTGTACACTTCTCAAGTAAATCCGTGGAATTTACTCAAATGTTGCATCCTCCACATTCACCTATTTCAACTTTACATGTGCACCATAAATATACATGCACTCATCATTATTTTCTGCCCATAATTGCTTAATATACTATATTTACTTAGCAAATCTAAGAACCACGGCTCTTGCTTTAGTACCCTCAAATTTTGTCCAATCTTCACCTACTTCTGATTGTACAGACGTCATATCTTTTGCATCTAAATATAGTAAGATATCTCCAGAAACTAAATCTTTGTCTTGTATTAGTTTATATGAAATTTTTCGACCATCCACACTATCTAATGATAACAAAAACTGGATGTGCTTCTCATGCTCGTTACCTACATTATAATAAATATCAATATCCCTTTCTGAAATCGACAGGTTCAATATATCGTTATCGTCAATTTCAAAAACATAACTTTCTTTTTCGATAAGCACCCCATTTTCGCATTCTGCATATAATATCTCTATGCTCTTTATATTTGCTTCATTAGAATATTTAAAAGTATATGTATCAACCTCATTTAATAAAGAATACTCTATTCTGCCTACATGCTTTACTGAAGTTCTCGGTTCAGTTTTACTATTACAAGCAGATAGAAAAAAAAACATAATATTATAATAATTAATTTATTCAATATCCATGTTCCAGCCACAATAAATTGTTTGATACATTTCCTATGTCCCATTGCAGAAACGTAATAAATGCTGCCCAACCTCATCACCCTCCTTATTCTCATATCGAAGTTTTCTATAAAATAAGTTCTAAACCATATTATACCTACGTTATCTAGGTCAATTTACAGAAATTTTTGTCCACTTCGTTGGATAATGTTCTACATAATCAAACTGCTCTTCCTCTGGAGAGACAAGTGCTTTGTAATACAAAACATCATCTTTTTCGTAAAATACAAGCACAATACTTCTACCATTCGTATTAGTGACTGATTCTATATAGTATTTAACGTTATCAATGCCTGTATTATCTGTGGAGGCTGTTTTGCAACCAGTTGTTAATATACAGAAAAGAACTAAAATATTCATCAATATCTTTTTCATTTCATCCCCCCTTTTTTTACTATTTCTTAAAAATCAACTTTAATAAATAAATACTACCAAGTAATAGGATAACGATAAGTAGTACGCGGATAATAATTTCCATGTATACAGTTAATGCTCCTAATGATAAGATTCCACCCATTTCTTCCTCCTTTATATCCTTTCAATTTTAAAATTATAGATGATGCTAGAAATAAAGTCCTTAAATACAAGTTGTATACTCTCTAGCACAAAGATGATAAATATTATACTTTTTCATACAATGCGATCTGCCGCATTCCTTTTATAGTTTCATCATATAAACTTCATCGCAGAATACAAGTCTATTATTGGTCCAAAAAAAGAGTTACAATAAATATATTGAACTTCTAATTTATTTATATCGAAATATTACTTTTTCGACATTTTTATGTTCCGTACGAAACGTTTTCATATATCCTCACTCTTTTTGTCTGATATCATTCATTTCTTCTTTCTATTTCGAGCTTTATCTATAAAACTTGAAAAAAGGTATCCACTACGAATGTGGATACCTTTTAATATGGCGCCTTAAACAGGGCTCGAACCTGTGACCTAGCGGTTAACAGCCGCTCGCTCTGCCGACTGAGCTATTAAGGCACGTGACTATATTACCATTTCTATATAATCATCGCAACACCTTTTTTCATTATTTGCAGAAAAGTTATTCTAAAATATTTGGAATTATTTATTGACTGACGGTCAAACTGATGTTAGTATATGATTGTACAGTCAGAAGACTATAAGGAGGAACTTATATGGGTCTCATTTCTACTGCTTTATTATCCGCTAGTTCAACACTTAGCGATTCTTGGAAAGAGTATTTCTATTGTGATGCTATTCCAGCTGATGTATTTGTTGTGAAAGGTGTTAAGAGAAACTCTGGGGGATTCTTCAGTGGTAATAACGGAAGCGACAACATCATTACTGACGGTTCAATCATTGCTGTTGCTGATGGTCAAGCAATGATTATCGTTGAACAAGGACAAATCGTAGATATTTGTGCTGAACCTGGTGAATTCAAATATGACTCATCTACACAACCATCTGTATTTACAGGTAGCCTTGGTGAAGGTGTTAAGAGAATGTTTGCAGAATTCGGTCGCCGTTTCACATTTGGTGGAACACCAGCCACAGATCAACGTATCTACTATGTAAACACAAAGGAATTAGTTGGTGTGAAGTATGGTACTCCTGCCCCAATTCCATTTAGAGTTGTTGATGCTCGTGCAGGTATCGATATCGATGTATCAATGAAGTGCTTTGGTGAATACAGCTTGCATGTATGTGATCCAGTATTATTCTATACAAACGTTTGTGGTAACGTATCTGATAGCTATAAATTAAGTGATCTTAATGATCAGCTACGTACAGAGTTACTCACTGCTTTACAACCAGCATTTGGTAAGTTAAGCGAACAAGGTATTCGTTATTCTCAGATTCCAGCTCATACAGCTGAGTTAGCTGATGCTCTTAATGAAGAACTAAGCAGTAAGTGGAGAGAAAAGCGTGGTATCGAAATCGTAAACTTCGGCGTATCCTCTATCAAAGCTGATGAAGCTGATGAAGAAATGCTCAAGCAAATGCAACGTAACGCTGCATACACAGACACAAACCTAGCTGCCGCAACACTTGTTGGTGCACAAGCACAAGCTATGCAGGATGCTGCCAAGAATGCTAATGGTGCTGCGATGGGATTCATGGGAATGAATGCTGCGCAAAGTGCTGGTGGTATTAATGCTAATGCACTATTCCAAGCAGGTCAGGCACAAAAAGCCGCAAGCAATGGTGATAAGTGGTTCTGCCCAGAATGTGGAAATGAGAATCATTCAAACTTCTGCTCTAACTGCGGAACAAAGAAACCTGAATAATCTTTAAAACGATAAGAACCCGTTCTATCGGGTTCTTTTTCTCAAGTGAAAGGGGAAAATCATGGCAAATAACGCTTTAACAAATTTCCAATGTCCAAATTGTAATGGTCCTCTTGCCTTTGATCCAGGATCCCAGAAGTTAAAATGTGGTAACTGCGGAAGTACTTTTGAACCTGCCGAAATCGAAGAACATTACGACAAACAAGTAGCCCTATCCATTGAAGAAGGTCAAAAAGAATACAGCGCAGAAGATACGCTACAGTGGAGTGAAGAAGACGCACAGAACCTGCGTGCATATAACTGTCCATCTTGCGGAGCACAGTTAATCGCAGATAAAAATACTGCTGCGACAAGTTGTCCATATTGTGGCAATCCTACGATTGTTCCCTCACAGTTCAGTGGCGCATTAAAACCTGACTATGTGATTCCATTCAAGATGAATAAGGATGAAGCAATCAAGAAATTGACCGACTTCTATGGTGGAAAACCATTATTGCCAGATGCCTTCAAGGAACGTAACCACATCGAAGATATCAAAGGTGTATATGTACCCTTCTGGCTCTATGATGGTACAGCGGATGTAGATATGGCCTTCCGTGGTACAATCTCACATTCTCACCGCGAGGGTGACTACACAGTTACTGTTACCGAAAACTACTCCATCCTACGTCAAGGAACCGTACAATTTAACCGTGTTCCGGCTGATGGATCAAGCAAGATGCCAGATGAGTTCATGGACGCAATTGAACCATACAACTATAACGAGATGATTCCATTTGAAATGGGATATATGACCGGATACCTTGCAGACCGATACGATGTAACTGCAGAACAAGACCGTAATCGTGTTAATACACGTATGCGTACTTCTTCAGCAGATAAAATTCGAGAAACTGTTAGAGGCTATCACACTCTATTCCCACGTCGTTCAAATATCTATATTCGAGAAGATAAAGTGCACTATGCATTCTTACCAGTATGGATGCTTACCACAAAATGGCAAGGTAAGACATACATGTTCGCAATGAATGGTCAAACAGGAAAGATGATTGGTGATGACTTGCCAATCGATACTGGAAAATCTGTTCTTTATTTCTTCGGCATTCTACTCATCGGTATGATATTGACTGGCATACTGCTGTTTGTGGCATTTTAGGAGGTACGCATTATGAAGAAAAAATTACTAGCACTCGTTGCGGCATTCACTTTCTTGTTATGCATGTTACCAAGTTTCTTATTACCAACAAGAGCAGATGCAAATGATTACATTGTCGATGAATATGGTTTATTAACAAATGCAGAAATACAAGCACTCAATAACATCGCAAAAGACTACAGTGATAAATATAAGATTGGTTTCTATATCCGTATTATGAATTCTCACGGTTCTCAGACTATCGAGCAATATTCCGAAAGTATCTTCAATTCCGAAGGCCTTGGACTCGGTGATGAAAAAGAAGGCATCATGCTAACTCTAACGATGGAAGACCATAAATTTGATATTACAGTACACGGTAAAAAGGCAAATAAGATTTTCGACGCAAGAGCGAGAGAAAATATCGCAAGTGCCGTCGTATCTGATCACTTAAAATATAACGAATATGGAGAAGGCGCAAAAGTATTCCTTGATGAATGCTCAAGTACTATCGTTACACCTTATATCATCAAGGGTAGTATCACTGCAATCGTTCCACTCATTATTTCTATTGTCACAATCCTATTCTTTAGAAGTAAACATAAGACAAAAGGTATTTCACATGAAGCGTATGCATACATACCACAAGGCGGTCTAAAACTTCAAAGGGCACAAGATATGTATCTATACCGCTCCGAGACACGCACTTATAATCCTCCAGCTAAGAGTAGCGGCGGAAGTGGTGGTTTCCACTCTAGTAGTGGTGGTGGATTTGGTCATACAAGCGGACACTTCTAATACACCAAAGGCTTACCCATTCGGATAAGCCTTTTACTTTACCACTGCAATTGCAATGCCATCCCCCACATCAAGGTGAAACGTTGTTTCAAAACGAGAATCTGTTTTGAGATATTCACGGAACTTTAAAATCTTACGAGTCAATTGTACGGTAGAACGATTTTGTGAAAGTTCAGGACATTCTACAATGCCATGAAACTGCAAATTATCGAAGAAGAAAACCGTACCCCTTCTAGCGTTTTTTAAGAAGTGTTCCATATACTTGCGATACTGAGACTTCGCAGCATCTATAAAAATCAGATCATAGATCTTCTTTGTTTCAAATTGATATGCATCTTGTAAGTATGCATGTACTCTATCCTGCAAACCTGCATGCATGATATTATTCTTAGCTTGTTCATACATAATAGGATCAATTTCCACCGTATCGATGGTCATATCCCAACGCAAACTTGCCATCTGAATTGCTGAGTAACCTACCGCAGTACCAATCTCTAAGATATCGCGTATCCCTTCATGACTACGTATATATTCCAACAAGAATTCCATCCCATCATCCAACATGATTGGGACATGTTCCTTTCGTGCTTTATCGTGTATTTCCTGTAATCTAACTTCATCCATATAGACAGTATAATATATTATTTGCGTGCGGTACATGTTAGAATGTAAGGATAAAGAAATGGAGGGAGGTTCTATGTTAACGCTTGAATTTGTACGTGCTTTTATTGGTGAAAAAATGTTTGCTAGAGGTATGCAAGAGTATACTGAAGCCAATGTCTTTAACATGGAAATCACCGAGAATGATGAACATTACAAACTGATTACAGCTAATGTTCAAGGTGAAGAGTATTACAGTGTTCATGTTGTTAACATAGAGTTAAGCCCCCAAAATGAATGGATTACAAAGATGTCCTGTGATTGCGAGTATTTTGATTATCGCCATACCCCTTGTAAGCATATCGCAGCAGTACTCATTGCCTACGTAAAACGCGACGAAGCACAGCCTGAACCTTCCTTGCGAAAGAAACATACCGATAAATCATTTAAAGAGTTCTTATCGAGTTATCAAGCACACACAAGTAACTTTTTAGAAAGACCACTAAATATTATTTTAGAACCAGAAATTTCCCCAAAGTTCCGCAATGACATGCTTGAAGTAGGTTTTAAAATTGGTTTATTAAATGAACATCTCTATTCAATTCAAAATATTACGGAGTTTGTCGAGAATCTGGATGGTGAAAAGAGTAAGAAATATGGAAAATCTTTAGAGTTTACTCATACGCTCCAAGCCTTTCACCCACGCTATCGCCCTCTTGTACAATATTTAGTTGATTATGTACACGATGAAACTTCCTATTCTCTTTACCAAAGTATTCCCGGGTATCGTATGATGTATGCGGCTGATTTACCACGTCGTACAATTACGGTAAAATCCTATGCAATCGATATCTTCTGGGATACCATCCAAAATCTTCCATTCAACATCAAAGAGAGTTACGGTATCTTACAACCATATACTCTAGTTGATGGGCAACCATCTATGAACGCTTCTATCGAGAAAGTTGATGATGGATATCAATTTCATACAAATGTTTTACCTTATATTACTGGCAAAAAACACAGCTACTTCTTTGATAAAAGTCGTCAGATACTTTACCGTGACGTAAGGACTTCCCAATCCTTCCGTAAATTAATCGACTATTTCTATAGTGCGAAATCAGAGAATATCTTTATTGGTGAAGATGATATCGCAACCTTTGCGAAAAATGTATTCCCAATCTTGCAGAAGAATTTAACTGTTCAAACAGAAGGATTTAATCCTACTCAGTATCTTCCAGAAATCCCTAGCTTTGAGATATATTTAGATATGCCACAAGACAACCTGATTACAGGTGAACTCTTCGCAATCTACTCACATGGAAAATACAATGTGTTTATTCCTAACGATAATACAGTGAATCGTGATTTATCCATCGAAAAGAATATGGACCATTTCTTTGCCCCTTGGTTTAGTGCCTACGATTCCGCAAACTCTCGTATGGTACTAACCGATGACGATGATAAGGTATATCGCTTCATTAAATTTGGTATCCTTGAAATGCAAGCTAAAGCTGATGTATTCATCTCAGAATCTCTCAAGAAGTTAAAGATTCACAGCCACCCCCGCGTATCTATTGGCGTATCAGTGAATCATGATTTATTGCAACTCAATCTAGTCAGTGACCAAATTAATCTTAAACAGCTCAATGAAATTCTCAGTAAATATGATCCAAAGAAGAAATACTATCGTCTGAAGAGTGGTGAGTTTGTAGATATTGATGAAAAAATTCAAGCTCTTGCAAGTTTCAAAGACGCAATGAATCTTAGTAATACACAATTTACAAGTGGCTCTATTGATATCCCTACGTATCGTGCATCCTATCTTGATCAATTATCGAAGACTTCTATCTTAGATATTCAAGCAGAAGAAAATTTTAGAAAACTGATTCACAATATGAAGGATATCGAAGATATCGAATACACTATTCCCCAGGAAATAGAGCCAATCTTGCGTCCTTATCAGAAGAAAGGTTTCCGTTGGCTTTATGCACTAAAAGAAAATCATCTAGGTGGATTACTAGCGGATGAAATGGGTTTAGGTAAATCTATCCAAATCATATCTTTACTTGTGGCTTGGAAGGATCGTAAACGTGCGCTGATTGTATGTCCATCCTCCCTTGTATACAACTGGGCCAATGAAATCAATAAATTTATGCCAAATATGCATTACACAATGATTTCAGGTTTCGCAAACATCCGCAAAGAACTTATTCGTACTTCATTAGAAAATGATATTCTAATTACCTCTTATGATGCGCTAAAGCGTGATATTGATATCTACCGTACAATGGAATTCTCTTGTCAAGTCATTGATGAGGCACAATACATCAAAAATGCATCTACACTAGCCGCACAATCAGTAAAAGCAATCAACAGCCGCTTCCGCATTGCCTTGACAGGTACACCTATTGAAAACCGTTTAAGCGAACTCTGGTCTATCTTTGATTTTATCCTCCCAGGATTCTTCGGCTCTTATCAAAAGTTCCGTACAAACTATGAACTACCTATCGTTCGTGACCAGGATGAGTTCCTAGAAGCAGAACTACAAAAGATGGTAACACCATTTATCCTACGTAGACGAAAGAAGGATGTATTGCATGACTTACCAGATAAGATTGAAGATGTTTATTATGGAAAACTTGAAGATGAACAAAAAGATCTCTATGAAGCACGCGTGCAGCGTTTCAAGTTAATGCTACAGAAACAAAGTGATGAAGAATTCAAAGAAAACAAGATTGCAGTGTTAGCAGAGTTAACACGATTACGTCAACTGTGTTGTGATCCGCACTTAATTTATGACCACTACAAAGGCAACTCTGCTAAGAAAGAGCTCTGTTTAGATATCGTAGAAAACGCAATCGAAGAAGGACATAAGATATTACTCTTCTCTCAATTTACTTCTATGCTAGAAACCCTAACTGAAGAGTTTGATAAGAAGGGTATTCGATATCATAAGCTTGTCGGTTCCACCCCACAACGTGAACGTGCGCAGATGGTAGAATCCTTCCAAAAAGATGATGTACCTATCTTCTGTATCTCTTTAAAGGCAGGTGGTACCGGTCTAAATCTTACAGCAGCAGATATCGTTATCCATTATGACCCTTGGTGGAATACTGCTGTTGAAAATCAAGCAAGTGACCGTGCACATCGTATTGGTCAAACAAATGTAGTAAATGTCTTCCGTTTAATCATCAAGGATACAATCGAAGAGCGAATCATCCAGCTACAAAAAGAGAAATCAAACCTAGCTGACCGTATTCTATCTGGTGAAGGTGTATCCAGTGCCACACTATCTAGACAGGATTTGTTAGAACTACTCTAAAACAAAAGAGACCGCGAGGTCTCTTTCATTATTTACGATAAGTTAAGAACTGATTATTCTTATCCGCAAGCCACTTATTTTCACCAATTTGGTACCAAGTGTAATCACTTGTTTTTTCAATAGAAAGTACAGTAAACTTCTCTCCATGTTTTGCACTTCCTACTACATCAAAGTTTGTGCCTGCACCTGCACGAATATTCAAGGAGTCAATTACAACTTCAACTTCACCTAGTGTCTCCGGAGTAGGCTCTGGAGTTGCAGAAGTTTCTGGAGTAGCTGTAGGTTCTGGCGTCGCATCAGAGTTTGCAACTACGCTAGTTGTCTCGTTCTTAGAGCCAAAGAGTGATTTGAAATCAAACTTTTCACCCATTGAATCATATACAATCCAAAATAGGCCAGCCAATAACATTAATGTTAAAAGCACGATTAATAGTTTCACAAAGAAACTTCCACCCTTGGATTCCTCTTCTTCAATATCATCTACAGCTTCATCATTATCATCAAACAATTCCTTCTTGATAACTTGGGTTGCAGAGGAACGTACCTCTTGTTCATGAGAAGTTGGTGCTGACTCTTCCTTCACTGTTGGAAGCGATAATGTATCCTCAATTTCATCCGATACTGTTGGTATCTGCATCGTATTTTCATCAGAACCTGATGTAGATGGTAAATCCGGGAATTGTACTTCCTTACTCTCTTCTTGTGGAAGATCTGGTGTTTCTACAGGTTTAGCAGTTTCTTCTGGTTGTGCGAATACACCACTGAGAATATCATCCTCTGCTGACTGTAATGCAAGGTCATCTTGCATTTTTAGAACCAGTGCGCGCTGTGATACTGGATTTAACTTATCCATTAACACGATAAGTGTACCTAAGTTATATCCTCCACTCATCAATGTATCTTTAGCCTCTGTTAACCAACTCATGACAGACTGAGGTGTGCTCATCAAGAGTTTTGCACTTTCCTCAATGGATAAACCATCATATAAGTGAAGTGCTAAAGCAGCTCTAGCTCCCGTACTAAGCTTATCCATCATCTCTAACACTTGGTATTTCTTACCTTCAGCAGTTTCAGGTAAAACTGCCATATAGTTAGGAATTTCATCCGCTTCTGTATACATGTTACTGTTAGTTGTAGATTCTTCTAAAGGTAACACATGAGCAATAGCTTCCTTACGAACAATTTCTGCTGCCCAGCACTCAAACCATTCCGGATTCGTTACTTCCTTTAGACTTGAGAATACCTTCTTTAGCCCAGCCTGTTCTACTTTTCTAGCTTGTTCGTGATCGGCTACATATAATCTTGTAATAAAATACATCTTATCTGAAATACGTCTGAGTATTTCTTTTGCGGCTTCAATATCACGTTGTTTTGCCTTTATTAGTAATTCCTGTATTGTCTGATTTTCTGACATAATTCCCTCCAGTATTAATTCTTTAAACTATGTATCGGGGCTGGAATTCTTCCACCACGATTGATTAGTTTATCTGCTTTTGTCATCTTCACTGGCATAATAGGACCTTCGCCTAATAGGCCACCAAATACTAGTTTATCCCCTGCATCCATGCCAATTGCTGGTATCAATCTGCATGCAGTTGTCTTATTGTTAATCATACCGATAGCAGCTTCATCTGCAATTATAGCAGATAGTGTCTCTGCTGTCGTATCCCCAGGCACAATAATCATATCTAATCCAACAGAACATACCGCCGTCATTGCTTCTAATTTTTCAATTGTAAGAATTCCTTGCTCTGCCGCCGAAATCATTCCAGCATCTTCTGATACTGGAATAAACGCACCAGATAAACCACCTACACTTGAAGAGGCCATGACGCCACCCTTCTTTACCGCATCATTTAACATAGCTAGTGCTGCAGTTGTTCCAGGACCACCACACACTTCTAGACCAATCTCTTCAAGGATTTGGGCAACGGAATCACCTACCGCAGGTGTTGGGGCTAATGATAAGTCGACGATTCCAAAAGGAACATTCAACCGTTGTGAAGCTTCACGACCAACAAGTTGTCCCATTCGAGTAATCTTAAATGCGGTTTGTTTGATGCAAGCCGCAACCTCATCCATGCTCGCATGTTCTCCAAGTTTTTGTAACGCTGCGCGAACCACACCAGGCCCTGATACACCAACATTAATAACACAGTCTGGTTCAGATACACCATGGAAGGCACCTGCCATAAATGGGTTATCTTCAACCGCGTTGCAGAATACAACAAGTTTTGCTGCACCAAAGCAGTTATCATCCTTTGTAATTTCTGCACACTCACGAACAATCTGCCCCATTACCTTAACTGCATCCATATTAATTCCAGCTTTCGTAGAACCAATATTAACACTTGAACAAACTATATCTGTTTCCTTTAAAGCTTGTGGAATCGACATAATCAGTTCATGATCTCCCTGTGTCATTCCTTTTTGTACTAAAGCAGAATACCCACCAATAAAGTTAATACCAATTTCTTTTCCTGCTTTATCTAGTGTCTTTGCGTATTTTACACAATCGCCACCCGAAACACTCTGTAATAATGCAATTGGTGTTACCGATACACGTTGGTTAATAATTGGAATTCCATATTCACGTGAGATATCTTTTGCGACCTTTACTAGGTCTTTTGCTTTTGTTGTAATTTTCTTGTAAATCTTTTCGCATGATCGATTGATGTCTTCATCTGCACAATCCAATAAGGAAATCCCCATCGTAACTGTACGAATATCTAGACAATCCTCCTCAATCATATGAATCGTCTCTAATATATTATCACTTTCAATACGCATAGAGTCACCTATATTGTATGCATGCTATTGAAGATATCTTCATGCATGACATGTACTTTAAGATGTTGCTTTTCCCCAGCAACTTCTAAATCATTAGCGACTTTACGGAAATTTTCCAGATTACTTGGGACTTCCACAATCATAATCATCGTAAATAAATCCTGCAACACCTTCTGGGTTACATCGACGATATTGATTTCTCTTTCAGCACATTTTGTTGCGATATATGCTAGAATGCCTGGCTTATCTTTGCCAACAACTGTAATGACCGCTCTCATATATTCTCCTTTATTCAGCTTGTAGTTTCTCTAGTGATAAACCACAATAATACAATTCCATCTGCAGGAATAATTTTGTCTTCTTAATAAACTCAACCGTACTTTCTTCGCATGTTGATGTTTGACTATTGTTTATAAAATCATACTGACATGCCCCTAAACTACCATTATCACCCTTCCAACTATATACATAAGTGATAGAGCGATTGCTGTAAGTAAATGTCTTATTCGCAAAATCAATGCGATAGCTTTCATTCTCATTGAATTTATTGCTATATACATCCTCTGATTCTTTTGTGTAATTTAGTCGTGATACAAGTCTCTTCTTAAAAGTTGCTGTAATAGTATCCTCTGGAGAATCATCGTCTGTTGTCACTGTCTGAATAGAATTCGTATCAATGTCCTTGTAATATACGTATGCACTCTCAGCCTGTTTGGCTTGATCACTGATAGATACCGTTGTTTCACCAAACTTTAGATAGTTTATTTCACTTTCATATTTAACATCAACGGACTGCCCATTTGTCGTAATTGTAGTATCAAACACTGCAGTTTCTTTTACGTAGTGCTGGTCTTCATCGAATGTCACATGAATTTCATTACTCGTAATATCAAATGAATCAAAGTTCTTTAATCCATATGAATCATATCGACTTAAGAATATTTCTCTTGCACGAGCTGCTTGAAGTTGAATCGTATATTCATTTTTATTTTTCGTTATCGATGAGATATCTTTTGCCTCAAATACATATGGATCAAGTGGAACTAACATTGTCTTCTTTAGATTGCTGAAATCCATATCTTCATAGTAATTAACGGAGTTATATGTATTATACAATCTACCACCATAATAATCTCCATTTAATTCCGATAACATGCCGTCCGCATTGATGTGTTGTTCATAGTGAGCACTATCACCATCTGTTTCTAACACTCCGTCCATAAGATACGTATCTAATGTTTTATCGCTATATGTCATCGTGTATTTTGACTGAACACTTACTGTCCATGAAGATTCAATCTTTCGATTTTTCAGTGTTGTAGTATATTCTCCTAATGTGGAATCATCTGTTTGAACCGTCTGTTCTACACTAGATTGTTGTTGTGCTGTGTGCTTTCCACATCCTACTAATAGTAATGCGGTAATACATAATATTTTTATCATTTTCATATGCATTTATTATATCAATCTTTAAACCCTTATACGATAGAAAGCCATAAAATCTTAAGGCAGAACTAAAATTACTTTTTAAAACCAGAGAATTTCTCCTCTGGTTGATATGGCTTTGCCTAACATTTTTTAATTCAATATCACAATAAGTAAACCTCTCTCATATTTTTTACTTTTTTAACTTATCTTCAAAGAAGTCTGCGGTATTTTCCACAACAATTCTTTTTACATATGCTTTATCACTATAAAATCCATAACTATGACCATCTTCTGGCGTTAAAATCACTTCAGATCCAAGCGTCTCAGCTCGTTCCTTTTCGGCTCGGAGCTGTTCAAGGGTTTTCGGTTTTATCATTGTGATTAACCCCCTTTTTTTGATTTTGGGGATAAAAAAAACCGTCAACTTTTCGCATAGTGCGACCAGTTAACGGTCTGATTTTCAGTATTCGGTTTTTGTGTTCAGTTCAACAAACCAGAATTGTTCGAGCTATTCAAATACTAACGCACTTGATTCTGTTCAATAATTGATTTATAGTAGTTACCAAAATCAGCAAGTGAATTAACAATTGGAAGCATTTTTGTTCCGAGTTCCGTTAAGCCGTATTCAACTCTCGGTGGCTGCTCATGGTAATCGTGGCGATATGCCAGTCCATCACTCATCATTTGTCTTAAACTATCTGTTAAAACCTTTTGTGAAATACCGTCTATACTTCGTTGTAGCTCATTGAATCTCCATGGACGCTCTTTCAAGTTACGCAAAATCAGTAATTTCCATTTTCCTCCGATGAGAGATACTGCTGTTGCAACTGGGCATTCCGGTAATTCTTCTTTTGCTCGCATAATTCTCACCTCCGAGTCTATTATAACACATTCAATTTTGAGTGCGCAGTTACAAAAAGGTGCGTACTTGTTTCTGTATGTGTCTCACACTATACTAATACCAAGCAACCAGAAACTACAAATTAATCATGGAGGTATTATTATGGCAAATTACACAAAAACAACTATTGGAAAGGAAAACCGAATTGAGTTGCATGAAAAGTTATCTTTAACAGGTGCAGAAATCAGTTTGAACGAACTACCTGCAGGAGCAAATGTCCCATTTGTTCATTCTCATAAAGAAAATGAAGAAATCTATGGAATTCTTTCAGGTAACGGCAAAGCCATAATTGATGGAAAAGAAATCAGTCTCTCAACTGGAGACTGGCTAAAAATCGCACCTGCTGCAAAGCGTCAGTTTTTTGCATCCGATATTTCCGGAATTACTTATATCTGCATTCAGGTAAAAGAAAATTCTCTGGAACATTTTACAGCAGAGGATGCCGTAATCGGCTAATAAAAAGTATTTATTTACAGAAATTCACAGTTCCCGATATGCTAAGAACTGTGAATTTTTTTCTTCAATTTTACGATTTCTCAATTTTTCGAACTTGAAGTTATCGTTCTATATATTCACCATTTCTCGGCACAATGATTTGACTTAGATTCTTACTAACCGCATAAGCGGTGCAAGGAGGTGTAGCCACTTTGACGGAACGAAGTGACGAAACATTCTCGGTCATGCAGCTTTTTTATGCTGACAGAGAATGAAGCTCTGCAGGACGCACTATATCCCCGACAGGAGAGTATAGAAGTGCGCCCTTTAGTTCCTAAAGGGATTTTATCAGTTCAACAAACTGGAATTGTGCGTTTGAAGCGAAGCAAAATACGAATGCACCGCAACAATAAATTTCTGTTTAACGATTTCTTTTTCCGGTATTCTCTGTCCCTCGTATTTCCTCATGATAGAAATAATCCACAATCACCGGATGTCCCTGCGTGACCCTGCCATAAGGCATTTCATTATCCACAAAGGGACAATCATACTTCTTAGCCATTTCCGCAGCTTTTACTTCAAGCGCTTCAAAGTAGCTGCGGTTATGCTTGTTATAGATCTCATCGTAAAGCGGTACAAGATCAGGATATTTTTCGGCGATATAATCCATGATCGTCTTTTTGAAGTCGCCCCGAAGATTGAGGTTTTCGAGCCAGAACAGATCGCACTGATCCTTTACCCGCTCAAAGATGGCTTCAAAGTCCGTGATCCCGGGGAATACCGGGGATACGAAACAGACTGTACGGATTCCTGCGTCATATACCTGCTTCATAGCAGCGATACGCCGTTCAATGCTCGAAGCAGAGTCCATATCGTTCTTGAAATTTTCATCCAGTGTGTTGATCGACCATGAAACGGTCACTCGTCCAAGCTTCTTCAGCAGATCAATATCCCTTACCACAAGATCAGACTTTGTGCAGATCAGAATATCTGCGTCACTGCCAATCAACTGCTCCAGAAGTTTTCTGGTATTCCCGAATTGCTCCTCCTGTGGATTGTAGCCATCCGTTACAGAACCGATGACCACCCGCTGTCCGGCATATTTCTTCGGATTTTTAATTTCCGGCCAATGCTTCACATCAAGGAAAGTGCCCCATTCCTCCGTGTGTCCGGTAAAGCGCTTCATAAAAGAAGCATAGCAATACTTGCAGGCATGTGTACAGCCCACATAGGGATTGACCGAGTAACCGCCTACCGGCAGACCGGACTTGGTCATAATGTTTTTTGTTTCTACCTCGTCAATGAGGATTCCATCGATTACTTCTGCCATCTTTTCTGTACCTCCAACACTTTATTGAATTCTTCCGGCATTTCCTGAATCATATTTTCATCCCCTATGATAGGGACAAGGTCTTCCTTCATAAACACCGGAACACCGAGCTTATGTGCCTGGTCCGTTAGAGACCATGCCCATTCCGGCTCCGTATGAATCTTCCTGCTCTGAGCTCCGGTCATGGTGCCGACAACGATCCAATTGATTCCGGAAAGGTCAACTATGCCGGGATCGTCGAATAACGGCTCAAAGGTAACATGGTAATGTTTTGCTCTGACATTTTTACGAAGGGCGTCGATACGCCACAGTTCTGCTTTCCTCGTCACCGTAACGCCAAACCATGCGTTTTCCAGATCTGTATCAAACTCCAGCAAATCAGGTCTCTTGGTAAGGAGCAGGAACTGATGCTGTGGATTTTCACGGATCTTTGCAAATACCTCTTCTCTCCATTCCGGCTTCCATCCGGATAGATCGCTCATGCCGGTAAGAAGAAAGTTCTGCGGACGTTTCTTTTCCATCATCTTGAGCTTACCCGGAAAGAATTCAGGGTCAGCGAAGTCATCAATCATATGCCAGCGTTTCACATTGTTGCGGGCATAGCAATATGCACACCCCACTGTACAGCCGATGACAATATTCATGTTTTGAATCTGATCTTTGATACAAATACTCATAACTTCTACCACTCCTCAAGATTCTTTCTGATACGGTCGAGGCATACCTCAAACTGAGTGATTTCTTCCTCTGAAAAACCTTTGTAGTAAATACTGCCCATCTCATCAGATACAGAATTGTACTCGTCCTTTAAGGAATGTGCTTTCTCAGTCAGAAACAATAGTGTTTTCCTTTTGTCCGTTTCAGACGGAACGCGTCTTATCAGCCCTTGATTTTCCATTCTTTCCAGCATCGTAGTAAGAGAAGTTATCGCTAATCCACATTTAATCGAGAGTGACCCAATCGGGATTCCATCCTCCTGCCACAGCACATAAAGAATACGCCCCTGGGCTCCATTGAACGCATCAATATTCTTTTCGCTGAGAATCTTCTCAAAAATCCGGTCTCCAAGTTGTTTTATTTTGGTGATAAGAAATCCACCATTTGTTTTCATGTAAAAGCTCCTATATAGTATTTTATTTTAAATCATACTATATAGGAGCTTTGTTGTCAACAGTTTGTATGTCTAAATAGAGATAAATTCCTGTTCAGTTAATATTATGCAACCCAAGGCTTTTGAAAAGATTCCAAATAAAGATGAAACAATTCTACATTCAGATCAAGGTTGGCAATATCAAATGAAGATATACCACATTTTAACGTTGAAATTTGAATGTGTTCAGAAGTCTTTATCAACACTTTTTGTCCACCCTTAATCTTCTTTCAAAAAAGATTAAATCGCC
>ERZ773018.700-NODE-700-length-19129-cov-26.556150_pt1 | contig 19129 bp, 14 predicted proteins | sample MGYA00580840_ERZ773018 | MGnify/ENA primary metagenome ERZ773018 (study PRJEB29015, sample SAMEA2738125) | human oral metagenome | biome: human oral; feature: human-associated habitat; material: saliva | place: China | collected 2256 ... | reverse complement strand
CCTTCCCCCTGCTACATCCTCGAGGAAGACCTGCTTCGGCGGAACCTTACCCTCATCCGCGACGTAGCTCAGCGGGCGGGCGTGGAGATCATCTTGGCTTTCAAGGCCTACGCGCTCTGGAAGACCTTCCCGATTATCCGCGAGTACGTCCCTCATAGCACCGCAAGCTCTATCTACGAAGCACAGCTGGCCTACGAGGAGATGGGCGCTAAGGCACATACCTTCAGCCCAGCCTACACTCGCGAGGAATTCCCCACCATCCTTCGCTACAGCTCGCACGTGACCTTCAATTCGCTGAGTCAGATCGAGCAGATGCGCCCTCTGATGCCGACCGATGGGAGCGTGTCCTTCGGGCTGCGTGTCAACCCCGAGTACTCGGCGGTGGAGACCGACCTGTATAATCCCTGTGCTCCAGGCTCCCGCTTCGGTGTGCCTGCTGCGGAGCTCCCCGAGCTCCCCGAGGGTATCGAGGGCTTCCACTTCCACTCGCTCTGTGAGGGGACGTCGGAGGATCTGGAGAAGACGCTACAGATCATCGAGAAGAACTTCGGGCACTTCCTCCCTCGCCTCAAGTGGCTCAATATGGGCGGTGGGCACCTGATGACCCGTCGTGACTACGATGTCGAGCATCTGGTCAGCGTACTGCGCGCCTTCGGTGAGCGCCACCCCCACCTGCACCTCATCCTCGAGCCAGGTAGTGCCTTTGGCTGGCAGACGGGTTACCTCACCTCCTCGGTGGTGGATGTCGTGGAGCACCACGGGATCCGCACGGCGATCGTCGATGTGTCCTTCACCTGCCACATGCCTGACTGCCTCGAGATGCCCTACAAGCCCGCTATCCGTGGCGCTCGCACGATGGACGAATATCGCCCCGAGGCGCACAGCTACCGTATCGGCGGGAATAGCTGCCTGAGTGGTGACTTCATCGGCTACTGGGAGTTCGACAAGCCCCTCGAGGTCGGTGATGAAGTGATCTTTGAGGATATGCTTCACTACACGACGGTGAAGACGACGATGTTCAACGGTATCTCCCATCCCAGCATCGCCCTGCGTCGCTGTGACGGCACGATCGAGATGCTGCGTGAGTACACGTATCAAGACTATAAGAGCCGCATGGACTAAGTCCGTATGCGGTACTAAGAAACTACATAGAGAATCATGGGACTATTCGGACTCTTCTCTAAGAAGAAAAAAGAGACGCTTGACGAAGGGCTCTCTAAGACTAAGGAGAATGTCTTCTCCAAGCTCGCACGTGCTGTCGCTGGGCGTAGCACCGTCGATGACTCCGTGCTCGATGAGCTGGAGGACGTCCTCGTGACCAGCGACGTCGGCGTAGAGACGACCCTGAAGATCATCCGCCGTATCGAGGAGCGTGTGGCACGTGACAAGTATGTCTCCACCTCGGAGCTTACGGGTATCCTGCGTAGCGAGATCGCTTCGCTCCTCACGGAGAACGGCTCTACCGACGGCGAGAGCTTCGCCCTGCCCGCAGGTAAGAAGCCCTATGTCATCATGGTCGTCGGGGTCAATGGCGTGGGGAAGACCACGACCATCGGTAAGCTCGCCTATCAGTTCAAGCAACAGGGCTACTCGGTGATGCTCGGCGCAGGGGATACCTTCCGTGCCGCCGCTATTGAGCAGCTCGATATCTGGGCCAAGCGCGTCGATGTACCCATCATCCGTCAGCACATGTCGGCTGATCCCGCTTCGGTCGCCTTCGATACGCTGAGTGCCGCAGTGAAGGCCGGTACAGATGTCGTGATCATCGACACCGCAGGCCGTCTGCACAACAAGGTCGGGCTGATGAACGAGCTGACGAAGATCCGTCGCGTGATGCAGAAGGTCGTACCTGATGCTCCCGATGAAGTGCTCCTCGTACTCGACGGCTCGACGGGGCAGAACGCCTTCGAGCAGGCCAAGCAGTTCACCGCTGCTACCGAGGTCAATGCGCTGGCGATCACCAAGCTCGATGGCACGGCCAAGGGCGGTGTGGTCATCGGTATCTCTGACCAGTTTAAGATCCCCGTAAAATATATCGGGCTGGGGGAAGGTATAGAAGACCTCCAGCTCTTCAGAAAGAAAGAATTTGTTGACTCCCTATTCGGAGAATGAGAAAGAACCAAGTAGATGTAATTACCCTGGGGTGCTCCAAGAATCTTGTCGACTCTGAGCAGCTCATCCGCCAGTTCCTGGCAAACGGCTATGTCGTGCACCACAACTCCGGTGCCGTCAATGGCGAGATCGTCGTACTCAACACCTGTGGCTTCATCGGTGATGCGCAGGAGGAGTCTATCAATATGATCTTGAAGATGGTCGAGGCCAAGAAGACGGGCCGTATCGGGCAGGTCTATGTCATGGGCTGTCTGACGGAGCGCTTCATGGATGAGCTCAAGGCTGAGATCCCCGAGGTGGACGGCTACTATGGGAAGTTCAACTGGAAGAACCTCCTGACGGACTTAGGTAAGGCTTACCACAATGATCCGCTCGGGGGCAACCGTAGTATCACGACGCCCGCGCACTACGCTTATATGAAGATCTCCGAGGGCTGCAATCGTAGCTGCTCGTACTGCGCCATCCCCATCATCACGGGCAAGCATAAGTCTCGTCCGATGGAGGACCTCGTCACAGAGGCCCAGTCGCTCGTGGCTTCGGGTGTCAAGGAGATCCAGCTCATCGCTCAGGACCTGACCTTCTACGGGCTCGATATCTATAAGAAGAATAGCCTTGCCGAGCTCCTACAGCGTCTCTCCGACGTCGAGGGACTGGAGTGGCTTCGCCTGCACTATGCCTATCCCGCGGACTTCCCCCGTGAGATCCTCTCTGTGATGCGTGAGCGCGAGAATATCTGCAACTACCTCGATATCGCCCTCCAGCATATCAGCGACCCGATGCTCCGTGCTATGCGTCGCCGTGTGACGAAGGCCGAGACCTATGACCTCCTGCGCTATATGCGTGAGGAAGTGCCAGGGATCCACCTGCGTACGACCCTTATGACGGGCCACCCAGGGGAGACAGAGCAGGACTTCGAGGAGCTCCTGCAGTTCGTCCGTGATATCCGCTTCGATCGTATGGGTGCCTTCGTCTACTCGCATGAGATGGGGACCTATGCCCACGAGACCTACGCTGATGATATCCCTCTTGAGGTGAAGCAGGAGCGTATGGACCGCCTGATGTCGACTCAGGAAGAGATCGCAGCAGAGCTGAATGTGGCGAAGATCGGCCGCACCTTCAAGACGCTTATCGACCGCAATGAAGAGGAGTACTTCGTCGGTCGTACCGAATATGATTCACCCGAGGTAGACCAAGAGGTCTTGATCTCGAAGCAGGATGCTCCCGACCTTCAGGTGGGGAACTTCTACCCAGTGGAGATCACCTCGGCAGATACCTTTGACCTATACGGCCAGCTGGCTCAGTAAGAGATGCTACAGGAGGAACTTTGGTACGTACGCCTGGCAGAGCTCGCCGCTGTGCAGCTGGAGACTTCGCAGCAGCTCTGGCGCGCCCTCTGCCAGCAGGTAGAGCAGCGCCTCTTGTCGGGGCTGTCGCTGACCTTCCCCGAGATCGGGGAGTGGAAGCTCGAGGAGCATAGAGAGTATGTCGCCCGTACAGCTGACGGTAAGCAGTGGCTCATCCCGCCACGCTTGACGCTTGGGCTACGTCCCGTAGAAGATCGTGGCGTGACCAGCCTCTCTATCGATCTCCTACGTGATGCGCTCTCAGAGGCTACCCACGTCTCGGGCGAGCAGGTCGCTACGTGGCTCCGTGCTATCCCCACGCTCTGGCGAGCGCTCTATGATGAGGGCATTCAGATCGTCTGGGCAGGCCTTGGGAGCTTTACGCCGATCACTTCGGAGTCGGGCGAGCGGAGTGGCTATCGCTTCCTTCCATCCGAGGCGCTCCGTGCGGCGCTGAATAAGCCCTTCAGTATGTTTGCACCCGTAGAGGTCGCCCCGTCTTCTTCGAGCCCTGATCTGGAGCTTCGCGAGATCGGCCAGCTGGATCAGCTGACGAAGGTCGAGCCTATCGAGGTGCTCTTTGCCTCTCGTGAGCCTATTCAGGAGGAGGTAGTTACACCTCCCGTAGTCGAGGAGGTGGTAGAGCCTGTGGTGACAGAAGAGCCGCAGCAGCCCGAGTCACCAGCAGCTGTCGAGGAAGAAATCCTCCCAGCTCCCGCAGATGAAGTTCCTATCGTAGCGCCTCAGCCCGCTCCTTCTATCGCAGTGACGGCGCCCGTAGAGGAAGATCCCTTCATTGACCAAGAGGCTCATCCCCGCATGCTGGTATGGATATTCGTAGCGCTGGGTATAGCGATGGCTTTCTGTCTCTTCATCTATCTCCTCTCTATACAGCCCGAGCTGGAGATGAAGGATAAGGCTTCCGCTGCGGTGGAGGCTGTACAGCCCAGTCCTACTCCAGCCGTGCCCGCTGTACCTGCACAGACCCTTGACGAGACTGACACCCTACAGACGACTTCTATCGCGACTCAAGAGGGGGCTACCTCATCCGTAGCACCTTCTGAAGCTGTTGTTTCGACCGCCTCGTCACAGGCTGAGACCATCGAGCGTGTGCGCCTCCGTCCAGGGGATCGCCTCTCCCGCTTGGCACTGAAAAAGTATGGGAATAAGGCCTTCTGGGTCTACATCTACGAGGAGAATAGAGCCCAGCTCAAGGACCCCGATAATATCCCTGTAGGAGCGGTCATAACGCTGCCCGCAGCCTCTAAGTATCAGATAAATGCAGGAGATACGAATTCAATCAACCGGGCGTTGGTACTACAGCGCTCTTTACATCGGTAGATGAGGCGTATCGCATAGCATATTTTAGATAGACAGATAAACGTAATAGAACCATATGGAATCCGTAGACATCCGCGCACTCACCGCCGAGATTGAGCGCCGTAGCCACCTTATTGAATCCCTGCGTACAGGTATGCATCAGGCGATCGTGGGGCAGAGCCACCTGATCGACTCGCTGCTCATCGGCCTCCTCTCTGGGGGGCATATCCTCCTCGAAGGACTCCCTGGGCTGGCCAAGACCTTGGCGATCAAGACGCTCTCGCAGCTTATCAGCGCTGACTACAAGCGTATTCAGTTCACTCCAGACCTCCTGCCTGCTGACGTCGTGGGTACCCTGATGTACAGCCAGAAGCAAGAGGACTTCTCTGTGAAGAAGGGACCTATCTTCTCTAACTTCATCCTCGCGGACGAAATCAACCGTGCCCCAGCTAAGGTGCAGAGCGCCCTGCTTGAGGCCATGCAGGAGCATCAGGTGACCATCGGTGATGAGACCTTCAAGCTCCCCAATCCCTTCCTCGTCATGGCGACGCAGAACCCCATCGAGCAGGAGGGTACTTACCCCCTCCCTGAGGCTCAGGTAGACCGCTTCATGCTCAAGGTCCTGATCTCTTACCCTAAAAAGGAGGAAGAGGCTCAGATCATCCGCCAGCAGATCAGCCCCGAGAGCCAGCAGATCCGCCCCGTCGTCAGCATCGCTGATATCCTGGAGCTGCGTCGTCTGGCAGCCGAGGTCTATATCGATGAGAAGATCGAGCGCTACATCGTGGATATCGTCTTCGCTACGCGTCAGCCCGCTGACTATGGACTGGAGAACTTCAAGTCGTTCATCTCCTTCGGTGCTTCACCCCGTGCTTCGATCAATCTGGCACTGGCTGCCCGCTCCTATGCCCTTATGAAGGGGCGTGGCTATGTCATCCCTGAGGATGTCCGTGCCGTGTGCTATGATGTGCTGCGCCACCGTATCGGACTCTCCTATGAGGCCGAAGCCCAGGATCTCACCTCTGATGAGCTCATCAAGGAGATCCTGAATCGTGTCGAGGTACCTTAGTCGGCAGAGAGTGGTGCTTCCCCTCTTTGACGAAGCTCCATAGCCGATGTGCCCCTATACCATATATATATGGTGGTGTAGGGGAGTGACGAACTTAGCACGATAAGCAGCATGATGAAATCCAAACTTCAGCCCTCCGACCTCCTACGCAAGGTACGCCGCATCGAGATCAAGGCCCGTGGCCTCTCGGAGCAGGTCTTTGCGGGGCAGTACCAGTCCGCCTTCCGTGGACGAGGTATGGCCTTCAGCGAGGTACGTGGCTATCAGATAGGCGATGACGTGCGTGACCTGGACTGGAATGTCACGGCACGCTATGCTCACCCCTTCGTCAAGGTCTTTGAGGAGGAGCGTGAGCTGACCGTGATGCTCCTGGTCGATATGACGGGGAGTACGGACTTTGGTACCCGCGTCGAGACCAAGCGCGAGCTCAATGCCGAGATCGCAGCGACCCTGGCCTTCTCCGCGATACAGAATAATGACAAGGTCGGTGCGATCTTCTTCACCGACCAAGTCGAGCTCTTCATCCCTGCGAGAAGTGGGCGCAAGCATATCCTCTATCTGATACGTGAGCTCTTGAGCTTCGAGCCGCAGCGTCGTGCTACGGACCTCAATGTGCCTCTGAAGTATCTCAATCAGCTTATCAAGCGCCGCTGTACGGCCTTCCTCATCTCCGACTTCTATCACTGGGGCGAGGACTATCGTCAGACGCTCTCCCTCACAGCTCGCCGCCACGATCTCGTGGCTATCCGTACCTACGACGAAGGGGCTCTGGAGCTCCCACGTATGGGGCTCCTTCGCCTCTACGATGCGGAGACGGGGCAGGAGCGCTGGGTCGATACCTCTTCGCGTCGAGTGGCTCGTATCTATGCCGAGCGTGTGCGTGAGCAGGAAGAGACCTTCCGCAACCATTGCCTTCGCTCGGGGGTCGACCATATCGAGGTCGCTACCGACGGGGACTATGTGCCTGAGCTGATCAAACTATTTGGACGTAGATCCTAACCCAACCATGCAGAGACTACGGTATCTATATATCCTCGTACTGGCTCTCTTCGGGCTCGGTGGTCAGGCAGCGGCACAGCGTGTGTCGATCCAGACCCACCTTGACCGCTCCGAGATCCGTATCGGGGAGCGTGCGGCCATCGAGATGACCATCCGCACGGATAACCTCGCTGCCACACGCTTCCACCTTGTCGAAGACTCGACGGGGACGGAGCGCTTCCGCATCCTGGAGTTCGGCGCACTCGATACGATCAATGTCAGTGGGACGATCCAGGAGATCAAGGCGCGAATGATCATCACTTCCTTTGACTCGACGCTCATCACGATTCCCCCGATCGTGGTTGAGACGCCATCGGGGAGTGCTGTCTCCAAGCCCCTTGCCCTCAATGTCATCTCACCCGAGGTTGACCTCGAGCATCCCGATCGCTTCAAGCCCATCCAAGATCCGTGGGACGAACCCTACACGCTGTGGGATATCCTTGTGATCATCTGGACGAGCTGGATCACCTACGTGGTGATCTTCATCGCCCTCGTTCTCCTCTTCATCTACGAGTACAAGCGTAGAGCGGAGTATATGAAGGAGCCCGAGCCTGTCTACCAACCTCCGACGACCGCCTTCGAGATCTTCCTACGCAGAGTGGGGGGCCTCAAGGGACTGCGCCTCGAGGATCAACAAGACTTCAAGAACTACTACTCCGAGCTTACGGGGGCACTGCGCTCTTATCTCGGAGATGTCCTACACTTCGATGCACTGGAGAAGACATCCAGCGAGTTGCTTGACGAGCTGCAGGGCTATCCCTTGAGTAGCGACTACCGTCGCACGATCGAGGGCCTCTTCAGAGAGGCGGACTTTGTGAAGTTCGCTAAGAGCCTCCCGCTTCGTAGTGAGGCTGAGCAGGTGACTCGCTCTATCGAGGAGCAGACAAAGGCCTTCCACTTAGCGTGGCTCGAAGAGCAAGCTAAGCAGGAAGCCGAGAGAAAGGAGGTGGCCGAATGACCTTCCTTCATCCTCAGCTGCTGTGGCTCTTGCTTCTGCTCCCAGCACTCCTCATCATCTATATCGTATGGCGTCGGCGTCAGCAGGCCTCGCTCCGTGTGCCTTCGCTTCTCTTCATTAGCGGTGTACGTGGCGGCCTTCGTGTCTACCTGCGTCACGTGCTCTTTGCCCTGCGTCTCCTTGCCTTGGGCTTGATCATCGTAGCCTTGGCTCGCCCTCAGAGCTCCTCATCATGGAGCGAGGATCGTGTCGAGGGGATCGACATTATGCTCACCATGGACATCTCGACGAGTATGCTGGCGATGGACTTCCAGCCCAACCGCGTCGAGGCTGCCAAGGAGGTGGCTATGCGCTTCATCGCCAATCGCCCGAATGATAATATCGGTCTCGTCGTCTTCGCTGGTGAGAGCTTCACGGCTTGTCCGCTGACGCAAGACCATGCGACCCTCATTAATCGCCTTCGGGAGATGACGACGGGTATCATCGCTGACCAGACGGCTATCGGCTCGGGACTCGCTACGGCTATCAGCCGCCTCAAGGACAGTAAGACCAAGAGTAAGGTCATCATCCTGCTGACGGATGGTGCCAATAATACGGGGAATATCTCCCCGAAGATGGCGGCTGATCTGGCGAAGACCTTCGGCATATCGATCTACACGATCGGCGTAGGCTCGGGGGCTGGTGAGGCACCCTATCCTATACAGACCCCGCTCGGTACGGTCGTGCGCAATATGCCTGTCGACCTCGATGAGCCCACGATGCAGCAGATCGCTGACGTCTCTGGCGGAGCTTACTTCCGTGCTACGGACAATGAGTCGCTCGCTGCGATCTACAAGAAGATCGACCAGCTGGAGAAGACCAAGCTCTCGACGCGGAACTATCATACGACCTACGAGGAGTTCTTCATCTTCGTCCTCGCCGCAGCATTCCTCCTTCTCCTGGAGTACCTCCTGCGCTCGACGATCCTACGCACCAATCCGTAAGACGATGAATATCCATTTCCATTCACCCGAATACCTCTACCTGCTCTTTGCGCTCCTGCCGCTCTTGGCTCTCTCGCTCTTCGCCTACTGGCGACGTCGTCAGATGCTCAAGCGCTTTGCCGACAAGGAGCTGGGGCAAGCCCTTGCACCTCTGGCTTCGGGGAAGAAGTACGTATTACGTGACCTCTTGCTCCTCATAGCGGGGGCACTCATGATCATCGTCTTGGCTCGCCCACAGCTGGCAGGTAGTAGCGACCAAGGGACGGATGATAAGGGTATCGAAGCAATGATCTGCCTCGATATCTCGAACTCTATGCTTTGTCAGGACGTCGCTCCCAGCCGACTGGACTTTGCTAAGCGCTCGATCTCCCGCCTCTTGGAGAATATGCGCTCGGACCGCGTGGGGCTGATCGTCTTTGCGGGAAGCGCCTTTGTTCAGCTCCCGATCACTACGGACATCGCTACAGCTCAGGACTTCCTCTCCGATATTTCGCCCGATATGCTCTCGGACCAAGGGACGGCTATTGGTCAAGCTATCATGCTTGCTCGTCAGTCCTTCTCCGACCGCAAGGATCTGGGAAAAGCGATCATCGTCCTGACGGATGGTGAGGACTTCGAGGACAATGCCACCGAGGCTGCGAAGGATGCTGCGAAGGCTGGTATCCATATCAATGTCGTAGGTATTGGTACCGACAAGGGCGGCCCTATCCCTACATCGGAGGGTAACCTCACCGATGACTCGGGGAATATGGTCGTCACCCGCTTCAATCCCGAGATGTGTCAGCAGATCGCCGACGCTGGTGCGGGTATCTTCGTCTCCTCGACCTCACAGTCTACCGTCGTCAAGGAGGTAGAGAAGCAGCTGGAGGAGCTCCCTCGCGCTTCGATCACCTCACGATCGGGCAATGGTGCCGCAGAGGCCTTCGAGCCTTGGCTCTGGGCAGCGCTGGTGCTGCTCGTCGTCGAGTTCTTCATCATGGGACGCAAGAATAAGTTCCTCATCCGTCATAATATCTTCGGTCATGAGAAGTAAGATTGCCATCCTCTATCTTGTCCTCTTTGTGCTGGGCGGCTCTTCGCTCTATGCTCAGGGGCTCAAGTCCTATATACGCCGCGCCAATAAGCTCTATCAAGCCAAGGACTATGCGGGAGCTACACAGGAGTACCGCCGTGCCTTGCTCCGTGACAGCCTCTCAGGGAAGGCGAACTTTGGTATATCAGCAGCTGCCTACGGGCAGGGGCGCTATGACGAAGCTAAGGACTATCTGGAGCGTGCTGCTCAAGACCCTCGCCTCACGCCACGGCAGCAGGCTGGAGTCCTGCACAACCTTGGTAATGTGGCGATGCAGAAGAAGGACTATCAGAGTGCCGTCCAGTCCTATGAGGAAGCCTTGATCCGCAATCCCGAGGACGACAATACGCGCTACAACCTTGCCCTGGCGCAGAAGCTCCTGCAGCAGCAGAACAAGAATAATAAGTCGCAGAGCCAGCAGGGCCAAGATCAGAATAAGGATAAGGACAAGGATAAGCAGAAGCAAGATCCCAAGCAGGACCAGCAGAAGGATCAGAATAAGCCTGACCAGAAGCCCCAGCAGGGGAAGGATAAGCAGGGCCAGCCCAATGAGCAGCGCTCCGGCGAGCTCTCAAAGGAGCAGGCTGAGCAGATCCTCCGCTCCTTCCGCACCGATGACGATAAGACGCGTCGTCGTGTAGAGCAGGAGCAGCGTCAGCAGCAGAATAGTAGTAATAAGAATAAGAAGAGATGGTAATCTCGATGAAGTCAGTAGCCTTCGTAGGGCGCAGCCTTGCCCTATTCCTCTGCCTCCTCCTCTTGCCGCTTGGTCTTAGGGCTCAGGTGGTACGTGTCGAGGTGCCGCAGACTGTAGTCCAGGGAGCATCGTTCCAGCTCAGCTATACTTACTCAGGTAGTGAGGACTTCGAGCGTGTCACGGAGCCTAAGGTCGCAGGCCTGCAGGTCCTCTATGGCCCCGCTCGCCAGCAGATGAGTAGCTTCCAGAGTGTCAATGGACGCAATAGCTCGACCTCCTCGGTGAGCCTCACCTACACCCTCATGGCAGAGCGTACGGGGAGCATCACGATCCCAGCGGCTACGGCTACCATCGGAGGTAAGCGTGTCAATGTCCATGGTGCTACGGTGCGCGTCCTCCCTCCCGATAAGAATGCTCCAGCAGGTCGCTCTCAGTCTGGTGGGGCTACTACTACGGGTAGCTACTTCTTCCGCGCTCTCCCTGGGGCTACCGTTGTCTATGAGAAGCAGGCCTTCCCCATACGCTACAAGCTCTATGCGACGACGGAGTTTGATATCAACTCCTTCGAAGCTCCCCAATATGATGGCTTCCTCTCCGAGAAGCAAGCCGATGATGGTCGTCGTCAGCTCCAGCTCGAGACCTACCAAGGGCGCAACTACCGTACGGTAGATATCCTTAGTGAGGTGCTCTTCCCTCAGCGAAGTGGTACGCTCACCATCCCCTCATCTAAGATCGGCATCCGTGTCCCTGTGCCTCAGGCCAGTGACGATCCCTTCTTTGGCTCGGCGGTACTCGCTGACCGCACGGTGGAGTCAGCACCTGTGACCATCCAGGTACGCCCCCTCCCCACGGAGGGGCAACCCAAGGACTTCTCTGGCGCCGTTGGCTCCTTCCGCATGCGTGCCGAGCTGCTCACGAAGACTCCCAAGACGAATGAATCGGTGACGATTCGCCTGACTCTCGAGGGTACGGGCAACCTCAAGCAGGTCATCAGCCCTGCGATAGCCTTCCCTCAGGACTTCGAGGTCTATGACCCGAAGGAGACGTATGAGGAGAAGGTCTCCGCTACCGAGGTCTATGGTAAGAAGATCATCGAATACTTCGCCATCCCTCGTCGTACGGGCTCGGTGACGATCCCTGCACTGACCTTCTCATACTTCGACCCGAAGCTGGGACGCTATGAGACGCTCCGCTCGCAGACCTTCTCGCTGAATGTGGCTCAAGGCCCTGAGACTGCGTCGGATGACCGAGGTAGTCTACGTCAGCAGGAGCAGCTCCTGCGTCAGCTCCATGACACCGAGGGGGTCTCGGCTCCTAAGGGTCTTCGCTGGGCGACGAGCTGGAGCTATCTTCTGCTCTTCCCCCTCATCGCACTCCTCGGCTTCATCGCCTATCTCGTCATCGCTCGCCAGCGTGGTCTGCGTGCTGACAGCTTGGGCTACAAGGCCTCGCGTGCCAGCTCGGTGGCTACTAAGCGCCTGCGCACGGCTCATAAGCTCCTCAAGGCGGGTAAGCGTGATGCCTTCTACGAAGAGGCGCTACGTGCACTCTGGGGCTATCTCGGAGATAAGCTCCGTCTGCCTGTCTCGGAGCTGAGTCGTAGCTCGGTCTCTGAGATCCTGCGCACTCGTGGGCTGGATGAGGAGACGATCACGCGCCTCACACAGGTCATCGATGAAGTAGAGTTCGCCCGCTATGCCCCCGCCAAGGAAGGGGATATGCAGGCTCTGTATGATACAGCTGCTGAGGTCATCGGCGCTATCGATAGTCACAAGCTTTAGCCCCCTTACTATGCGTACGATATTTCTTTCCCTACTTTGCTTGATCTCGACGCTCCACCTCGGGGCTACCGAGAAGGCGGAGATCTCTGTCGATAGTCTCTTCGCAGCGGGGCGCTACCGTGAGGCAGCTGCCGCTCTTGAGGTGGAAATCAAGACCTCTGGCGAAAGCTCTACACGCTATGCCAATCTCGGTAACTGCTACTATCTACTGGGTGACCTCGGGCATGCTGTGCTGAGCTATGAGCGTGCTACGCTCTTAGATCCCCGTGATAAGGCGATTGCTGATGCACGTGCTGTCCTCATCAAGAAGACCGTAGATAAGCTCCCCGATGCGGAGAGCTGGTTCACACTGACAGGGGCTAAGGTCGCCTATGCGCTGCCACTCACCGCACTCCTCCCGCTTGCCCTTGTGCTCTTTGCCCTGGCTATCGGCTCTTGCGTAGCCTTTGCTCTGGGGCGCACACGCCGTGGTAAGCGTATCGCCTTCTATACGGCGCTGGGGAGCTTCGTCCTGACGGCCTTTGTCGGGGCGCTGATCCTGCACTGGGTGTATGCCGAGCGCTCGGCTCGAGAGAAGGCTGTCATCACGCAGCCCGAGGTGAATGTCTACTCCTCCCCCAGTGGGAAGGGGACGGTCAAGACCCAGCTGCATGAGGGTACGCGCCTTCGTCTGGTAGGTAAGTCCGTAGGCGAATACCAGCAGTTCTCCCTGGGCGATGGTACAGAGGGCTGGATCGCCTCGAGTGCTATTGAGCCTATTGTAGCTCCCAAGTAAATACTCCTATGACGCCTCCCTTCCTGCCGGGCGAGGTCGCCCTACTGCGCGCTATCAATGGAGCGCATTCGCCCTTCTGGGATGCAGCGATGTTCCTCATCTCCAACGTAGGGGCGTGGACCTTCCCTGCGATAGCCCTCCTGATCTTCCTCTTCTATCGCCGTCCGAAGAGCGAGGCTATCCTCCTTCTGCTGATGGTGGGGCTGTGTGTGGCGGTGGGAGATGTCCTAAGCTCGACGCTGGCGAAGCCCTTCTTTGAGCGTCTACGTCCCACGCATACACCTTGGCTGCAGGAGAGCCTGCACTATGTCTATGGCTACCACGGGAAGCTCTATGGCTTCTTCTCTGGGCACTCGGCGAACTATACCGCAGTGGCTACCTTCCTCTGCTTGACCTTCAGAGACCGACGCTTCACGGCGGTACTCTCGCTCCTGGTCGCTTGGGTCGTCTACAGCCGTATGTATATCGGTGCGCATTTCCTCTCCGACTGCCTTGTGGGTATCCTCGTAGGCCTTGCCGTGGGCTCTGGTGTCTATCGTCTGTACCTCTACATCCGGGGGAGATTCCTCGCCACGGGCTACCGTGCCCCGCAGGAGATCTATCACGATGGGATACTTGCGCTGGTCTGTGCGCTCTGGGTCTCTATCCCCGTCACGCTGATGATGGCAGTGCAAGTCACGCGTATCCTACGTATGGTCGGAGCGTTGTAGCTCACGCCTTCCTATACCTTATATACAGCACCGCCCCATGATGCCATCTGCATCATGGGGCGGTGCTGTATATGCATGGGGCGGAGCTTATAGCTTACGGATGAGGCTCAGCCCGTCACGTAGGGGGAGGATGAGGTTCTCGACACGGGGGTCGCGCTGCACGTGGTCGTTGAAGGCGAGGATCGTCTGCGTCTGCTGGTCGGTGGGAGTTGGCTCCTCGATGACCTTGCCATCCCAGAGGGTATTGTCCGCTAAGATGAGGGCACCCGAGGGGAGGTGGGGGAGGATGAGCTCATAGTAATCGATGTACTCGCGCTTATTGGCGTCGATATACACGAGGTCGAAGCTGTGCTTCTCTAAGAGCTCGGGGAGGATGGTGAGCGCATCTCCGAGGTAGAGGTGCACGCGGTGAGCGTAGGGCGTTCCGTCGAGGAACTCGTGGATGAAGTCCTCCATCTCATCATCTGACTCGATGGTATGGACCTCGCCCCCTTCGCCGAGGGCCTCGGCCAGGCAGTGCGCAGCATAGCCTGTGAAGGTGCCAAGCTCAAGGACTTTTTGGGCTCCCGAGATACGGCAGAGCATCTGAAGGAGGTTGCCCTGCAGGTGTCCAGAGAGCATACGAGCACGCAGGAGACGCACATGAGCCTCTCTCCAGAGTCGCTGGCGGTAGGGACTCTCAGGGGTCGTGTGACTTAGGATGTACTCCTCGAGTCGCTCGCTGTCGATGCTCATTCGCTGACGGCTGTTTCTGGCTCAGGCATCCCGAGGATCTCGCGGATACGGCTGGCTACCTGCTCCATCTGCCACATAGGCGTGGAGGTCGCCCCACAGATACCGATGCTCTGTGGTAGGGGCTGGAGCATCTCGGGCTGGATCTCATCGGGAGAGGAGACGAAGATACTTCGCTCGTTGCCCTTCTGGCAGTAGCTGAAGAGCACCTTGCCGTTGGAGCTCTTGCCCCCTGCGACGAAGAACGTCAGCTCATGCTGGGAGGAGAACTCCTGGATGTGGGGCATGCGGTTGGATACCTGACGGCAGATCGAGTCCTGGAAGTCAAAGCGGGCATCACCGATCATACGGCTACGGAGCGTATCGATGAGCTCGTGGAAGCCCGTCAGCGACTGGGTCGTCTGTGAGAAGAGTGCGATGGGGCGGGTGAAGTCAATCTGCTCGATATCCTCGGGGCTCTGCACGATGATGGCCTTCCCATCGGTCTGGCCGACGAGACCATTGACCTCGGCATGGCCCTTCTTCCCATAGATCACGATCTGACCACCCACGGGATCCAGCTCGGCGAACTTGCGACGAACCTTCTTCTGCAGGGCGAGCACGACGGGGCAAGTAGCATCGACGAGCTCGATATTACGCTCACGAGCGAGCTGATAGATGGCGGGTGCTTCCCCGTGGGCACGGAAGAGCACGCGCTTTCCCTCGAGCTTCTTGAAGGCCTCGTAGTCGATCGTCTGCATGCCCTTGGCCTGCAGGCGGTCTACCTCCTGGTTGTTGTGTACGATGTCGCCGAGGCAGTAGAGCTCTTTGTCATCTTTCTTCAGCTCTTCTTCGGCGTGCTTGACAGCATTGATGACGCCGAAGCAGAAGCCCGACTGTTGGTCTATTTCGATCTTGGGATACATGCGTGGGGATAAGGAGTGGGGGAGAGGAAGGCTGGACTACGCCTTGGCGAGAGCTTCCTCGAAGTAGGAGCGCAGGAGGGCATCCTGCTCATCGTGGGTCAGGTGGGAGTTGTCGAGGACGCGGGCATCCTCAGCTTGGCGCAGGGGAGCTACCTCACGGTGCGTGTCGATGTAGTCACGCTGACGAAGGTTCTCCAGCACCTCCTCAAGGGTAATCTTGCTGTCGCCCTTGCCACGAAGCTCGGCAAGGCGGCGCTCTGCGCGGATGACAGGGTCAGCCGTGACGAAGACCTTGAGCTCTGCCTGGGGGAAGACAGCGGTGCCGATGTCTCGGCCGTCCATGACGATACCGCCCTCAGCGCCGAAGGCCTGCTGCTGGGCCGTGAGGAACTCACGTACGAAGCCCAGTGCGGCGATGGGGCTGACGAAGGAGGCGACCTCCATCGTGCGGATTTCCTTCTCGACGTTCTCACCGTTGAGGTAGAGCTCGGGTGTAGCACCTTCGTGGCTTTGGCGGAAGCTCAGGGAGACCTCGCTCAGAGCTTCGCGAAGCTCAGCCTCCTGGATCACTCCCTCACGGATGAAGCCGCGTCTGAGGGCGAAGAGGGTGACGCCTCGGTACATTGCTCCCGTGTCGACGTAGATATAGTCGATTGCACGCGCGAGTGTACGTGCCATGGAGCTCTTGCCACACGAGCTGTAGCCGTCGATGGCCACGATGATCTTCTTTGTCATGGGTGTTGTCTTACCGTTCGTTTATCGTTTGTGGGGTATACACCCCCTTATCCCAACACGGGGTAGGGGATGAAGGTTTTGTCTGCTATAGGGAATAGCTTGGGGAAAGTCCTTCCGGCGGTCGCACCGCTATATATAATTTATGGTATAGGGTGCGCAGCCTATCTACCTCACCATAGAGGCGGTCGCAAAGATATGGAATTGCCTGCACTTATGGGATATCATCAGTAGCTCTATCTGTGACTAAGTGGCTGATGGTCAATATGTATTTTCGCTCGAACCACCTCTTTTGAGAGCTGCTGAAAGGGTGATTACTTCGTAAGCGGGGGCGTGAAGCTGTTGGGGGTAAGGCTCGGTGCAATAGTCGTTCGCACTCAGTCCTATAGTGGTTCGATGTACGAACGAATAGTGGTTTGCATACGAAACGAATAGTGGTTTGACCCCCATACCAATAGTCATCCGCATGCAGACCAGTAGTCGTTTGCAAATCGACTTCTTCAGCTTCGTCCACGCGCTACTATCATCATGGAGTCGAATAGCCCAAGGGCAGGGCGAGCGGTGAATACGCCCTATAATACCAGCTTTGCCGAGGAAGCAAAACGAACCAGTACTGGTCGGCGAGGCGACCAGTACTGGTCACTAATCGTTACTCGTACTGGTCACACATCGAAGCAGTACTGGTCGGAGCAGTGACCAGTACTGGTTGGTTTTTCACCTTAGTAAAGCCTTGATTATGAAACACTCCAGAGAGGTGCTAACTACCCCTATTTCTCCGCGCTCCTACCTCTGCCCAAAAGCCTTACTTACAAGCAAAAAGAGAGAATACTTATGCTTGAAAAATTCTATAATAGGAATGAATAGGTATTTTTTATAAGTTTGAATCGAAATACATCGTCCGAATACCACGATGCACCTCGAGCGATAGGTGTATCACCCGCTCCCACCATGAAGACGCTTTCGGGAGCGAGCACCGTGCCACCGCAGCCGAGTGGCATGTAGACATACCACTAGTCAAATTCACAAATCCCAAGTGTATGAAACAAACATTCATCCTTAGGTCTCTCTGGGTCGGTTGGCTACTGATCCTGGCGATCTACCTAGCCCCACAGCTTATGGCACAGGGGCTGACCATCCGCGGCACCGTAGTGGATACCAAAGATGAGCCCATCATTGGAGCCACAGTCGTCGTGAAGAAAAATCCCAAGCAAGGGACTATGACGGACGCCAAGGGCGCCTTCACCCTGTCGGGAGTACAGCGTGATGCCATCCTCCGTGTGAGCTATCTGGGCTACGAAGCACGTGAGGTAGCCGTAGCAGGGCAGACGCAGATCAAGATAACCCTCAAGGAAGACGCACAGCAGCTCAGTGATGTCGTCGTCGTGGGCTATGGCACGCAGAAGAAAGTTAACCTATCTGGTTCCGTGACCGCTCTTGACCTGAAGCAGGTACAAGCTCGCCCCATTCAGAACCTCAGTAATGGTCTGCAAGGCCTCGTCCCAGGTCTGACAGTCACCGCTACCAACGGTGCTCCAGGTCTCGACGGCGGTAAGCTCCGCATCCGTGGTACGGGTACCCTGAACAACGCAAATCCCTACATCCTCATCGATGGTCTCGAGTCTGGTACGCTCAATATGCTTGACCCAAGCGATATCGAGAGCATCTCAGTCCTGAAGGACGCTGCCTCCGCAGCTATCTACGGCTCGAAGGCTGCTAACGGGGTCATCCTCATCACCACCAAGCGCGGTAAGTCGGGTAAGGCTCGCGTCAGCTACTCGGGTAGCGTGGGTATGCAGAGCGCTACGCGTCTGATGGACCGTATGGGCTCCTTCGAGTACGCGACCCTCTACAACAAGGCGATGGTAGCTGCTGGTAAGGTAGCTCGCTTCTCTGACGAGGACCTCAAGAAGTTCCAGGACGGCAGTGACCCCGAGGGGCACCCCGATACCCGCTGGTATGATCTGGCCTTCCGTACGGCTCTCATGCAGCACCACAATGTGAGTGTCAATGGTGGCTCGGAGCAGGTCCGCTACATGGCTTCGCTGGGTTACCTCGGGCAGTCGGGTATCCTCCCCAATGCTAAGCGTAATCAGTTCAACGCTCGTACGAATCTTGACCTCACCCTCAGCCGCCTCATCTCGGCTCGCCTCGGTCTCTCCTACATCAAGAATAAGTACGCAGACCCCAATAACTCCTACGTCTCTGGTGGCTCTGACCAGATCATCCGTCAGCTGAATGTCGTCGCTCCTTGGATCCTCGGCCGTAGCAAGGATGGTAAGAGCTGGGGTACGACGGGTGACGGTAACCCTCTGGCTTGGCTTGACTCAGGTCAGACCATCGACCGTGACAACCACAACATCTCCGCTACTGGGGGTGTCGACTTCCATCTCTTCGATGGCTTTACCCTGACGGCTAACGTAGCTTATGTAGCCAGCCTGCAGCACTACAAGGCCTTCGTCCCCTTCATCAAGTACAACGACCACAAGGTGAGTGCGCCCAACAATCTGGACGAACGCTACTACCTCTGGACGCGTGCAAACTTCGATGCACTGGCTAACTACAGCAAGAGCCTTGGCAAGAACAACTTCAAGGCCCTCCTCGGGTGGCACGCTGAAGACTTCTTCACGCAGTACATGCAGGGCAAGCGTAAGGACTATCCCTCGAACGACCTCACCGACCTGAGCGCTGGCTCCTCCTCTACGCAGGAGAACAATGGTACGACGGCTCAGCTGCGTATGCTCTCTTGGTTCGGTCGTCTGAACTATGACTTCGACGGTAAGTACCTCCTCGAAGCTAACTTCCGTGCTGACGCCTCTTCGCGCTTTGCTCAGGGCTATCGCTGGGGTTACTTCCCCTCCTTCTCTGGTGCATGGCGCCTCTCGAAGGAAGAGTTCATGAAGCC
>ERZ773018.697-NODE-697-length-19184-cov-12.818600_pt1 | contig 19184 bp, 16 predicted proteins | sample MGYA00580840_ERZ773018 | MGnify/ENA primary metagenome ERZ773018 (study PRJEB29015, sample SAMEA2738125) | human oral metagenome | biome: human oral; feature: human-associated habitat; material: saliva | place: China | collected 2256 ... | reverse complement strand
GTGCTTCAGAATCGCTTCTCACCTGTTTGCACATCGCAGACTCGTCAATGATTGCGCATGAGAGCCAGTAGTTGGGCTCACTGTTTTTCTCATCAAAAGGATTCATCGAAATCGGAAGGCCTTTGAAGCCTTCTTTGTATCTTTCGTAGATCGCCTTCTTTTGCTCGATATGCTTATCAAGATACGGCATCTGACCTCTTGCAACACCTGCAATCACATTGCTCATTCTGTAGTTATAGCCTACTTCCTCATGCTGGTACCAAGCTGCTGCCTCTCTTGACTGAGTTGACCATTTCCTAACCTTCTCGGCCGCCTTCTCGTCGTCTGTAAGTAGCATTCCTCCTGAAGATCCAGTAATTATCTTATTTCCGTTAAAGCTTATCGCATTAAATTGTCCAAATCCACCAGTCTGCTTGCCTTTATATGTCGCTCCAAATGACTCAGCAGCATCCTCGACGATTATGGCACCATGCTTATCGCAAATAGCTTTTATCTCATCTATCTTTGCTGGAGTGCCGTATAGGTGTGCTATTACAACAAGCTTTACCTCTGGATACAGTTCAAAGGCCTTCTCTAAAGCAACTGGATCCATATTCCATGTTTCGTATTCTGAATCTATGAAAACGGGTACGCCGCCTTCATAAAGAACAGGATTAACCGTGGCAGAGAAGGTCATATCTGTACAGAAAACCTTATCGCCCGGCTTAACTCCAGCAAGCTTAACTGCTAGGTGGAGCGCCGATGTTCCCGAAGCAAGAGCAACAGCATCCTTTGTCTCAGCCTTTTCGGCTACAAGACGCTCTAGCTCATTTATGTTTGCCCCAACCGTGGACATCCAATTTGTTTCGTATGCCTCCCTCATGTAGTCCATCGACTCTTGATAGATTGTAGGCGTTGCTAGCCATACCTTTTTTTCGAACTTAAATGCGGTTTCTTTTGACATAAGATTTTGCACGGTCAAAGACCCTGCTCTCCTTTCGTAAAATCAACTAAATGCTGACATATTTATTGTTTAAGCGCAAATTGCGTTTAGATCTAAACAAAATCTAACTTCTAAGCTTCTCAATCTCCTTCTTGAGATAGAATGGCTGTATTATGCAGTACGGTGCTATTACTAGGATATTTGACAGCACGACTATGATCCAGGCATTTGGATATAGCATGGTTCCAAAATAGACAACGCTATATTTAACAATGACTCCTATGCTGTAGCAAATGCATAAAACCATGACCTTACCAAATCCGTAGGCAAAGGTCTCCTGAACTGACTGAAGCATCATGATGCTTCCGTAGACTGCAAAGATAAGCGCATAGCTATAGTCCACCTGAATTGCATGATCGCCTAGCCATACGTTTACGACAAACTGCATAAATGCAATTATACAAAACTCCCCTATGACTCCGACTATTACTGCAAGATTAGCAGTCTTGTATATCTTCTTCACCCAAAGGTAGTCTCTCTCTTCCTGAGCCTTTGTAACCGCAGACCATACAGGAGTAAGCGCAAGTGCAAACACAGTGCCTGCCATTGAGAAAAGCCTATAGTATATTGAGAAGTAAACCTCATATTTAGGTGATGTAAACTTTGTCACTAGATAGTCATCTGTTAGCAATATCAAAAGATGAAGTATCTGAGTCCACAGAAACAAAACTCCTATGTTTATGGTCTTTGTTGCTGCTTCCTTCTCAAAGTATTTAAGACTAACGCCACAACCCTTTAGATTCTCATCTCTAAAAGCAACTAATGTCACAACTATGTATAATATATTTGAGCTAACAACAAATACAATCGCAAGCCTTATAAGGTTATCGCTTATCGATGAAGACGGTAATAGTAGTACCGCTAAAAACTGAAATAAGGATGTCAAAAAGGCTATCATATTGTTCACTGCAGACTTCTGCAGTGCATATAGAATATAGATTACGATTTTAAAAACAAACTGTAGTATTATTCCTATGTAGATGATTTTGACCGTAGTTGCTAGAGTTGCCTTATCTACGACCGATTCTGATATATTGAAAAAAATATTCCAATCAACATAACCTAGAGCTATCGTGCCGATTCCAAGTAGAACCAGAGCTATGACTGTAATCATTATGTACGCCGAAGAGATATATGTCTTTATCCTCTGTTTATCTCCCCTTACGAATTCTCTTGTCAGGCAATTTCTGAGTCCGTTACCTATTCCAATATCGAACATGAATATCCAGTTTGAGGTCGATAGAATCGTAAACCAAACTCCTAATACTAGCTTATTCTCAAAAAATCCCATATAAATAGGCAGAGAAAAGAAAGATAACAACATACCGAGGCCTTTAAACATAAAAGCTCCGGAAATGTTCTTGAATAAAGCTCTATCGCTACTACTCTTTAATATCTTCAAAGTTAATTCTCCACCCTATTTTTCTAAATTATGCTAGAATAAGCCTCACTTATCTGCTCGGATATAGTCTTAGCACTAAACCTCTCTGATATATCCTTAGATATCTTCTCATGGTTGTATCCCTTTGCGTTTTCGTGCATAAACCTCATAGCTTCCACGAGTTCATTTAGGCTATCCCGCTCTATCAAAAGGCCGTTTTCCTCACTGACAAAATCCTCTGGCCCACCACACCTAGTTGCTATAACCGGAAGTCCTGAGGCAATTGCCTCTATGTATGCAAGTCCAAAGGTTTCACTCTTTGATGTGAGAACAAAGCAATCTGCCAAGGAAAGCTCCTCACAGATTTTCTTTCTATCAATTTTACCTAGCATTCGCACATGACTTGATATGCCATACTTTCCTATTTTCTCTTCTATAAAAGCTCGCTCCGCACCATCACCAGCGATGGTCATGCTTAGATTTTTTCCTTCTTTGATTAGCTCAGCCACAGCGTCGATAACAAGGTCTACTCTTTTGTTAGGCGTTAAATTTGCCACAGTAATAAAGCTGAAAAGCTTGCTCTCGCAGCCCATAGCATCATCTGCCCTAACCTTAAAAATATCTGTATCCACTATATTACTTATGCATATAGGCTTAACCCCAAAGAGCTTCTCCATCCTCTGGCAAAGCGCTTTACTAACCGCAATTACAAGGTCTGCCTTCGCGTACATGCTGCCATATTTTTGAATTTGAGCACTTGTGAGTTCTGTATTTATGAACGAAGAATGCTCAGTTATAACCTGTTTATATCTTCCATCCAGCGCCTTTTGCGTCATATAGCTTATATCAAAAAAATGCGAGTGAACTATGTCAGGCTCGCCATGCTTTGATATAGCATGCTTTAGAAGCTTATTGAGTCCGAGAGTTCCGATGCTTATCAAAACAGGCTTAGGAATTGCACCTAACGGCACATTTATCTCCTCAACCTTGATTCCGTCTCGCTCATAGCTTACGAGTCCCCAGCTTCGCTTGCGACGAAAAGATCTTAGGTCAAGGGATAGCACCAAAACATCATGCCCCGCCTCCGCCAGCGCCTTGGCTTGATCGTGCTCAAAAATTCCCAAAGTTTGGTTGTTTTCGCTAGGTACGCCCCTTGATACAATAAAAATCTTCATCTCTTGCTCTCTTTGCTAAGACTAATTTCTCTTATTTTCGGTAATTCTATAGGTCTTGCAAACTCCCTCGACCATGCCCTTGATGTTTCCGTCATTCTTCTCAGATTCTCGAATAAGCGCATCTAGGCTTGTCAAAAATTCTTCGTCATCCATCTTGATAGGCTGACCAACAAATATCATATTGTTTTCGGTCTTGTTAAGCCCCTCTTCATCCATCAAAACTTCCTCGTAAAGCTTCTCACCAGGTCTCAGCCCCACAAGCTCTATCTCAATGTCCTCATGAGGTCTAAAGCCCTTCATCTTGATAAGATTCTCCGCAAGTTCATATATCTTTACCGGCTCACCCATGTCAAGAACAAAGATTTCTCCACCCTCTGCAAATAGGCTAGCCTGAAGCACTAATGAAACCGCCTCAGGTATGGTCATAAAGAATCTTCTGATGTCCTTGTGTGTAACTGTAACAGGGCCGCCCTCTTCAATCTGCTTGAGAAATAGCGGAATAACTGAACCGTTGCTTCCGAGTACGTTTCCGAATCTTACAGCCGAGTATCTCGTATGCTCAGATTTACGTGCATAAACCTGAACTATCATCTCACATATTCTCTTGGATGCCCCCATTACATTTGTAGGTCTTACTGCCTTATCAGTCGATATCAAAGTGAAATTATCAACAAGATATTTATCGGCAAGCTTAACCACATTGAGTGTTCCTAGGCAATTATTCTTGATTGCCTCATTAGGAGAATCCTCCATCAAAGGAACATGCTTATGTGCTGCAGCATGATAAACAATTTGAGGTCTATACTCATCAAACAGTGCGTCCAGTCTATCGTAGTCTCTAATAGATCCTATCAAAGTTATAATCTCTGCATATGGGAAATGTCTCTCAAGCTCCATCTGAATCTCATAGGCGTTGTTTTCGTAAATATCAAAGATTATAAGTCTCTTAGGCTCATATCTTATAACCTGTCTACAAAGCTCAGACCCAATTGAACCACCGCCTCCAGTTATGAGCACGGTCTTATCTTTGATAAAATTGTTGATGCCCGTAGCATCTACCTCTATCGCATCTCTTCCGAGCAGGTCCTCGTAGCTTATCGCTCTAAGCTCTCTAACAATCGAAGAAGAAAGGCTCTTAGCTACCGATGGAAGAATCTTGACAGGAAGCTTGGTTTCCTGGCAAATAGCGATTATCTTCTTGATATCTTCTGATGCAGCAGATGGCATTGCAATGATAATCTCATTTACATTGTATTTCTTTACAGCACGCTTAACATCATCTCTAGTTCCTACAATTGGAACACCCATCAGCATTTTGCCCCTCTTGTTCACATTATCGTCTACAGCGCAAACAATCTTGGATGTTGATCCTGTCTTGTTGATATCCTTAATCAAAATCGAAGCAGCTGAGCCAGCACCAATTACAAGAATAAATTTGTTTATCTTGCTGTCACCGTAGGTTCCTCTAATACTTCTATATAGCTGCTTACTGAATCTTAACACCGCAAACATAAATACGATTGCAATGAAGTGCATAGGGTAGTAGCTTCTCGGCATGTCGTACTGCATGAGCACGTGGAAGGATATTATCAAAGCCTCTATAACAAAAGATGCTCTAAATATATCCATAAGTTCCTTCATAGACGCGTAGCTCCAAACTCTGTTATAAAGCCTGAACACCAGCATAATCGCTATAGTAATAGCGATGTAGACAGGAGCAGAACGCAAAACATAGTCTAGGTATTCAGCTGGAAGCTCTCTTATGTCAAATCGCAGCGCTATAGCAAATAGGGCGCCAAGCTCTACTATGACCGCATCCAAAACCATCAATACTGCAATTCTTAAATTCTTGCTATTCAAAGCTGTTATTCCTCTCTTCGCCTTACTAGAACTCGCCCTTCATATCTGTTGAAGCAAATTCCTTAAGCGGGAACTTAACTGGGGCCGCAGTCTTCTGGCTCTTATAGATTGAAAGAACAACCTCAAGCGCATTTCTTCCTGCAACAGCATCAACATATGGCTTTCTGTCGTTTTCTATAGCGTCCATCACATCAGCAAAAAGGCTTGTGTGACCATTTCCGTAAACATTGCTGGTCTCTTCCTCAAGGCCTTTGTTTTCCTTATCCTCTTCAGTCTCAACAGCAAAGTCCCAAACATCTATATTGTTTGTTGAAGTTCCACCAATCTTGACAGTTCCGTTCTCTCCGAAGATGTATAGAGTTTCCTCAAGATTCTTAGGGTAGACATTTGTTGTGCCCTCAATAGTTCCAATTGCGCCATTCTTGAACTTGATAACAGCCATTCCAACATCCTCAGCCTCAAGGTAGTCGTGGAACTGCTGTCTTGTTGCTCCGTAGATTTCCTCAATCTCATCACCCATCATCCATCTGAGAAGATCGATACCGTGGATGCACTGGTTCATCAAAGCACCACCATCCTGTTCCCATGTTCCTCTCCATGGAGCCTGCTCATAGTATCCTGCATTTCTATTCCATCTAACGTGAATAGAGCCGTGTGAAAGCTTACCGAATCTGCCAGACTCAACAGCCTTGCGAAGCTTCTGGATAGCTACATTGAATCTGTTTTGGTGGCATGCGCTAACCTTAACATTCTTTTCCTCTGCAAGGTCGATGATTTTATTGGCATCCTCTATGCTCATAGCCATAGGCTTTTCTATTATTAGATTTACACCCTTATCTATGCAGTGCAATGCAATCTCAGCGTGTATTCCGCTTTCGGTTGCAATACTTACAAGCTCAGGCTGCATCTCCTCAACCATCTTCTTGTAGTCAGTGTATCTCTTGATAGATTCATCCTTCTCAAGACCATACTTAGCAAGAAGCTCTTCCATCTTCTCCTCAATTACATCGCAAACAGCAACAATCTCTAGCTCGTTGTTAATAGCTGCCTTCATGTGGTTAACTGCAATTCTTCCGCATCCTATGAGCGCGTATTTCATGATAAAATCCTCCTGAAATCATATATAAAATCTTATAATACAGTTTATTATCCTAGCTTTTGCCCATCAAAATGAGCCTAAAATTAATTCTATCTATTATACCATATATACGCCCCAAATAAAAGTCCGCAATCCTTAAGAAATACAATACTTATATGACTTTTTTGTTCAAAATACACAGTCTAAAATCAAAAGCCCTCCTACTGTTCTCACAGTAAAGAGGGCCTGCAAAATCATCCTATTTTGATATTAAAAATTTACAGATAAAGCATTAGTCGCCAATTATGCTTATAGCGGTATCTGTGATCAGACGACTGCCTCCTAGCACCAGCAAATCCTTTATGGAATTTGCTTTTACATATTCCCTTGCATAGTCAAGGTTGTTCTCGTTTATCAAAATCATAGGTGCACCGCGCCTTTCTGCAAGAACTCCTCCGCAAAGACCGTCAGGGAAATTATCCCCATAGCTCAAAACAACACTATTTGGTTTATTGAAGAAGTATTTAGCGATGGCTATAGACGTCTCATATCTATCGGCTCCAAATACTCTAGTAGTATTTCCCATTGACTTAAGCCAGCCTTCTGTCGCGCTACCTATGGTTCTATATCCACCGATAATTGCGTATTTTCTACTGTTTATGCCCTTCAAAAAAGCCTTCTGTTCATTGCTCAATGCATCTCCAACTAGAAGAATAGGTCTTCCCGAGGCCGATGCCGAAAGGCTATCTGCAAAGCCATATCCCGAGCACACAAGTATCTCCTCGTTGTTTACATTAGCCTCCTTGAGTATAGCTAAATTAGTTGCAAAGCGGTCATCTCCAGAGATTCTTTTAACAGTAAAATTGCCTGATAGTCGAGTTCTCATATACTCTGGAACTACACGTGTTCCACCTATTAGGTACACCTTGTTTGCCTTGCTTGCGCTGAGATTTTGATTGATATAGTCAATCGCTGCCTCCATATTGTGCTCGTTCACAAGTAGAAGCGGAGCATTGTTTATCTTTGCTAAATAAGCGCCAGAAAGTGCATCGGCATAGTTGTCACCATTAGCCACAACTGCAGCGCTAAACTTGTCAACATTCATACTAGTCTTTAGTTCATTTGCAACCCTAAGAGATGTCTCGTAGCGGTCGCTACCAGCTATTCTCTTGCTCAAAGTTGACTTATTAAAAACAAGAGTAACCGAGCGAATCTCAAGATACTGTTTCTTACCCTCAGCCTTAAAACGTGCATAATCCGCACCCGTCAAAGTGTAGGTAATATCATCGCTTGGGCTGTTGCTGGCCCTTCCTGACTGCACATATTTCACAGTTCTCTTATATCTATAGTCAAGGCTTGAAATCTCAATACCGCTATCCGTTCTATACTTCTCCTGATATCCTATTTCACCGCTTCCTGAGCTTCCACCCGCAAACTTCAGCTTGCCTGATATTCTCAAAAGATCAAGCACGTGAGTCCTCATATCTCCATACGCAAGTTCAACAATAGGATTTCTTGATGAGTTAGCATCACTCATATTTAGGACTAAGTCAAGCTTATTGCTTGTAATTGGCCTATACTTTGCTTTGACCTTTACATTCCCAGCTGGCATCGTAAAGTCATAGTATTCCTTGCTGTCGTAAGGGCTACTCAGATAAATTTGGGTATTACCAGAAGTAATCTCCCATCCATCAAAGATTATTCCATCTGGTGCATCACTCGGCAAGAGATAAACTTTGCTACCTTCTTTAGCACTCACTATCATATTTCCATTATGAGTGTCCATAGCTATGCCGTTTTCAACAGTTATGTTATAGCTTCTCGCATCATCTGCATATGAGAAAATACTCTGTGAAAAAACAATTCCAATCATCAAAATCAGAGTTATCGATATGCTAAGCCATTTCTGTTTTCTTCTAACCATTGCTACCTCCTTTTCTCCGCAAATGCGAATTCAAAATAAAAAAACGTGGCTAACTCAGCCCCCTGAGAAACCCACCTCTTCTATTACAATATTGGTGCGGTCTAAGGGATTTGAATTATCAAATACCCTTTTTACTGATTTCCCTTTGATATTATATACCTTTATATATTCACTGTATACCAACATTTATTTATTATATACTATTATCTTATTTTAGCTAAGCTTGTTCGCTTGGCTGTCAAAATTTCCGTCATAACTATATACCTAAGCGATCTATGACGGTTTGATTGTTACGCCTGGACTCTTCTAACATATCGCTGGTTATGCTTGCGTATCTATCTAATGTAAACGCTGGAGTAGAATGACCTAAATTTTCTTGTACGTTCTTTACATTGTCGCCAGCTCTTAGAGCATTTACCGCGTATGTATGACGTAAATCGTGTAGCCTTCCGTATGGTATATCCAATGTTTTTATAGTTTTCCTGAATATAACGCCTACATAATCATAGTTAAGGTGATTCCCTATTTCATTGCAAAATATAAAATCCTCTTCAGTGTTATAAGCCTTGCCATATTTTGCTTTATTCTCTTCTTGTTCTATTTTTATATCTTTTAATAGTTCTAATATTCCTATTGGTAAGGCTACATTTCTAGCCTTATAGTTTTTAGGAGTAATAAACATATGACTACTATTTATATATTGTAGTTGCCTATACACCCTAAGTGTTCCACGTTGCCATTCTACACAATCCCATGTTAAGCCTAAAACCTCTGCACGCCTAAGCCCAGTAAAAAGTGCCATTTTATAAAAATTATAGTATGGCGTTTCTTTTAAAGCCTTAAATAGTATACGCACCTCTTCATCAGTAAAAACGCGTATTTCAGGCTTTTCGCTTCTAGGTAATGTGATATATTCACATGGATTATTCTTTATGTAGCTTAATTCCTTCGCCTTGTCTAAGCTACTATTTAATGTACACATTATGTTTTTTATTGTTTTAGGGCTAGACTCTAGGCTATTGACAAACATCTGTATATTGTGAGGTTTTAGCTTCTGAAGAGGGATATTACCTATAGTAGGCTTAAAATGATACTCTATATGTGTTTTGTATGACCTAAACGAGCTAGGCTTTAAATGGCGACAATACTGATCTAACCATATATCAAGCCATGTACCAACCGTAAGTTTACTTGTTTTTACAAAACTTTCATCATTAATTTCCTTTTGTATTTGCTGTAGCTTCTCAAGAACCTCTTTTTGTGTTTTTCCGTATAAATCCTTACGCCTACGTTTTCCCGTAAGCTCATCATAGCCCAAAGATACCGTACAGCTCCAGCGCCCATCTTTACGCCTATATATGCTGCCTTCTCCGTTTGCTCTTTTAGCCATTTTAAAAATCCCAACCTATTTCATCAATAATTTCACCATTTTTAAACAAAAATAGTCGTCCTATTGGACACGAGTCATCAGGACATATATAGTCCCAATCCCCTATAGGCAAATTGTACTTGCGAAGCGTTTTTTCTGACCATAGATCAAATATTTCATTATCTACAACGCCGTTGCGCCTTGCTTCAAGTATGCTTTCTAATTCTTTAAGATAAAAGTTCATTACTGTAGATTTGAAATCAATAACAGTATACTCTATCGAGTGACTAAATGGATCATCTTCAAACACTTCTTCATGCTTATCAACACTAAACCCCTCTATGTATTTTGCAATTAAATTAATTAATTTAACTATATCGCTATATGTTTTAAAAGGGTTCTCATTAGCTGCTATATAATCTTCATTACATAACCAATCCAAACTTACGTTGTATATGCGCGCAAGTACGCTAAGAACATTTATGGGTGCTAGTGTTTTCCCTTTTTCGTATGACGACATCGTAGCTTGTTTTATATCCAGCCCATAAATTTTATTTGCAGCTTCTATTACATCTTGCTGCCCCATTCCTTTATTTCTTCTAGCACTTGATAGGCGCTCCCCGATTGTAACCCTTATATCTCTACTTTCCTTTGACATATGCAACCTCCGTTCATGCTCACTAACAGTATATAATAATGTATAACATTTTATAACAAAAATCAATATACAATTATTTTTTATAATTTTTAATAATAAATATTGTTTTAAAACGTATTTATGTGTTATAATCGTTTTATAAGCATGAATCTGAGGAGGTATTAGAAAATGAAGATTAACAAAACAAAACTATTTCTTGCACTTGCCAATGCTAAAATGAGTAAATCTGAACTGGCTAAAAAAGCTAAAATATCCGTTATTACTCTACAAGGCGATGCGTGGAGCGCTAAAGTGCTTGGAAAGGTTTCTGACGTACTAGACGTATCACCCGAATACCTTTTAACTGAAGAGGTGGAACATGGAACAGAAAAATAACATTTTGACATTAGCGCAAATTCAAGAACGCTTACATATAGGGTCAAATAGCGTTTATGAATTAGCTAAGCGAAAGGATTTCCCTGCGTTTAAGATTGCGAGGAGATGGCTAATTTCAGAAGATGCATTCAATGAATGGATAGCTAAGCAGTCTTTAGGTGGTGACGATATATGATGGATCTAAGAGAGCTAGAACGATACTTTGATAATGTTAAGTGGCATAGTAGAGATGGTTTTATATGCTCTAGTCCATTAAGGCGTGATAGTGACCCTAGTTTACATATAGATTACAAAAACGGAAAAATCTTAATAAAAGACTTTTCATCAGATGCAAGCACTGAAGAGGTTTTAGCTGCAGTAGGTTTAAGCCCTAAACAAGTCTTTGAGAACATTGATTATAAACCGCCATCATGGCGCAACGGCTTAAAGGCTGAATACCGTTATTATTCCCCTAAAGGGAAATACCTATATTCAAAACTGAGGTATGAAGATGCTGACGGTAAAAAGAAAATCCGTTATGGTGAAATATATGGCGACCTTAAAAAGAGCGATAAAAAGCCGCCTAACACACCTTTAACCCTCTACAGACTAGACCGCTTACAGTGGGCTATAACAAAAGGCTTACGCGTTTACTATGCAGAGGGGGAAAAAGACGTAGACACCTTAACAGAGCTAAAATTTTGCGCTTGTACCGCTGGAAGCGTTAGCGACTGGAAGAGTGAACACGCAAGATTCTTCAAAGGCGCTAAACTAACCATATTCCAGGATAATGACGAAGCGGGAGCAGAATTAACTAGCAGAATGTTAAACGATCTAAAAGGATATTGCCATAGCATAAGGGTAGTAATACCCTCTTCAGAGGATAAAGGCGATGTTACAGACTTTTTAGAACGCGAAGGCAGCATTGACGACCTAAATAGTCTTATTAATGGAAAACCTTCAGAACTTGCGCCCTGGTGCCATATAGTGAACAAGGGTAAGGAAAACCAAAAGACAAAAATAAACCCTAGCATATTACAAAACTACATTATCAAAAATGATAAGTGGTTTAAAATAACGGGGAATACCGAAGCATCTACGGCGTTATTCCTTTATTCTGATGGAGTTTATAAAAGGCTTAACTCTGTAGATGTAAAAGGGATTATAAGGCAATATATCCCCTCTGAGTTGCTTGATGTAGCAACCTTGAACAACACGTTCAACCTTATGACCTCATCAGCAATAGAGAGCGTAAAATTTGATGACCTTAACACTGAAGAGGAATACATAAACTTTAAGAATGGTATTTATAATCTAAAGACACAAACATTAGAGCAACATTCGCACAAGCTAAAAAGTACAATACAGCTAAATTGTAACTATGACGAAAATAGTAAGCACCCCACAACATGGCTAAAGTTTGTAGATGATCTATGTACCTCTTCAGATGGTATCATTCAGGAGGATATGAAGAAGGCTATACAAGAATGGTTAGGTATCTGTATATCAAACCGTAAGGGCTATAAAATCAAAGGCGTATTTCTCTTATATTCTCCATTGGGGAATACTGGCAAAAGTGTATTTATGAATATTCTACGTTATATAGTAGGCTCAGAAAATACGGCTAATATATCAATGCAAGAACTTGGAGATAAGCAAGGCGCCGGAAGATGGGCGACTGGTAAAGCGTACGGAAAAAGGCTAATAATTGTAGGAGATCAAGACAGTGCGGATATATCAAGTAGCTCAGCATTCAAACAGATAACGGGTGGTGATGCTATAGGCGCAGAATTTAAAGGAGGGCAAAACTTCGATTATATATTCAATGGCGTCATTGCCATAGCTTGTAATCGCTTACCGACATTCAAAGACGATAAAGGCAGGCACATGCTAGATCGTTTGAATATATTCAAGTGTGAAAACTCAATACCAAAAGAAAAACGCATACCAGGGCTTCTAGATACACTAAAGGGAGAAGCTGACGGTATCGTGAAATGGGCTATTGATGGGCTAAACCGATTTATATCTAACGGCGATAAGTTTACCCATTGCGCTAGCTCTGAAGAGGCTAAACGCAAATATGGGCGTGATTCTGACACCTTGTACGATTTTCTAAGCCATTACTATGATATAACTGGGTGCCAAAGTGACTTCATACGATGCGCAGATTTTCACGAGAAATACAAGAACTATTGTGAGAATAACGAAAGAACGCCTATTTCCCGTAATAATATACCTATACGTATGGAGTCGCATGGTATAGCTAGGAGACTAAAAGACGGTAATTACGTTTATAGAGGGATTAAAGAAAAGGCATTTGTTGAGCTGGATTGTCAAATAGGGTTTGAAGATTAGCTATCAAGTGGAGTTTTAACTCTATAAGTGATATAAAAGTGACACATTTTCAAGAAACCCACTTTTATAAAATGCTTAAATTTCAATAGTTACAGTCAATACAAGTGGAAAAGTGACTATTTTATATATTATATATATAAATAAATTTATAAATATATATATAGTATAGTGATATAGCAGTGTGATGTAGAGCTGGTAACTAGTTGTAAAAAACCCACTTTTCCACTTTTCGCCAATATTTAAATCCAAATAACAATATGCATATAACACATAACAACATATAAAGCTAAATACAAAGTGACACGCTTTTAAAAAAAACACTTAAAACATCACTTTTACTACAAATTACTGCAAACGATATATATAAGGAGAAAGAACAATGACACAGACAGAAAAAACACAGACAGAAAAAACAATGATATTAATGACCGAAAACGGTTCGATGATACAAGATCCATGCTGTATTAGCTATTGCGCTAGTAGCTCAGTACATCACCCCGATAGAATAACAGTATCTGCCATACCTAAGGGCTGCAATCAACAAGTAGTTATAGGGAGCGTTGCGACAAAGCGCGACGCAGTAGATGCAATCCGTCGATATGCATTAGCTCTAAAATGTGGTTCAAGAGATATAATATACTGGAGCGATTTGATTTAACATCTGAAGAGGTGCAAGCATGAAAAAAAAAAGAACTTGCGCAGCACCTAAGGAACAACGAAACAAAACACATTAGATCTAGTAGCTTAAATGAGGAAAACAAAGCTAACTATGAGCGAACTACGTCGATTATATACACGAACACCGAGGGAACACCGAGAAAGAGCCAATATAGTAATGAACAGCTAGTGAAGCTGATACAAGAAGGTAATGACGGCTTAATACCAACCCTATGGGAACAAGTAGAGAGGTTTATACACCTTAGAGCCAACCTAAAAGCTAAGGAGATGGACAAAGAAGAATTAACTGAGGATTTATACCATGAGGGATTTTTCGCACTTATAAAGGCTATTAAGGGCTTCAATCCCTCTTCAGGTGCTAGCTTTATTCATTATTTATCGTTCCACCTTAAAAACTCATTTAATACAGCTTTAGGGCTAAGAGGAGCAAAAAAACAGAACGACCCTTTGCATAACGCTATTAGCTTTGATATACCTTTGAACGCTGAAGAGGATACAACTCTAAAAGATTTGATTATTGATCCAGGCGGTGAAGATACATTGCGCAGCATTGAAGACACCGACTACTATAAGAATATAGAACGTATACTTAGTAAAGCTATTACAGCAATACCAAACAAAGACGAAAATAGATTGTTACGTTATATGTTTGATAATGGATTCGGAACTATTACAGTTTCTTACGCTGGGAAGCAATTAGGAATAAAACAATCAAGCACTAAATATAGAAATGCATTAAAATATCTACGAACATATTTAACCCTTTATGTAGACGTACAAAAAGAATTATTACTTGCTGGCTTAGATGTATCATGTTACGGTTCAAGCATACACTCATATAAAAATAATAATTTCACCTCTTCAGTAGAAAGAGTGGTACTGAAGAGGGACAGAACAAGAGGAAATTTACTAAAAAAGGGTTATTGTCCTGGAGAAATAAGAAAAATAGTATCAGATTATGACGATATAGATAAATTCACGCTATAGCGCTTGCTTAGATGGATTTTAATCTGCTTTAGGATAGATATTATAGTTATATATTAAAATCGTTTAAATCTTAATTTAGAGCCTTAAACAAGCGTTACACGTTTTTGAAATGATATATGCGTGCAATAAACTATATATACGTACTATATTAACCAGTGGCAACGATTGGGGACATAGGTTTACACCTAAAGAAAATAACGCCTCTATCAAGCTAGTAATAATCAAATAATAATTGTAACTTCCCTCTAAAATTTCTATATCGGCTATTATAGTCGCTCAAGTATTCCATATTAAACAGTCCCTTGCATCAGTTACAAACAAGGGACTTTATTTTATATAGGGTATATGTAATTTTTTACTGTTTTATCAATATAAAAAAGCAAATCCCTACAGCCACCTAAATGGTAGAGCCTTGAAAATCTGCTTTTTAGATTATGTTATATATATCCTGGTGCTACCTTACAAAACCTTATATTTGATTATATATATATATTTATTTCTCACATTTTCCAACAATTAAAAGCTATATTTCTGTTATTGACTTTTAATTTGCTGTGTGGTAGATTATCAATAAATAAAACATTCAGTTTTTGGAGGGTAGTCCCCTGACCCCGTTAGGTTAGGGCTCGTGCTACCCTCTTTTTTTATTTCAAACACATAGCAATATATTTAGGCTAGATCTCATCAAAAGATAATACTAATTCAAATCCCATTGCATTAAGAATTCTTTTAGCATCTTCAAACCCAAAGTTTTTTTTATTAAATAAGCTAGTTAATGATTGCGGAGTTATTCCCAGCTTATCGGCTATATTTTTTTGAGTGATGTTATTTTCTAGCATCAATTTTTTTATCTCAATTATTACTTGCTCATTGTTTTTGTAGGTTATCATGATTTTATCTCCTTTTTTACTAATAACATTATAAGGCAAATAGCTATATAAGTCAAGTAAAATATCATATAAATACATAAAAATATAATATAAATCACTTGACAAATAAGGTAAATTACCTTATACTATAACTAAGTTAAGATAGTAAACTAAAAGGAGGTAGAACAATGCTAACAAGGGAGATATTATCAGAGCTAGAGGACATAAGCATAGAAGCTAAAAGAGTTAATAGCTTAGCTGGCGCGCTGTTTTCTGCGTTCTATGAAGGTAGTGGAAGCTACAAAGAATATGAATGGGCTTTTGATTCAATGTTAAATCAGGCTCATAATTTATCAAATAAGCTAACTGATCTACGTGACAACGCTACAGCGATTTTTAGAAAAGAGGCAAATAAGTGATTACAACAAGATACGACACAAACAGCACGATGCGACTAATAGGATTCCAGGGACTTGACTATGTTTACTATAATGACGGATTAGAGAAGCTGGATGATATACTGAGAGCCTATCAGTCAAGGCATGAGGCAGCTAGTGCAAGGGAGTTAATGTTAGATGCTTACATGCTGGGTTTTGTACAAGGCATGAAATACGCAAGAGGAAAAAAAGCGACTTCCAAAACGACGAAAATTTAGCTTTTCCAAAACAAAAACGCACCCTTTTTTAGGGCAAACAAAGCAACAACCTCATAAAACCTCAAGCAATTAACATATTGCAATTACAACCGATTCGCACACTTAAATAATAGCGAGCATATAAACATAATTAGTTTAGTGTTCGCTATTTTCTTTGCACCCTTTTTTGTACCGTTGCACCCTTTACAACACATTTCATATAAGCTAGCTAAATATGATATACTGTTTATAGTGTTTTGTTTTGCTGGTTTCGAGCTAGCGCAGTGGCTGCATTTATTGCAGCCTTTTTAATAAAAAAAGAAGAGGTTTTACCCTCTTCAGTAACGCTCTATAAACTTCGTGGCTGTCAATTCTTCCGTCAAATTATTTTATCTGACTAAATTTAGCGCAACAAAGCTAGTTTTTCCAATGTATAAAGCGTTTAGATATATGGTGCGGTCTAAGGGATTTGAACCCCCATGAGTTTCCTCACACGGACCTGAACCGTGCGCGTCTGCCAATTCCGCCAAGACCGCAAATATTATTTTTATTCACCTATATAATTATACATACCGCTTTTACGATTTTCAAGTGAAAACAGGAAAGCCTTCGATATTAATCTCTCAAAACCAAATCTATTCCTTAAATTATATAACCCTCAAATGCTCATTTTTAGGTGTTTTCTCGCTTTGATTTACACATATTATGATATCCTTTGATGCTTGCAATTAAATGTGAAGTAAGGTATAGTGAAATTTGAATCACTATTTAGCTAATTGCAAAATGTGATTATGGAGGAAATAATGAATCGTAAAATAAAAATATTTATGGCTTTGGGCGCAGCATTTTTGCTCAGCACAGCATTCGCCTACGCTGACGATAGTGAATCCCCTAGTCAAAATAATTCAAACATGCAAGATGCGAGCTTGCTTCCTTTGACCTATACCACTCCTTCAAACGGTCTATATATAACGAGCGATGGTCGTATATATAAGGCTGACGGAAGCGCAGAGGTAGCCCAGAAGGCAAGATGGGTTGATTACAGCGGCAACAGGTATCTAACAAGCGAAACAGGTGAGATCTATAAGAATCAGTTCGTTTCCTTTGGCCCATACAGATATTACCTGGATTCTAATGGAATTGCGAGAACAGATGTCTTTTATGCAAACGATGGAGAAAGCTACCACTCAAACGAAAATGGTGAAATCGTAAGACAGGACCTCAAGCTCGAAAAAAACGGAAAGACATATTTCACCAATGAAGATGGTGTGATTTACAAGAACCAATTTAAGACTAGTGGTTCAAATAAGTATTATCTAGGCGCGGATGGTGCGGCCATGACTGGCATATTTACTGCAAACGACGGAAGAAAATACGGCGCGAATGCCAAGGGCGAAATTGCCGAAAATGAATTTTTAACTGTAGGTGCTTACAAATATTATATAGGTGAAAACGGCACTGTTACTACCGGCTTATTTGTGGCAAGCGACGGAAATAAATACGCGGCAAATTCAGAAGGTCAAATTTATAAGAACCAATTTGTCACAGCTGGCAGTTCTAAATACTACGTTGGAGCGGACGGAGCAGTACTGAAGGGGATAATCACAACAGTTGACGGTAAAATGTTTAACGCAGATAATGCTACTGGTGAGATAATCATGAAAGCTCAGTGGATAGACAAGAACGGCAAGAAGTACTTTTCTAACGCTGAAGGCGAACTCTATAAAAATCAGTTTATTTCATTTGGTGTTCGTAGGTATTTTATGGGGGCAGACGCTGCTCTAGTACATGGAAGCTTTAGCTTTGACGGCAAAGACTACAACACAAGAGCCGATGGCGAAGCATACGAAGTCAAGGTTACTAGAACAGGTAAGATTTCATCAACTGTAGGTGCAAATGTAAGACCAACAGCTGGAACTAATCTCCCCGCTTTATACGGACTTCCATTTAATGCTGTGATATCTATAATCAAGGATGTAGTCGGAAATGATGGTTATAAATGGTTTTATATCAACCATGCAAACGGCCCAGGCTATGTGCGTTCCGATTTAGTATATAATATCGTGAGAACAGAGACAGAGGTAAAGGAAGATACAGGAAGTACACCTCCTCCAGTAATGAACGATAGCGAATTTGAGCAGTATATGATAACTCAAGGATTCCCAGAAAGCTACAAACCTTTGCTGAGAGCCATGCATAAGGCCCACCCTACTTGGGTACTCAAGGCAGCGCAGACAGGTCTTGACTGGAACTATGTAATAACCAAGGAAAGTGCCTTAGGCGTAAATACAGTTCTTCCATCATCACCAGAATCCTTTAAATCAAAGGACCCTAACGCAAAGAATGCAGACGGTTCATACAAGATTTACGATAGTGGTGGATACATAGCAGCATCTAGAGAAGCTATTGAATACTATATGGATCCACGTAATTCCTTTGATGAAACCTTCTTCCAGTTCTTATCAAATAGCTACGATGGAAATACTCAGACGCTATCTGGAATAAACACAATTGTTAAGGGTACCTTCCTAGGTAAAGCCTTCCCAGAAGGTGGATACACATCATATGCTGACCTTCTTTTGAGCGCAGGCAAGAGATACGGTGTAAATCCATTCATACTTGCATCAAAGCTTATCAACGAGCACGGAAGCAGCGGTAATTCTGGCTCCGTTTCAGGAAAGGTTAGCGGCTACGAAGGCTACTATAACTATTTCAACATCGGAGCTTATGCTCATAGCGGTAGAACAGCAATTGAAAATGGTCTAATCTATGCTAAAGAACACGGCTGGGACTCAAGAGAAAAGTCTATAATGGCAGGAACTGAATTCTTTGCTAAGGACTATATTAGAAGCAACAAAACTACAGCATATTTCCAGAAAT
>ERZ773018.696-NODE-696-length-19188-cov-6.037945_pt1 | contig 19188 bp, 14 predicted proteins | sample MGYA00580840_ERZ773018 | MGnify/ENA primary metagenome ERZ773018 (study PRJEB29015, sample SAMEA2738125) | human oral metagenome | biome: human oral; feature: human-associated habitat; material: saliva | place: China | collected 2256 ... | reverse complement strand
TAACGAATGTAGAGCGGTTTACTGTGTAAATACGCTTGTGTGTTGGCAATGGAATTGGACCGCTAACGATAGCGCCAGTAGCCTTAACAGCCTTCACAATCTTCTCTGCTGACTTGTCAACCAACTGGTGGTCGTAAGACTTCAGCTTAATACGAATCTTCTGACTCATGTTTAACTTATTATTTATTATTGAATATACGTAAAGGTTGCTCTCTCATAAGAGTCATTCGCTATGAGAGAGCAGTACCTTATATTATTTACTTAACGAGATCTGAATTACCCTTCAACTCATCAAGAATCTCCTTAGCGAGAGTACTTGATACTGGTGAGTGGTGATCATACTCCATAGAAGAAGTAGCACGACCAGAAGTAATTGTACGGAGAGCTGTTACGTAACCGAACATCTCTGACAATGGAACCATAGCCTTAACGATACGAGCACCGCTACGAGCCTCATCCATACCCTGTACAAGACCACGACGCTTGTTCAAGTCACCGATAACATCACCCATATTCTCCTCTGGAGTAACAACCTCTACCTTCATGATAGGCTCCATAAGAACAGGACCTGCCTTAGGACAAAGAACTTTGAACGCCTGGTGAGCTACAAGCTCAAATGACAACTGGTCAGAGTCAACTGGGTGGAAAGAGCCATCAGTCAAAGTAACCTTAAGACCTGTCAATGGGAAGCCACCGAGCACACCGTTGCCAAGACAATCCTTGAAGCCCTTCTCTACTGCAGGGATGAACTCCTTAGGTACGTTACCACCCTTAACAACGTTTACAAACTGCAAGTCGCCCTCCTCGTAATCCTCGTCCTTTGGCTCGATAGTTACGTCGATACATGCGAACTTACCACGACCACCAGACTGCTTCTTATAAGTCTCACGACTCTGAGCTGCCTTAGTGATAGCCTCTTTGTAGTTAACCTGAGGCTTACCTTGGTTACACTCAACCTTGAACTCACGCTTCAAACGGTCGATAATAATATCGAGGTGAAGCTCACCCATACCAGAGATAATGGTCTGACCACTCTGCTCATCAGTACGAACGGTGAATGTAGGATCCTCCTCAGCAAGCTTAGAAAGACCGTTATCAAGCTTAGCAACGTCAGCCTGGCTCTTTGGCTCAACTGCGATAGAAATCACAGTATCAGGGAAGGTAATAGACTCGAGGATAATTGGAGCATTCTCATCACAGAGAGTATCACCAGTACGAATATCCTTGAAACCTACACCAGCACCGATATCACCTGCATCGATTGACTCCATAGGAATTTCCTTATTAGAGTTCATCTGGAACAGACGGCTGATACGCTCCTTCTTACCAGAACGTGTATTGAATACGTAAGAACCAGCAACGATCTTACCTGAGTAGACACGGAAGAATACCAAACGGCCCATGAATGGGTCAGTAGCAATCTTAAATGCCAAAGCAGATGTAGGCTCAGACTCGCTTGGCTTACGATCCTCTTCCTCCTCTGTGTCTGGGTTTATACCAACGATAGCTGGTGTATCCAGTGGAGAAGGCAAGAAAGCACAAACATAATCGAGAAGAGTCTGAACACCCTTGTTCTTGTAAGAAGAACCAAGGAGCATTGGACAACATTCCATTGCGATACAACCCTTACGGAGTGCTGCAATAATCTTATCCTCAGGAATATCCTGACCCTCAAGATACATCTCCATCAACTCATCGTCATAGTTAGCTGCACCCTCGAGCAACTTCTCGCGCCACTCGGCAGCCTCATCAGCGAGATCAGCTGGGATATCCTCGATGTCATACTTAGCGCCCATTGTCTCATCATGCCACAAGATAGCCTTCATCTTGATGAGGTCAACAACACCCTTGAAGTTCTCCTCTGCACCGATAGGAATCTGAACAGCGATAGGATTAGCACCAAGAATGTCTCTCATCTGCTGTACTGTCTCATAGAAGTCAGCACCAGAACGGTCCATCTTGTTAACATAACCAACACGTGGTACATTATATTTGTCAGCCTGACGCCATACAGTCTCAGACTGTGGCTGTACACCATCAGCTGCAGAATAAGTAGCAACTGCACCATCAAGGACACGGAGTGAACGCTCTACCTCAGCAGTAAAGTCAACGTGTCCCGGAGTATCAATCAAGTTAATCTTATAAGACTTGCCGAGATAGTTCCAGTTACATGTTGTAGCAGCAGATGTGATAGTGATACCACGTTCCTGCTCCTGTGCCATCCAGTCCATGGTAGCAGCACCGTCATGAACCTCACCAATCTTGTGAGTCTTACCTGTATAAAAAAGAATACGTTCAGATGTTGTCGTCTTACCGGCATCAATGTGTGCCATAATACCGATATTACGAGTCAAATGTAAATCGTGATTTGCCATTTCCTTTTACCTTATTATAATAACTTGATTAGAATCTGAAGTGAGCAAATGCACGGTTAGCCTCAGCCATACGGTGCATATCTTCCTTACGCTTGTAAGCACCACCCTGGTTATTGAAAGCATCCATAATCTCAGAAGCAAGCTTATCAGCCATGCTCTTACCACCACGCTTACGTGCAAAAGCAATCATATTCTTCATAGAAACACTCTCCTTACGATCTGGGCGAATCTCTGTTGGTACCTGGAAAGTAGCACCACCGATACGGCGGCTCTTTACCTCTACCTGTGGAGTGATGTTATCGAGAGCCTGCTTCCACACCTCAAGTGGAGACTTCTCTTCATCCTTCAACTTACCGCCTACGATATCGAGGGCTGCGTAGAAGATTTCGTATGAGGTATTCTTCTTACCATCATACATCAAGTGATTTACAAACTTTGATACCTTCTGATCATTGAACTTTGGATCTGGAAGGATTACACGCTTCTTTGGTTTTGCTTTTCTCATTTTAATTTTAAACTTTAATTCTGCGGAGGCTGTCGTCTTACGTTCTTCAACACCCTCTCTTGGGCATTTACTCAACCTTTGTGATTACAAATCTCCAGCAAAACTGTTTGTTTTTAGTTTCTTCTTTTAAAGAGCCTTGGAGCATCGACCATCACCGGCCGTTGCACCTCGGCTTTATGGATTGAAGTTTCTTTTGTTGCCTTAGGCAACGCAGATATTACTTCTTAGCTGCCTTTGGACGCTTAGCACCGTACTTAGAACGACGCTGTGTACGATTGGCAACACCAGCGGTATCAAGAGTACCACGAACGATGTGATAACGTACACCAGGAAGGTCCTTAACACGACCACCACGAACGAGAACAATACTGTGCTCCTGCAAGTTATGACCCTCTCCTGGGATGTAAGAGTTAACTTCCTTCTGGTTGGTCAAACGAACACGGGCAACCTTACGCATTGCCGAATTAGGCTTCTTAGGAGTTGTAGTGTAAACACGAACACATACGCCACGACGCTGTGGACAGTTGTCCAAAGCCGGAGACTTGCTCTTGTCTACGATGTCCTTTCTGCCTTTTCTTACTAATTGTGAAATAGTAGGCATAATTTTACTTTTTATTGTTATATATTTATTTTGTTTATTTTCAATCCATTACAAACACAAGTGATATACACTAAAAACGCTATAATTCACTCTGTCGTTTCGGGTTGCAAAGGTACGAATATTCCCTTAAATGACCTAATAATAAGAAAAAGAATAATCTTTCAAACCACTCATGTTAACAATAAATAACTTTTTATTTATTATTTAACACTTTAAAAAGCTATTTTGGCACCCGTTCAAGCCTAAAAACAATAAAAAAATGAAGTGTACCTTCTAAAAAATAAGACTAAAAAACGATAAAACACTTTGAAAGCTGTCCAAAAAGCTATTATATTCTATACTGCAGTATGATTAATTTTCTGCGTGCATAACAAGATTAAAACTATTACTTTTCAACAAGTTCACTATACTTTTATCACTCATACTAAACCTCTTAAAGCCAATGATAACTCACCAGAACCAAAAGTGCATACATTCTTACTAATAGCTTGTCGCTTAATATTAGTAGAACAACACTTCCCTAACAACAAGGAGCCTCCTCTCTAATAAAATACAATAAAGTAAATAACCATCAACACCATTGGTGCTAACCATCAGCACCACTTGTGCTAACCATCAACACATCTATAGAAAACTGAAAGACAAAATACAAGTTAGCATTAAATGAATCTTCTTTTAAAAGGTTTTGCACATCATTCACCCAACAAAATTCTCTTTTCATTAGGACAAACAAACTACCAGTCGCACAAAATCACGATTTTTAGGTATTGTATTATTATTATTAATAAGGTAACTTTGCGCCATAAAATAAAGATTACACCTTAGTATAAATGTAGTCGCAAAAATAATCCTTAGAGGGGATAACAAAAAAAAACTTTTATGATACATAACATTAAAAGAGGTATTGCCATGCTGTCGATAGCCTCTGCCGTCAACCTAAGCGCACAGACAACTTACAAGGCGCGTGTAATTAACCAAGATACAGGAGAACCTATTATTGGTGCTGTAGTAAGAGGTAACAAAGGTGTTGAAACTGTAACCAATGAGGACGGTTTCTTTTCACTGAACACTAATGACGACCAAATGCTCCACATCAGCTATATCGGCTTTAAAGAACAGAACATAAAAGCACAATCACTAAAAGGACAACCTACTATCAGTCTTATTCCTGGCATCGACCTTCAGGAGGTGCAGGTCACTGCCAGTATTTCCAGCGCACGTAGTCAGAAAGCACTTGGAAGTAAGGTTGATCATATCGACATTGCCAACCTAAGTAAGAATTCCCATACCAATTCACTCAGCGATATGCTTGATGGTAAGATTGGTGGTGTTCAAATGTACCAAAGCAATGGTAAAGTTGGTATGCCAATTCGTTTTAATATGCGTAGTGGTGCCACAATGAGCATGGAGCGTGACCCAATTATCTATGTTGATGGCGTGAAATACAATAGTTCGCACATCTCTGATATCAATAGTTCGCAAGATGCACTCAGCGCACTCAACGACTTAACTATTGATGACATCGCAACTATCGATGTCATAAAGGGTCCTTCTGCTGCAGCCAGCTATGGCGCAGAAGCTGCTAACGGTGTTATCGTTATCACAACCAAAAGAGGAAAGAATAACAACCCTGAAAACGGAAAGGCTGACATACAAGTAAAGATGTCGTTAGGTGCTGCTACACTTGCAAGAAAATATGATCAGTTTGTAAATAACGATCCTATCAACAACTTCTTCCAAACTGGTTGGCAGAAAACACTCTACACCTCTGTTTCAAAAGCATTCAAGGGGAATCAGAATATCTTCTTCTCCTATAACATGAATGACATAGCAGGTGTCGTACCAGGCAACAAAGACAAGCGCCATAGTACAAAACTTGCTTACGACCTTCGCTCAGGCCGATTTTCTCTCGGTGCTACTGCTTCATACATACATGGCAACATCAGTCTTCCTCAGACTGCAATGGGTAGATATGACGCAATTTGGAACCTAATGATTAATCAGACACCTTGGCCATACGTTGACGAGAGTACATGGCGAGCACAGAGTTGGACCTATGGAAATGACCGTTTCATCGGTAATCTTCGTCTTAGCTATATGCTTCCAGCAGACATAAAGCTTGAAACTATCATTGGTGCAGACGTTAACCATACAGAAGGTACCTATCGTCTACCTTTCGGTTACAAGTTAGGAAACAATACTGAAGGTGCTAAAAATATTAGCAATCGTAGAAACTCTAACTTCAATTGGGACATTAAAGCTACTCGTAAGTTCCATCTTGCAGACAAATGGGATCTCGCAGCGACCCTTCTCTCACAAATTGCACGCCAGTATGAAACTCTAAACAGCATATCAGCTTCTCGCTTTAGAAGTGACATTGACAACATCTCAGCTGCTACAGAGCGTACAGTTTCGGAGTCTACCTTCGAACAGCGCACATGGGGTCTCTATGGTGAGGCTTTCCTTAACTATGACAATCGATTATTCATCAATGCTGGACTGAGACGTGATGCATCAAATCTCATCGGTAGTAATGTAGCAAGCATTTATTATCCATCTTTGAGCGCATCATACAACCTCAAGAATCAGAAGTTCCGTATTGCATACGGTGAGAGCGGACGCCTTCCCTACCCTACAGATGCACGTACATCTTACGTCATGGACGGAATCAGTGCTTATGGTCCAATTGTTAAACCTCAATACAAAGGTAACCCTGATATCAAGCCAGAGCGTATGCGAGAGATTGAATTGGGTACAGACTGGACTATCCATAACAGACATACATTGGCACTTACGCTATATGCACAATACACCTCTGATGCCATCATCTACGACGACCTCCTTTCAAGTGATGGATGGATTGGAAGTGTTCCACGTAACGTAGGAAAAGTGAAGGGACATGGTCTTGAAATCAGCTATAATGGTAATCTTTGGAAGCAGGCAAATCGCCATTCTCTTGATGTATATGCCAACCTTAACTATCAAGCAAACAAAGTAACTGATACAGGTGGAAAGGATATTAACAACTATCCTAACGTTGTAAAAGAGGGACAACCTGTCTATGCCTTCTATTATCACACTGTTGAGAAGCCAGCCTTCAATGCAGACGGAACATACAACCAGAAAATAGGTGCAATAGAGAGTAATGACTATCAGTATCTTGGTAAGCCATTCCCATCTGTCAATGGTTCGTTTGGTTTCGACCTCAAGTTATTCAGCCACTTTACTTTTGGTACGAAGTGGAATTATGCTTTGGGTGCATCTGTCTATAACCAAAGTTTCTATAACGTAGCAGGATTAGGCGACAACCTCAAGAAACGCAACGACCAACTGCAGGCACTTACTCATGCAACTGTTGGTACTGCAGAATATAACCAGATTGCAGAAGAACTGGCTCACAGCGCACGATTCAGAGCTAACTACATTGAGAAAGCTAACTTCTTGCGCCTTTCAACTCTCTATTTGGGTTATGACTTATCGTCACTCTCACGTAAGTGGACACGAAACGTTGTCAATGGTATGCGTTTCTCGTTTGCAGTACAAAATGTATTCGTCATTACCAACTACTCTGGTGCTGACCCACAAGTAGAAGGTAACGGCGGAAACCGTAAGCAGAGAGGTATTGGAAGTCTATCACGTGACATCACCAATACACCCCATCCACGTACATATACAGCAACATTAAGTTTCACATTATAAAAGAAGACGCTACAATGAAAAAATCAATATATGCCATTCTCGCCCTATCTATGCTGTTCGCAAGTTGTGACTCGTGGGTAGAAAATGCTGAGACACCAAGTAATACACTTACAAGAGACCAATTAAGTAAGTCTACGATGATAGCAAACATTCAGTCCAACACTATCAGTGATGGACCATTGGTTGCTTATGTAAAAACCCTTCAAGGTGATGCTGCCGCAGCGGCTTTCCTTGCACTGGGAACGACTGTTGATGAATTGACAGAAGGAACGATTCCTAATGCACTCCTCTATCGTCAGATAGCAACAGACAATCTCACCCCAACCTCTGGAACTCAGAATGATCTCTGGAATAAAATCCACAACTATTATGCACGCAGTATTGAACTGACAGAGATAGCTGGACAGATAACAGGGACGAATGCAGAGCAAACCAAGATAGCGAAAGAATATGGTAATTATGTAGGACATCTTCATGCAGGTTATGCTCTTCAATTGCTTGCAGAATCATTCTCAACAACTCCAGCAGCAGAAGGAGGTTCTGTAATTCTCAACAAAGCTGTCGTATCACACGAAGCCATACTAAATCAAGCTAAGGAGCAATATGAGGCGGCACTAAAAGCTGCACAATCTGACGCTTTGAAGACCTTTAAAGGTTTTAATCAAGATGCTGCTATCCGACAGGTAAAAACCTACAACCTGAAACTTGCATTGCATCGTGGCCAGTATGCAGACGCTAAGGCATTAGTTGAAGAAGCACTGAAAGATGGTGAGACTGTAGAAGTAATCTACAACAATGATGGTGCTGATAATCCATTATATAGTGCTATTGGTCCTAACAGCCGTGACATACAGGTAAGCCCTTCTCTTGAAGCTGCAAGAATAACAGATGCTGAGAAGAAAGCTTTACCACTGGCTCACGCTGGTGTAGACAAGAAGAACCCTAACCGCTATAATATTTATGCGTCTGCCTTAACGAGAAAGGGTTCAATGATACTCTCAAACGATGATGACATCCATCTTATCAAAGCTGAACTCATTGTGAGAGGTATTATGGTTGGTAATGCAATGACAGAAGTTAATAAGGTCATTAGCAAGTATGACGCTGCAAGTCAACTTTCAACAACCCCTACCCTTGCACAAATAGCCGAACTACGCCGTATCTTCCTTGCGTTCCGTGGTGAACGTTCAGCGGATATCCGTCGTGGACTGGAGCAAGGTTCTGCCGCAACAACTTGGGCAAGCCGTAAAATCAAATGGCTACCAATGCCTGAGAAAGAATTGCAAAGCCAAGGACTATAAGCATATCATTTAACTATATTATCTATAACGGACGCACTATTTGTGCGTCCGTTGTCTTTTCCAGAACTTCATAATGGGATTACCGACAAGGTGTGCTCTCCGTTTTAGAACAGCCTATCAGACACCATTGAATAGAAATAAGATATAATCACTTTGTAATTACATTGCTTTTATTTATCTTTGTCTTTCAAAATAATTCTTATTATGTGGACATTTATAGAACTCATCATTACACTTATACTTATGCCCTTTGTCATCAAGTGGAGAGATTGGGGCTGGCTATCGTGCTTCATATTTATAGGACTAAGCCTTGCTTTCACACCTCTTGTTGGCATCTTTATTTATAAATTTGCCTTTCGAGGTTAAATCCATTACGCCCAAATAGTCGACGAACAGATTTCCTACCATTGTTTGAAGCGTAAGTAATTCGAGAACAGCACATTCTATATCAACCGAGATTATCAAAAACAACAAAGCCGCCCGATTACTCGAGCGGCTTTATTATTTATCAGTAAGAAGTCTGCTTATGCATCAACCTTACCAGGACCAAATGGAGCAATCGTACGTGGCTCCTGCTCTGGCTCGTGGCGATCAATCTTACCAAACTCCTTCTCATAGCGAACTACATTGTCCTGCAAAGCTGCAAGGAGACGTAATGCGTGCTCAGGGGCAATAATAACACGGCTTGTTACTGTTGCCTTTGGTACACCTGGAAGAAGTGTAGCAAAATCAAGTACAAACTCTGAGCTTGAATGAGAGATTATCTGAAAGTTTGTATAAACACCTTTAGCAATTTCTGGTGAGAGATCAATCTGCAACTGCTGTCCCTCTTGATTCTGATTGTTATTGTCCATTTTGTTAATATGATTTAGATAATACTTTATTTCTTTTATGCAAAGATAATACATTAAAGTCATTTGCCCAAATCTAACTACAAAAGTTTTTACCTCTAACCAATAGAATAACAAAAGAGATAGATATGGAAGGAAGAAGTATTATTTTATAAAAAAAAGAATCAGTTGAGATAGGGGCTAATAGGTTATACATCCTTCAAAATAGTTTCAAGGGCTAAAGCACACAGTTGAAGCCCTTGAAACACACGAAATCAACATCTATAACGCAAGCAGATAAATCTGCCTTTTAGCGTTTACCTTTCTTCGACCAGCCAAACTGTAAACCGATGACAAACAAGACAAATAGAACTTCACCCAAAGCTACAAATATATCTCCAGGTACACGTAGCCATCTTAATGTTTGCATGAAATCTTGTTGCATAAATTCAGCCGACCTTGCCGACCAGTAAGCGTTGGTGATGCTTTCGTTGGCTTGTAGGATACCAATAGGTAAAATACTTACCACCGTCATTAGCAGTAAACCAACGTTCATACACCAGAAAGCAGACCCTATAAGCTTATCGTTCCACTCATTATTTGGATAAAGACCACGCAAAACAAATAGCATTAAGCCTATTCCTAAGATACCATAGACTCCGAAAAGAGCTGCATGTCCGTGAACGGCAGTAGTATTCAGTCCTTGCAAATAATACAAGGCGATTGGCGGATTAATTGAGAAACCAAAGATACCAGCACCCAAGAAGTTCCAAAAACACATTGCAATGAAGCAATATATCGGCCACTTATAGGATTTTATCCAATCGGCAGAACGGCTCAGTTGATAATTATGATACGCTTCTATTCCTATCAGTACGAGCGGAACAAGTTCCATAGCACTGAATGTAGCTCCAAGTGCTAATACTGCAGTTGGGGTCGCACTGAAATACAAGTGATGGAATGTTCCTAAAATACCACCTGCAAGGAAGACGATAGTAGAGAATAACACAGAAACTGTGGCACTCTTAATCTTAAGTAGTCCTAAACGACAGAATAAGAACGATGCAACCACCGTAGCAAATACCTCGAAGAAGCCTTCAACCCAAAGGTGAACAACCCACCAACGCCAGTATTCAGCAACAGCCATATGGGTTTGGCGTCCATACATCAAACCTGCTGCATAAAAGAATGCGATAGCTAATGAGGCAATAACAAAAAGCGTAAGTAAATGGCGATTTTCGTCCTTTCGTTTGAGTGCAGGAATAAGTGCGCGAATCATCAAGAATAGCCAAAGAACTAAACCTGTAAGCAATAGTATCTGCCATAGACGTCCCAGCTCAACATACTCATATCCTTGATGACCAAACCAGAAGTTCTCTACCAAGCCAAGCTTTTGCATTACTCCGAACCATTGACCAGCTAATGAACCTGCAACTACGAAAACCAATGCTCCAAAGAGAATGTTTACACCTAAGGCTTGATATTTTGGTTCAACTCCCGAAACTGCTGGGGCTATATATAAACCTGTAGCCAACCACGAGGTTGCAATCCAAAGAATAGCCAACTGGACATGCCAACTACGCGATACGGCATAAGGGAAAATGTTTTGTATGGGTAACCCAAAGAAAGCATCTCCCTCTACACCGTAATGAGCTGTAATCACACCAGAAAGCATCTGAACCAGCATCAATGCACCTACTACCCAAATGTATTTCAGCGCGGCACGCATCGATGCTGTAGGCTTAAGATCTCTCATCGGATCTGATTCTGGCACCTTTGATACATGTTCTTCTTTATGCTGTGCATAATAGTAAACTAAAATTCCTACACAGAAGAGTAACAATAACACACTAAAGCCTGACCAGAGATGTAACGAAGTAGGGGCAACATTGCCTATGACAGGGTCGTGTGGCCAGTTATTGGTATAACTAACGTCGCTATTAGGTCTGTTGGTCACACATACCCAGCTTGACCATGCGAAGAAAGCGTCCATCTTATCAAAACGCTTCTCAGCAGAAAGTCCGTCTACTGCTTCTACAGATTTATCGCGCATAGCATACGCATTGCGCAATTTAGCCATAGATGGGTCATTTAAGAATAGTTTGGCATAATAATTATGCAATTGCTTTGCCACTTTAGCACGCATCTTACTAAAGGTGATAATGCCTGTCTGTGCGTCATATGTATTCTTACGGAGCTCTTTTTGCAACAATACCTTATACTTAGCCTTATCTGCCTCGTCCAACTGGTTATATACCTTACCATCTTTCTTAGCTAATTCGGCTAACATCAATTCTGACTCACGATGCAAATAGTCGGCTGTCCAATCAGGAGCTACGTATGCGCCATGTCCCCAAACACTACCTACTGTCTGACCTCCAATAGACTGCCAAACGTTCTGTCCATCTTTTATATCTTGTCCTTCAAACAACGTTTCACCACTCTCTGTTACCACCTTGTTAGGAAAAGGTGGCATCTCTCTGAAAATCTCAACGCCATAGAAGCATAAAACGGCAAACGATCCTATAATGACCGCTGCCAAAGTCGACCATAATTTCTTTGGTGTCATTTTTTTTAATTCTGATTAATGTTTATTTATATTTTAAGACCTTATAATAAATTAGGGCATACCATGCCCTCCTCTTACTGCAATGAACAACAATAGATATGCCATAAGTTTGTAAACATAATCAAAGAAAGAGAAAAATCTTCGTTAGGTAACACTTGTTACCTTTGCGTAATTCACATTTGGCAACAAATGTAACCAAAAAATAAAATCTAAACGTTATATCACATTAAATATCTTCTCAAGAAATCTCATATTATTAATATCTTTCCGTCTTCTACAAGTTACTTACTCCCATTCCGACTAATACTTGTAAACTATTTTCATGCAACTCAAAAAATAACACATGCTCTTTTGGTTTCTAAAAGACGCCTAATTGACTTACAAAAGATGCCCTTTAGAGGTCTTACTAACGCCCTTTTGAAGTCCAATTAAGCACCTTTTCTTGCACGACTCCATAATCAACTGATTTACAGTCGGTTGCAGACTTGCTTTTTACACGTATTTTTGCCTTTATTTGTAGGTTTTTTATTCGAGATTATGTCATGATTTTTCAATTTCTTATCTTCAAATTTTCGAAATGTCAACATGAAAAGGTTTTCTGTGTTGAAGGCTGATAATAAAATAGACCATTGCCGGTCTTTCCTATTTTTTTTGTTTATTGTTCAATTTTGATTGGGCTTATTTGCGGGAATTCCCAACAGAGGTGTTCATAATAATGGCAGGAAACGAAATGTAATACCAACAAAAAAGGCTCATTTGATTAGGGGACTTGGCTTTTAAAAATAAAAGCGGAATTACCTATTTAAAGGCAATCCCGCAAGGAATTCTATTTGATTTAAAATTTAACGGTAGCAATAATATATATTGTTCTTTATAAAATTCGATTTTCAGACAAGTATAAGAGTGAAGGGGGAGGGTCTTATTTTGTTTCAGCAATACCCATAGAGTTCATTCTATTTAATAGAATAGTACTAATATAATTGCCTTTTCGTCTGCTGATAGAGGCTGTCGCATAAGTCATTGGCGAGACGTAAAGTAGACCTCTATAGGTCTTGTCAGTGAGAACAGGCATACTATAAAATACATTTTTTTTGTTTTCTAAGTCAATATGCCATTTACCCCCGATATGCTTTCTAAAAGTCTGTCCTATATAGATAGTTATATAGTCCAATAATTTCTTCTGTGCTATCAATTCGTCATGATGTTTAAATTTAGACAGAATCCATCCTTCCAGTTCGTCCAATGACTTGATACTATAGTCCAGTACCAGACCATTCTCCTTTGCAAATTCGCCTGTAAAATATTCCATCTTATCAGAGATGAAGAATATCCAGTCTTGAAAGTTTTCTTGTGTATACGCCATAAATGTTTAATTTTAAGGAGTTTTAGTTATACCTGCTTCCTTTAATGCATCTAATAAAGGTTGACTTGCCTTACCATCGATATGCCATTCTATTGACCAACCTTTTCTAACGAGACCTGCATCTCTTTCTACTTCGTAAGCTATGTTTTTGTCTAAAGAGAAGTATTTGCCAGATTTCACTTCGACTCCCTGTTTTGCAGAGATATCAGCTATGTCTAATCTTCTTGAAACTTTATCTCCATTACTTAAAGATGCTTCGACTGTCACCTCTCTTTTGCCCCATCCAATATCTTCCTTATATGCATCTGCTGCAGCGTTTCCTTTAGTTGCATTCTGCATACATACATCATACTTTTACTCCAACTATCATAATCCAGATTGCCACCTCTTTCTTGATACTCTTCCCATCGCATCTGTTTATGTTCTGGTGTACCTGGCTCTGCACCTTTGTACCCATTATGCACCAGCACTCCCTCTTCTGTGACATAATAGTTTTCATTGTCCTCAATCTCCAGATTATAGACCTCGACAAAGGTAGGGAAAATAATCTTATTCTCAATGACAACGATGGAATTATCTTTCAGTTGAAGAGTGTCATTAACATTTAGCTCCTCAATTGGTGTCCATTCGCCATTGTTGAAGAAGCGGTGTTCGGGTGTTACTTCAATTGTCGTACTATTAGAACGAAAGCTCCAAGGCGCATATTCATCGTATAGAAAGTTTTCCTTTAAGAGGCAATTTTGTGCACTTAACCTATAAGAAATAATATTTTGTTCCTGAACTCTACTCTATTTTGAAGTCTTTACATTCGATATACTTTGCGTTTTCCCTGCTAGAACAATAAAGGGAAACACTTCAGTATTGTGTCTCCCTTTTTCAGAGTTAATATCTATTTTTCTTTTCTGAAAATTATATCATTAATATACACCTTGAACTCATCATTGTCAATGGTAAAAATCTCATCTCCAGCTAATATGTAGGCACGCATCAAAGAATCTGTGGCTGCTTTTGTTTCGCCCATTTTGACAAGATTCCTACCATTAGCATACCATACGTAAGGATTGTTCAATCCGCTTCCATCTTTTAAGGCAGTAGCGTAATAGCCATCCGCAATCGTATATTGCTGAGTTTTATAATAGGTGTCACCAATTGATATAACCAATGTCGTAAACATATCCCAGTCTGATTTTGGCTCGGGAAGAATGTCTATTGCTGATTGATAGAAAGCTATTGCATCCTCATATTTTTCAGAAGCTCTTGCTTTGTCTCCCTCGTCAAGTATCTGGCAGATGGTTTGAAAGAGGGAATCGGGCAGATTATCCATTTAAATTATACTTTTGAGGATTCTTGTAGAAATCAAGATATTCATCTTTGTCATTTTCAAAATATCTATAACCAGCATCTTTTACCGCCATATTCCAATATTTCCTTGCATTATCATAATCACCTTTTTCGAAACAGAACTTACCCATTAGGTGCATGGTTTCTGTATCGAATAAATGAAGGTTATTGTTATTTTCAATTAGTCTATTAATCCACTTTTTAGCCTCTTCGAAGTCGTTATGACGTAAAGTGTTATTAAAGAAAGATTTAGCATAATTGTAGGCTTGGTTCCAGTTCTCAACGGGTGAAGGGAACTGTGCCCATCCTTTTTCTCCTAACTCAAGGAACATTTCGTAGTTCTCCTTTTCGAGTTCCTGAAATGCCTGCTTGCCATAAGCGATAACTTTATCAAACTCTTTTTGTTCTAATACTGCCATAAGATTAAATTTAAATGTTATTTAAATGGAGGCAAGTAAGTGGTTGTTTTACCCAAAATTGCTCCTTTACTTCTGTTTGTTTTATAGTATTCTAATATATAATTTTCACTTGAAAGCATCCATTCTCGAACTTTCTTTGATTTTGCTCCTAAGTAACGACCTGTTTCATTCCAATATGTTACAGCATCGTGAATATGTCCCATATCTGCCTCAGATATATCACGCCATACTTTATTATCAGGATCCCAAAATTCCTTAACAGCTTCGCCAAATTCATTTTTAAGACGAGCTGTAGGCGGATCTGTTTTTAACATTCTATCAAATACTTCTCGCCCTGTTTTACTTTTCTTACTAGGCGTTCTGCCAACATACTCTTCTCTGTACCCATTATGCACCAGCACTCCCTCTTCTGTGACATAATAGTTTTCATTGTCCTCAATCTCCAGATTATAGACCTCGACAAAGGTAGGGAAAATAATCTTATTCTCAATGACAACGATGGAATTATCTTTCAGTTGAAGGGTGTCATTAACATTTAGTTCCTCTATCGGTGTCCACTCTCCATTGCTGAAGAAACGGTGCTCTGGTGTTACTTCAATAGTTGAACCATTAGAAAGCTCCAAGGCGCACATACGGCGTGTCATACGACGCATGACCTTCTTTACCTTCTTGTATTCCTGCTCACCTGTTTCCTCATTGTATGTGAGCACAGGTACGCCAACTTCCAGTTTCTCTATATCTGCCAGTCCCCACTGCGTATGCACCTTCGTGCCAGCAGGGAAACAGACTGTTGTAGCACCCTTGGCTGCAAAGACATCGAGGATAAGCGACATGCCGCTTTCCTTAACTTTCTCCCAAGTGCTCTTTTCATCATCTGTCCAAATGTCATAGTGTTCTTTGGCTTGACCATAAAGACCGAAGCCTTTCATGAAACGGCAGAAAAGTCCTCCCTGATTCCAGCCAGTAAACTGCTGAAGGAAGTTATCCTTGGCTGTCATAGCGAAGTCCTTGGCAAAAGTCTTTCCAAATGTCGTCACAGCCTCTCCTGCTGTTGATGCACCTGCTGCAGCACTACCAGCTCCGATAGCCATATTTGCACAGCCTTTACCAACAAGGAATCCAAAAGCAAAGTTCGACACATGACCAAGATTCGTCAGGGTCTGTGTACCCCAAGCAGACCAGAATGTAGGCTCGGCAGTAATCACTCCTCCCTGAGCAGGACAGATCATCCGTGAAGAAAGTGTCAGTAGATGGGCTCCATTCAGCTTGGAACGCTGAGAGACCGTACTACTATCCCAATAGCGAGTAGCTGCAGCTGCTGCGCACTTTCCTCCCGCGATTATCAGACCTGCGATTACTGCTGCTGCGATGATTGCTGCTACAATCCAGCCTGGACCAGGAATGAAAGCACACACTGCTGCGGCTACTCCTGCAGCAGCTCCTGCAGCAAAAGCCACACTACCAGCACAGATGAAGTTACATTTCCGCTGCAAGTCCCGTTCTGTTGCAGCCAATGCTCCGCTAAACTTCACACTTTTATGGGACTCCACACTGACATGAACGGGTTTAGCTCCCTTTGTACAGACTAAATAGTGTTGTGCCGTCAGATATTGTTCATTCGCCATCTTCGTGAAGTTTTAGATGTAGGTGGGTGTACAACGAATAATCCTTGCCGACAGTTTCACTCAGACTGAGATTGGCTTCTTCCAATATCTCGCCGTCATTATGATAGTCTGCACGCATCTGATAGTCCATATTCGAGCCTTTTGCATCAACGTTCTTAAGAATCTTATCAACAGACTCTCCATCGTAGATCATGTCGCCCTTAAAATGTCGATCGGTCTTGCCATCAAACATGACACCTTTACTTGTTTTGTACGTACAAGCAAGTGCTATAGGAACGCATGAACCGAAGCGGTCAATGTCACGATGCTTAAAATGTTCTTCACGCATATATTTTCCAAACTGAAGAAAATAAGCATACATGAAGTGCATATAGCGAATATTGTTCACAAACAGTGACTCATTGGCAAGTTCCTTCTCCTTTGCAAGGATAATCTCATACGAACTCATGGGGTACTTGTAGGTAAGATACTCACGAACTTTCTCCCATTTGGAATATACTTGCTCCCTATTATTAATCTTGCGGAGAATTCCGTGGTCGCTGACCCAGAAGTCCAATTCGTCATATATGGCACTAATCTCATTAGTTGCCTCAATAATCTGAGCAACTGTAGCGTCATCATATTTTACTAATTTATTTGATAACTCACGCAGGCGGAAACGCCAACATTGCTGTTCCTTGTCTACTTCAAGAAACGTAAGTTCATGGCGGCTCACCATCTTGAAATCACTGTCTATAACCATAGCCTTGGAATGTCCTTCTGCGGTAAGGTCATAGACAAATGTCTCTCCTTCTTTATATCTTCTGAAATACTCTTCTTCGTTGATTTCCATAAAAATCTGTTATCCTTTAGCTGTTAACATTGACATCTGGACCATCTACAACAACCTTACTTCCACCTGTAATTGAAATATCTTTGCTACCAAGAGTGGCAGTTGTTTTACCAGACATATTTAGATTGGTTTGGCTTGACATCGTCATATCCTGCTTGGCTTGTAACGACATCATTTCATCCGTTCCGATGGTAATCTGCTGTTTACCATTAATAAAGATACCGCTCGTGCAAACCTTTATTTGATTTTCTCCTACAACCAAAGTAATTGCAGTGTTTCCTTTTAACGTTATATTACCATCTGAGTCTGAAGATATTACTGAACTGCCATTACCAACATTGATAACGTTATTAGTTCCTGCATTGACAAAATTAGATGATTTCGCATTCGTCGTCGCATTACCTCCACCATCAAAGTTCATGCTTACACCGCCTTTGTCGTGTAGTGTTACGCTACCAGCAGAGTCGTCAAGTTTGAGGGAGCTGCCGCTTCGTGTGGTAAGGCTCTTGCAGTTGTTGCCCTGCCCACCGCCACCACCAGTTGTTCCATTAAAGAGGCTACCCATAACGTATGGGCGGGCTGGGTCACCATGGCGGAAGCCGAGGAGGACTTGGTCGCCTACCTCTGGGATGAATACAAAACCACGGTTGCTCTTTACATCGTCACTGCTACCGCCATCTGGTGTCATTACACGCACCCAACCTGTCTGCATACCATTCGTTTGCCAGTTCATATGTACGCGTACACGGCCCTTGCCCTGTGGGTCAGCATTGCTAAGCACAATTGCCATCTGTGTCTCAGCTAATGGCATACGCACCTTTGGACTTGGCTTAGCAAAATTACAGATGAGACAAGAGGTCATATTATCTTGGTGCTATCGGACAAATATCTGCAATATGTTCAACAGGGACTTTAGTAAAATCGAATGCACCTAAGACTTTATATTGTCCAGTATGTTGAAAACTAATACAATTAGGTGAGCCTAAAGCACAAGTCCCGATACTATCATCAAGTAAGGGATAAGATGTACCATTGATGCTCACCCCATCATAGTATTTCTCCCATTTGACTATAGCAGGAGTGCAGGGACAGTTGTTGTGTAAACTGCACGTCCCAAAATTAGGAAAGAAGGTGTTTCCTAATGTTTTTGTTGTGGCAGTACGATTACCGTTCATAGTAACGCCTGTATTATCATTCACCAATAATTGACCTACAGAGGTTCCATACTTGCAGGTTGCTTTTGCCCCTTTGACAATATATTCTTTTCCCATATCACTCTTCTATTATGTTTATATCCACCATCTTGCGGTAGTAGCCTTCATTAGACATCTCTACTCTAAATTCCAAATGAATATCTTTAGGGATACCATGAATTGTTTTTTCTACTTCAAGAATTCCCTTCCCTTCAACAAAATATGGATTACTTTCAGACAACTGTGCTTTTAAGTCCCAAATACTGAGATTAGAATATGTTGAGGCTCTTTTAAGCTTCCATTGTAGTGGCGTATTTGGATTAGGATAATTTGGTGTCAAGAGATAATCTTGATTATCCTTAAAAAGCATAAGTTGCAGGAAGATTCGTTGCATAATTGCTTCAAGGAATGTTCTCTCATCTTTCATCCATAGAGAGCTACTCTCTATATATTCTTTCACGTATTCTGATTCTTCTCCTGAGCAAGCGATTTTACAATATTTATCCCATTGTGCTTTTGCCTCATCAAAGTTTAA
>ERZ773018.695-NODE-695-length-19191-cov-13.101171_pt1 | contig 19191 bp, 25 predicted proteins | sample MGYA00580840_ERZ773018 | MGnify/ENA primary metagenome ERZ773018 (study PRJEB29015, sample SAMEA2738125) | human oral metagenome | biome: human oral; feature: human-associated habitat; material: saliva | place: China | collected 2256 ... | reverse complement strand
AGCTCAGCGACCAAGTCCTTTACTTTTTTATCACGCTGTACAATCAGCTGGAGGGACGTTGCGGTATCGTCCTCTGCGGTACTCAATACCTTAAGGCTCGTATTATAAGAGGCGTCCGACTTGGTAAAAAGGGGTTTGAGGAGATTTTGTCGCGCCTTGGGCGGAGGTTTTTCGAGCTTGCGGAGATCGGGGAGGAGGATGTTGCCCTTGTGTGCGTTGCAAACGGCATCGAGAGTGACGCCAAAATCCGCAAAATCACAAAAGAGAGCGAGAGCGATCTGCGTAGGGTTAAGCGGTCGGTGTGGGCGGCCAAAAACGCAGCGTAAGAGGGAGGATAGAGGTAATGGCTAAGAGTTACTCTAATAACAACGTTTTATCCGCTCGCTTCGAGATATCCCCCTTTGAGGGGGCATGGCTCAAGCATCTCGGCAGACCTGCCCTGCGTGGGATTTGGTTTGTCTACGGTAAGTCGGGGAGCGGTAAGACCACCTACTGCCTTAAGCTCGCTAAGTACCTTACTCAGTTTGTAAAAAAGGTGGCCTACAACTCGCTGGAGCAGGGATTATCTCCTGCTATGCAAATGGCTTGGCGCAGAGCCGGCTTAGAGGAGTGTGGACGACGTATTATGCTCATTGATGGGGAGCAACTCCCCGAATTGAGCAAAAGGCTCTCTAAAAAGCACTCCCCCGATATTGTCTTTGTTGATAGTGTAATGTACTTAGAGGACTCATCCGCTAGTGACATCATTGCTCTTAGACATCGACACCCTAATAAGCTATTTGTCATGATTGGGCAAGAGCGTAATGGTGACGCCTACAATACTAAGCAGCTCAAGATTAAGCACGATGCGGACATCAAGATCCGCGTCGTGGGGGGCGTGGCGCAATGCGAGACGAGGTACAGCACAGAGGATGGCTACGGAGGGGCAGACTTTGTGGCCTACGAGCAACGGAAAAAGGACTTTAATGCGGAAATGGAATGAAATATGGGAATCTCAGTAAATAGCGGCACTATGACGGTTGTTATGTGCAATGGTAAGATAGTAACATTAGTAAGTGATAATAGTATGATGGACTTAGATAGTCAAGAATTTGCCCTCGAGGTCGAGGGTAAGAGTAGAATCTGTATTGAGTGGTTTTTGGGGGCTAATGAGCATGGAGATTGTCTTTATGGGTTTACTCCGTTTGGGGCGTACACACTCTATGAACATAAAGGCTATTGGATTGTGAGCTCTATGGACGGAATGGAGACAATCGTAGAGGGAAAAATGGAAGGTATCCGCGCCATAAACATGGACTTTAGAAGCCGGGTTTTTGAACTGCTCGGCAGGCCTTTTGTCCCCTCTGAGCGAATTGAGGGGTCGTGGAAATCTTGGAGTGAGGACGGATCAGAAGAATTTGAAATCGGCGGGGAATGTGGAACAATGTAATGCAAGTAGAATTGAAAGACGTACTAAGGACAGCATGGCTCATTATTACAGGGCTATCGCTAATGACGGAAACTGCAGATACGCTGCCTTGGTGGGCATACCTTGTATGGTATGGCGCAGTGATAGGTAACCTCCTTATCGTGTGGCACTACTTTGCTCGACACGATTACCCGAAATGGATACTAAGAATGACTAAAAACGATGGAACAGAACAAGATTAGAATTGAAGGCATACGCTGGTCATCGTGTGATCGGCGTACGTGGCTCGGGACAACACCCTACATGGTCTACACGATAGAGCCCGTGGTGCGTGGTTGGGTACTCGACGCAGGAGGGGAAAAAGAGATACTCCCCTCCCTCGTAGAGGCAAAGCAGCGCGCGCTGGAAGACCATGTGAGCAGGGTTAATCAGGCTCTCAGAATCAAAAGATGGAAATACGAAGAAAGGATAGGAGAAGTATGAATCACTCAATAGACTGGACCCCCTGGAAGGGGGATATCATGGTAGACGTATCTATCACGATTAGCAATATAAAAGCGATAAGAAGAGATAAAATGGCAACCCTAGTCAATCACTTTATGGATGAATTAGAGGCTGCAGAAGTGTCTGTGACAGAATCTAAAGAGGATGATTATCAACATTTAGCTCGCACGCAGAACGAAGAAAATCATCAAGATCAGGCTCGTCAACGATATTTGCGGAAACGCTTAAGGGATAGATATATGCATAGTCGCGCATCTGTTGTGTCGCAAAATCACAAGCAGACTCAACGGCCGCGAGAAAATAATGATAGGAATAGGGATTGTAACAATCCACCCTTATGTCAAGCTCATAAGTGTGCTTATAAGGGCAATAAGCGGTCTCGGAGGAAGGCTCGACCTTATCCGACCTCTCGTGACACTTTACAGAGCAGCCGGATTGATGACACAATTTGACTAGATGCCGGATTGTTAGGACGAAATTATTTAGGTCTCGCACGGCACTATATTTAGGTACTCGTGCCTCATCACTGAATATCTCGATATCCGTGCTGATATACAGGTGAATTGTCTGAATCATAAATAACTAGTTATTAACTAGTGCAAATATACAGATAAAATGAAAGAAACTAAGGTAATGGATAAGATCCATAAGGATCTCGTCAAGAAGTACCATACCCTTGCCGGACAGCTGGGTATGACGGACGAGGACAAGCGAGCTCTCCTCTCTCAGTACAACGTAGAGAGCAGTGTCGACCTCTCGCAGCATCAGCTTGTCGACGTCTGCGCTTGCCTCTCAAGGGAGATTGAGCGGCGAGATGGGCATCAATCAATGGATGCGCTGCGTAAGCGGCTTATCGCGGTTGTCGGCAAGTACCTCACAGCGTGCGGTAAGAGTGAGATTAATATCTCTTACATCAAGGCGACTGCCTGCAGGGCAGCGGGGATACGCGAGTTTAATCGCATCCCCCGGGAGCGACTCCGCTCTCTCTATGGGGCGTTTATGCTTAAGCTCAAGGATATTAATCGAGTAGAGGCAATGTATAAGGAGGCAAGGAGATGATGATACTAATCATACTAGGCGTGCTCGTGTTACTCGTGCACTCATGGATATGCGGATTGCTTGTATTAGGCCTTGTTAAGTATTTTAGGCGTGATGACAAATGGGGCAGGGCAGGAGATGTATTTATCGGGATGAGCTTAATTAGTTCGGCTGTGCTCGATGCTGTAGGTATATACAAATTAATAACACTATAAGATTATGATTACAAAACTGCATTATGAGGTCAAGGTACGCTATGAGCGTATAGACGATGCCTGTAAGGCTAAAAAAGTAACAGAGGTCTATATTGTCTCTGCTCACATGTCGCATGAGGCTGAGATCGCAATACTTAGCGAGCTTAGCTCTTATCGAGATGTAGAGGTATTGAGCATCAAGCAGCTAAAGGTAGAGCAGATAATTGCTGTCTGTGACCGCGCTCGGCATTGTGAAAAATGGTATCGCGCTCGATGCGCTGCGACAAAGATCGACGACAACGGGCGTGCTCGCAAGAGGTCGTTATCATTTGTTATTAATGCAGATGATTTTGAGGATGCGACTAGTTGCGTGCGAAAATGGCGAGCTATGATGACGAGTGATATAGAGCTGCTAAGCCTCTCGATTAGCACAATAAAGGATTGGTTGATATGATATGTACATATCTATATTGTGGTTATTGGGGACTGGGACGTATGGTAGAAATCGAACTTGTGAAGCATGAGCAAATTTGTGATATAACAGGAGGAAAATACAAAAAATATAGTAGAGAAATGGAAGCAGAAAAAGTAGACCCCAGGGTCTGTAACATCAAAGTCTATGTGAATGGCAAGAGTGCCGAACTACAAGAGAAGCTGTTTGAATTTGGGTGTAAGTGGAAGGATGGTACAAGAAATGTCCAAAATACCGATTTCCCCTTTTTGTATGTTAATCAAGAGGGGATAATCCAGTCTGGGAGTTGGATGGACTCGTTTATTGATATGTCGAATCGCGAGGAAAATGTCGATAAAGTCCTAGAAATGACCCCTGTCTCAGAGGGAGATGAAGCATGCACTTTTAAGGCCTATGACCGCGTCCTCGGGCGCGACAGAGAAGACCAAGAATGGAGTATTGATCTCTTTGTCTCGATGGGCGAAGAACCGTATAAGTATGAGTGTTTTAGGGACTACTATAAATACTGTATAGCATATGCTGGGAATGAGCATCTTGCCGGTAAGATTAATTAAGAAGAAATAAAGATTATGGAAGAACAAGTAACCATGACGCCCGAGGAGCGGGCTGATTATGAAGAATTTCGGGCTAAGAAAGCCCGTGAGCGGGAGGAAGCAGCGCGCAAGCAGCAACGCGAGGATTACGCTATCCTCGTCAATAGTGAGGTGGCGACTGCTGTTACCCAGCTCGCTGAGCTCAGCGAGACGATGCGGATGATAAAGGCGACCATCTACAGCAACTTTGAAGCAATCCTGAAAATGAAAAATGAGGTAATGCACCTCTCGCGCGATGGAGGGCAGTATACGCATACCTTTACGACCTCTGACTCGCGTTACAGGATAACGCTCGGTAGTCGTACTGTCGATGACTATCGAGACACAGTAGAGGATGGTATTGCAATCGTTACAGAGTATCTGCAATCGTTAGCTAAAGATCAGGATAGCGCGGATCTCGTTGAGACGGTGATGCATCTCCTCTCGCGCAACAAGCGCGGAGTGTTACAGCCCTCTCGGGTGATCCAGCTGCGTCAGCTTGCTGACAAGAGGCAGGATGCCCGCCTCCTTGAGGGGGTTAAGATCATTGAGGAGAGCTATCAGCCCTACACCTCCAAGACCTTTGTGCAGGCGCAGGTTAAAGAGGCAACAGGCTGGGCGACCATCCCTCTTAATATGACAGAGGTATGAGCAGGGGTATACGTTTTACTCCATCTGGTAAGGGATTTGTTGCAGTGGTAAGCACTGCGGCAGCAAGAGATAGACGTATCCCTACCACTCGCAAGGAGTGTGTGATGGAGGGGGGATTGCGTTTTGTGCTCCATCTTACAGAGCGAGAGTGGCACAACATAGAGGTGCTCTCAGAGGGAGCAGCACCTGAGGGTTAGTTAGTTTATTTCTTATCTTTTCGGGGGTGCTACGTCGGGAGATGCAGCACCCCTTTTTGTTTACAATTCGGGCGGTTTTATTTACACTTTCTCGCATCAAATGTTATATAAACATAAATCTTATGCATGGCGAGTATTTTGCATAAGAAACGTATTGCATGTATGAAATATATTACTACCTTTGTAGTGTCAAAAAAGACAGAACAGAAAGAAACGAACGAAAAAAGAAAATGACAACGATCGAAAAACTACAACAACTCGGAGCTGGTCAGTACATTGACTTTACGATTGAAGGAACCGACAGCGCACTAGAATGCTACCTCTGCAGCGACAGACACGCAGACGCCATTAAGTCTATCCGCATCCTCAACGTAGAAGGTGCAGGATTGGTACTTGAAGTAGAACTCGGTGAGATCATGATGTTTAAGCCTACTACAGTTTACATCTCAATCGAAGAAAAGGAAATCATGGACCCCGTAGAAGCTAGCGAGATTCGCAGAAGCAACGTAGAGGTGCTCTACTCAAGCAACGTAGAAGACGAGAAGGAAGCTGCAGAAGAAGAAACAGAAGTAGTAGAAATCACAACTTCTTGGCACAAGGCAACTGACAAGATCGCGATGACGTACTCGCAAATTAAGTATATCGATGCCCTTGCGACAGAGGGCAATATAGAGGGATGGGATTTCCCTTCGAATACGAACGCTCAGCGAAGTCTTACTAAGTATGATGCGTCAGAGATTATCGACGCACTCAAGAGCGGTAAAAAAGTAGTAATTAAGTAACAAGGATAAACAACAAGGGGGCGGGCGGCCGCCCCCGCTAAAATAGACAATATGGCAACTACAAGAGAAAAGGCAATAGATTGGCGTGAGGAATACAAGCTACAGATACTACAGGAGAATGTAGAAGAGTATAATCGTGAGTATGACAATGAGGATGATATGATTTCTCTACACGAGTATGTTCGCATAGAATCTGAGAACGACCCCAATTTCTTCTTTTGGCTCTTCAATCGAAACGAGGATTTAGTAGACGAAGATGGGCACCCAACCGAGCTTGGGCAAGAAATTTTCAACGAGTTTTTGCAAAGGATATGACAACACAGGAGGAACTAGGAGCTGAACTACGTAGTATTCGAGAGGAGCTCGATATTACGCAGTATCGTCTCATTAAGAGGAAGGACGTGACGAGCGGCACTCAGCTACAGGATATCGAGGAGGCGAGACGGGACATGCGTGTCTCAACGCTGTTTCGTCTGCTCGATGCATACGGAAAAGAGATTATTATTGTCGACAAGGATACGGCAAAGTCAAAAAAATGATTATCTTTGCACTGTCACTAAATTTCTACTAGTTAGTAGATAACCGTTTCGGTTTTTCGATCGTGGGGGAGGCCTGAGAGCCTCCCTTTTTTATCGCTTGATTTTTGATTTTACGGAGCCTAGGAGGTCAAGAGATTGCAAACGATAATCTACTGCTTTGCGCCATTTTCGGCGTGTCTGACGCGTAACGCCAGCAAACTGCCGCTTAGGTATACGGATGGTAAGTTGCGTTCGCTTAGTGATAGCAAGCGCCTTGTATTTAGGGTCTTTTGTCGTTTTGTACATCGCCCAAAAATATTTGCGCATCTTGGTGGTTACGGGGACTTGTACAACCCCTCCCTCGTTGTGTATATGAGCATAGAGAGTGCTGCTGTTGATAACTACCTGGTTGCCATCCGCCTCGACCGTGATACTCCGCCTCAGAGCTCCGCTGCGCAGCATAAGAGAGCCGATGCCATCCTCGTGCTTGCGTGGAGGCCACGCTTTACCGTCCCACTCCTTGTGTACAAATGCCTCTGCCGTCTCTTCTTGCATGATGACGAGTAGGTCATTCGCTAGCAAACGCTCAAGGTCTTGTTTATCTAGTTCCATGATTTGTTTATCCCGATTTTATTATTATCTTTGCAATACAAAATGGTGAGCCGGTACGTGAGTATCGACACGCCCCTCCTCCGTCAGTAGTCTTTTTGACTACTGGCGGTTGTACTTTTTATAGGGGTATCTTGTCATTTAGGACTTGCTCTCGAGTAATCTCTATATCCCGCTTATAATCTTCGATTACACGTACCGTTTTTAGGTTTTTGGATCTCGTTACTCTTGACTTTATGGCAGCGATTAGGTCTCCTTTTGCATAATCTCCTCGTATGACAATAACGATGTGATCGGCCTGTTTTGCTCCTTTTTGCAACCTTTTGTCAAAGGCATTAAAGGTATTAGTTTTAGGGTGCTTATACTCCTCATCTCGATCTAGGGTTATATTTCGGGAGTCTGCTGACCCCTTTCCCCCTCTATCTCTCAAAAGACGTATCTTGTAATTATAAGTCTCTGCAAGATATACTGCCGTTTTTGTATTGTCCTCTATCTCTATTTGGTTAATCCCCTCCTCTGCCTCGACGTGTCCTCTTTTTGTGTCGATTTTTATTGTGAGAGATGGTAGGTTGTCCTTGATTGCCTCACTCTCCTTGTTGCCTGCCTTGCCATAGTAGGGATGACGAGGCGGGATAAGTTTCTGCTCTTTGCCTGGGTTAAACCTAAAAATCTCCTGCTTACCGGGGGTCATCTCCTCCATGAGATCGACGACCTCCTTGCTCTCAGAGCGAGGGTGTGTCCCCGGGATTACCTGTATCACATCGCATCGACACCCCCATCCATTAGGGGGGAAACAGGTGTCCCACGCAGGGTCGCTAAAGGGGAGACACATACCATTGAGGCGGGCATGGTCGGCGCGTACTTTTTCGTCGCCTGCGGTCTTGTATAAGAGGTCGTACGCGTCGCCAAACTCCGCAAAGCGCTCCCACTTGGCCGCCATTTGCGCGGATGCCTGTACAAAGGCGTACTCAGCCTTGAGCCAGGTTTTATTGTACTTGTCGTCGATTTTTATCGTGTCGGCTACAAACTCTTGCCAATTCTTTAGGGTGCCGTCGGCGTTGCGCGACCGACCGGCCACCTCTTGGAGGTGGTGGTACGTCTTAAAGCCTGCAAAGGTATGCAGGTCTTGACGCAGGGCGCGCTGCGTCGAGTTAGAGAGGTCTCGGATGATGGGGTCTACCTTAGCGGTGTACCCTCGCGCGCTCACCTCAATAGCCTTGCGGATGGGCTTCTCGAGTAGCATCTTGGGGGTCATCTTGCCCCCCTGCTCAAGTACAAACTTTTTGGCGCGATTAAAGGCCTTACGGAGGCGGCCGCTCTTGTCGGGGTCGTCGTCCCCCTTGAGCTCGACGCGGATAGGGGTGTATAGCCCCTCGAGGATAGAGGCTAATCGCTCATACCTCGAGGGGATTACGCGAAAAAAGGATCGGAGGCGGTGAGTTGGTTAGCCTCTCCGAGGCTTGTACGCTTGCCGGTCACGGCCACCCCGAATTTGTCCTCGATCCACTTTTCGTCGACCTCGTAATAAGGGAGGATGTCCTTCGTGCGCTGCCATAGTGCGCTCTTGTCCTCCTCCTCGGGATACTCAAAGCGGAGGCCTGATGGGATATGTCCGAGTGCGGCAAGAGCAGGCAGGATGGTCGAGTTCATCGCTTTTTCGACGAGACCTCTGTCTTTTGCGCATTTAGCATCGAGGAGCTTAAGCGATGACTCCTCCTTGCTGTAGTTACCGTTAGCGGTATCCTCTCCGATTATACACCCAAGGATCTTAATCGAGATATCCTGCTTACACGCCCATATAAGGCGCTCAAAGATGTCGCCATTGCCGGCTACACCGGTTGCAAATGACATCTCCTCATTGCTGTCGATAATTGCCCAGTTAGCGCGTCCCATCCGCGTCATCATCTCCTCCGCCCGCGCAAGTGCCTCCTGGTCGTCGGTGTCGATTTTAAGCGTCCGAGGGGGGATACCGAACGTCTCAGCAAACTCGCTCCAGGCGCTGAGGGCATAGCGCTTAAAAATGGTGTTGGGACAACAATCAAAGAGGATACCTAGGTCGTTCGGAGCGCCTACCTCGAGGATGGAGGTGCCGTACCGACTATCCGCGCGGTAGTCGATCCCCTTTGTGTCGGCCACATCCGGGAGGATTTGCCCCAACCTCGGCACAACATGGCGACGAGGGAGCAACGAGACGGTAAAGAGGTCCGTCGATGAGGGGGTAAGCTCAAGGAGCGAGTGCCCCCAGTAGGGCGTCTCAAAAAGTATGGTCAATAGCTCGTTAAAAGCGATGGAGTCGCTAAGGAGCTTAGTTACCTCCTCGTTAGTTACCCCCTTAGCATCGAGGAGGGCAAAGGGCTTGTTAAGAGATCGGTCCCTCCGTAGCTCCATCTTGGAGGCGAGGTAGAGGTCGTGCAGCATATCGTCGATAATATCGACAAGACGCGTGCGCCGCGGAAAATCGGGCTTAGTAGCCTCCCTCTTAGCATCGCGCCAGAATCGCATATCGCGGGAGGTCTGTGAGGCTTGCTTTTGTATGATTTTTTCGAGGAGGGATTCGGTGGCTTTGTGTAGTGCCATGGTGTGGTATGCTAGATATAAGGTTAGTACTCAAAATCGACTTTAGGGCGTGAGCCCATGGTGAGGTGGGATACGATCCGCCCATCCTCTGTTTTGCGGGGCGGTAGCCCTACGATGCCGAGGGTGCCTGTCGCTATGCCTTTTAGGTACTCTTGATGTAGCTTATACGCCTCTACAACGCGCTCAAAGGCTATATCTACGTTGTGTCGACGCATGATATAGTAGAGGGCTATATCCTTGATCATCTCCTTGATGTCGGCAAGGCAAGGGGCGTCAGAGGGCATGGCTTGTATCGCGGTGATGTCGTACTTAGCGGATAGGTAACTAAGCACCCGCGCCTCCGAGGCACGGAGGCAGGTTAGTGTGATCTCGGGGGTATTGTCGGTCATCTCCTCAAGCTTGTAAGCATCGACGACCGTGAGCATCTCTTGTTGTTGTACGAGCATAATCGGTATTAGTTAAGTGATGGTTAATCGCAAGTTGAACGGCGGTTAATAGTGCCGGTCGGGACGCTTGGAGGTCATATAGTGACGCTGGTCTGACCCTACCTTGTTGAGCATCCATATCGCGGACTCGAGGGCGTCGGGGGCGTCGTCGTGGAGACGGCTCCCCTTTTCTGTGGCGAGCAGCTGGTCGATGAGTATTTTTAGTCCCTCACTATCGCGCTCCTCCTCATTAAAGAGGACAAATCCCCTCTCAAAAAGAGGCTGCATCGTCTCAATACGCGAGTACTTGTCGGGTTTCTTGCGCTTGTCGGGCGTGATGGGGATTTGTCGCCCTCCTCGGGCAATACCCTCATCCTTAAACTCTTTGAGTAGGAGGTCTTGGATAAAGTTCGCCTCCATGTAGTAGCGGGGCGGCTTGCGCCCTTTTTTGCGCGCAATCCACATCTCGATGTCATAATGCCAAGCCACCATCTCAGCGACAGAGCATTGCCCCGCGTACGCTTTGAGGACGTGGTAATACCCCTCTTTGGTTTTACCGACGAGCATTGTTGCTTTGTAGTCATTTGCTTTTGTACTCTTAAATGAGGGGTCGGTATAGGCTATGATCTTGACGTACTCCTTGAGTGGTAGGATCTTGGTGTAGCGCATCCACTCGGGCTTAAAGACGGCTCCCTCCTCAATCGGATTATTAAGGTACTCACGAGCAAAGCTGATCTCCCCTTGCTCATCGCGCATCGATTGTATATCCTCGCGCGAGTAATACCCCCACGAGGGATTGCCCTTGCTGTCTATGATGTTGACGCGAGTATGGTATAGATTCTTGATATTAGCAAAGTGCGCGAGGATCATGTTTTTGGCAAATCGATTGCCTACCATGATAAGGCGCCCACGCCCCCCGGCCATGGTACCGTATAGTGGCCCCATCACCCAGTTATAAGCCTTGCGGACGCGGCTCTCGTTGTTGCTGAGTTGGTCGTCGTCGATATCGTCGATAAGGATATAGTCAGGGCGCTGCCCATTTTTTTTGAGTCCGCGGGGGCTTTGTCCACGACCAATGGCCACAAACGTGGTCCCGTCGGCCAGGGAAAACTTGCCCGAGGTCCACTCGGTACCCTTATCCGCTTTTATCCCAAAATCTTGGATATAGGCCTCGTTGTTGGCAAGCTCCGCTTGGAGGTCGGCTAGCAGCCCCTTGGCGTTGTCGTTGCTGCTGGATACCAGCACAATAAACCGAAACAAATTTTCGCCTCGTGCGAGGATCCACAAGGGGATAAGGCAGCCCATGTGCGTAGACTTAGCGTGCCCGCGCGCCCACTCGAAGAGGGCGCGTGCTCTCGGATGTCCTGCAATATATTTTGCGGCGTCGAGGTGGAATTTAGCGGAGTCACAGGGAGCGATGTGCGAAAAATAGGTACGGACGAAGTAGTTGTAGTCCTCCTTGGCACGCCGTACGCGCTCCTCCTTGGTTTCCTCACACTCCCCGAGATCAAAGGTTGTGCGGGTGATGAGGGACACCCGCTCATCCCAACGTTTGAGGAGTTCCGCCGACACTTGTCTTTGGGGTCGCTTAATCATCTGCTTGCTGTGTTAGTAGGTTGTCGCGCTCAATGAGTTGATGGATATAGATATCCTGCAGGCGCGTAAGCTCCTGCACAAACTCGCGACTTGTCTTGAGCCGCTTACCCTCTGCTACCAGCCAGTCGCCGAACCCGGTAAGGGCGAGGATGACGTCATCAACGGTCGCCTCTTTTTGTAGGCTCTTGATCTGCTTGCAGACCTTGCTAATCGCATCTGCTGTCGAGAGGGGCTCCCCTTGCTCGATAAGGGCGTCGAGCTGCTTGAGGAGCTTATTATAGAGGGTCTTGGGTGAGAGGAGGGACGCATTGCGGCTCTCTTGCCACGCTCCCTCTTTTTTCCACTTGGTGAGGGTCTGCGGGGTAATACCGAGACGCTCCGCAATCTCGCGCAAGGGTACCTTGTCAAGATACAATCGCTTAGCATGGTCATACTTAGCGGGGTCTTTCGGTGCAAAGGGTTTCTTTGTATTCATTTTGTTTATAACTTTGCGCTTGGGTATTGATTTTGTCTATATATGAAGCATGAAAACTATCTAAGGCACGTTGAGATGGTGCAGCAACTAGTACGGGAGTACTACGAGCCGGGGCGGCAGGATCGCTGTCTTGCCGAGGTGTGGCGTAGGTGGGTCTATCCGGTCTATCCGATGTGCTACGAGACGCTCCGCCGCATCATGGCCATCAATCTTAAGGAGGAGCAGACGCAGATGCGTACGGCTCAGTCTCGCCCCGTGCAGGCATCGCTCTTTGGCGATCTTGAGATTTAGGGCTCTGCCCACTCCTCGCGCGCTAGCTGTATCCTCGTCTCCTGCAAGCTCTCTACCCTTGCACCTGCCTTATACCCCTCTAGTCTCCATCCCTCCTTTTTTGCAGCCTTGATAACCTCGTCGATGAGGGCGAGGTAGCGGGCATAACTCTCGAGATGTCGGTCGGGGGCAGCACTCGAGGCTATAAGGGGTAGGTTAACGTAGAGACGGAGGGTAAGGTCTGCACGGTATCGATCCCACTCCTTATCCTCGTTGCATCGCTCCTCGCCTTCGGGGGCAATAAGGAGCGCCGGGGTTTTGATAGGCGGGTGCTTAAGCTCATCAAGATACTCGTCACACTGCCCCTGGTCTAGGGCGATATAGGCGAGGGATGTTGTCTCTTGTAGGGCTCTTATGAGAGCCTTGATGCTGTCAATTGTAATAATCATAGTATTAGCTTAGCTTACGTATAGTGCCCTCCTTGGAGAGGATGCCGACGAGCTCGCGCCCGCGGATCTTGAACTCGACTTGCCCCCCGCCTCCTGCGCTCGTCGGTTGTATCAGCGAGCGCAACTTGTCAAGGGGGGCAATAACCTCGGGGTTGCTGCTTGCTCCTGCATACTCGCCCGTTAGGGAGAGCGTGGGACCGTACACAATCCCCCCGTCTGCAAAGGCGTTAACTTTGGGGATAGAGGTGAGGGAGGCGATGATGCTTGCAATGCTCACCGCCGCCATGATGGGCCCCACAACGGGGATCCCGGCTTGTGATTTACCTGCCTCGGAGGCGGATACCGCCACGTTAGCATTAAAGAGCGATAGGAGGTCGGGGAGGGCGTCCTTGATGACGCTTGCCACGTTAGCCCCCCACTCGAGCCACGCCCCGGCTGCCTGCAGCATCGAGCTCTCTGTCATATCCCCCAGGTTGCCAATGATCCCTCCCATGGTGCCGGCGAGATTGGCGATGTTGCCCACCGATTTTTGCACTCCGGCTACGTATCGATCCCACTCCTTACGTGCTCTGTCGAGGCTCTTTTTGGTTGCATTGTATAGGGTCTCAGGGGCTTTATTTGCCGCCCCGGAGACTAGCTCCTTGGCATCCCATTTTTTTGCGTCCTCCTGCTGCTGTTTTTTATCACGGCCGAAGAGGTCGCTTTTATTTGCGACTTTTCCCGCTTTGTCAAGGGTCTCTCCGATGCCGACACGCTTACTCGCTCTACTCTCAATCGCAATAATCTCCTTGAGCTTGTCGAGGATCTGTTGATACTCGTTGATTTTCTTTTGTAGCTGGACGGCGTCCTCTTTGTTGCTCTTATTGAGCTGCTCCTGCAGCTTAGAGATGTTGTTCGTAAGCCCCTCAATCGTTGTGAGGTTGTAGATCTTCTTCTCCTCCCCCTTATCCTTTTTTGTGGGTAGTGATAGAGAGTGGGTAGGTGTCTCGACCTTAGTCGGCACCTCTTTTTTGTCATCCCCCCAAGATCCGCCGGCTCCTCCTAGGCTCTGTACACCTCGCGCCTGGTTGTTATCGCGTATAGCGCGGGTTTGGTCGTCGATGGCGCGTGTTGTTGCCTCGATTTTATCGGTCGGGGGGTCGGTGGCAAAGAGGTCACCTATCCAGTCGATGAGGTCAGCCACAAGTCCGATCGCCACCTCCAATGGCTTAATAACAAAGTTTTCGATCCACCATCCCCAAAGCTCAAAGATGGGTCCGAGGCTCTCGATGAGCTTACCCAGCTTATCGAGGACGGGGATAAGGAGGCGGATAATAAGATCCACAAGGGGCATGAGTGCCTCAATGATTTTAACAATCGGAGGGATGAGACGGGCAAACAGCTCTATAATGGTGCGGATAATCGGCATTAGGGAGCGGAGGGCAGAGGCTAATAGCCCCCCTAGGGTCGATATAAGCTGCGTGATAGAGGGCATAAGGTCACGCACCGCCCCGATGAGCGCATCAAAGGCCGGCTTAAGTCGCTCCATCATCTCGCCCGCGGTCTCCTGTACGGCCTGCCACAGCTCCTGGCAGGCTGCGCGGAACGTCTCGCTGTTTTCGTACGCGATGTAGATGGCTCCTGCAATAGCTCCAAAAATAAGGGCGTATTTGCCGATTGGTGAGCCAATCAATACCTTATTGATGCCGCTAAACGCCCCCTTAAGATTAGTAAGCAGGGGGGTAAGCTGCGCAAGGGGTACCAGCTGCTCTCCTAGGCCTGCCATCCAGGGGAGCATCCCTCCGGTGGCCTCGTTGATGGATATCTTCAGCTCGTCCATCCGGGCGCGCATCACCTCGAGTCGATGTGCCCAGGTACTGTTGCGGATATTAGCTTGCTCGATAGCCGCATTTGACCCCGTCACCTCCTTCGTCATGGCTCTAACGCCCTCTGCGTTCTTTAGCAAAAACTGAGCGGCCACGATGTTCTCGCGGCCAAAGGTTTTCGCGAGGAACGTAGCTTTTTCAGTCTCCGAGCTCATCCCGTCGAGGTGCTTTTGTATGATTTGCAGCCCCCCAGCAAAGCCCGTCTTTGTGATGTCAATCTTAAGCCGGGTCTGCATCGCGATAAGCATATTACGCATCGCCGTACCTGCCTCTGCGCCCTTGGTGTTGTTTTGGGCTAAAATCTCTAGGGCTGCGGCCGTCTCCTCGACGGACACGCCGGCGGAACTTGCGGCCGCCCCCGCGACCTTAAAGGACTCGGCGAGGTCGACAACCTCCGAGCCTCCGGCTCTCGACCCTGCGGCTAGCACGTTGACGATCCTTGCCGCCTCGGACGCCTCAAGACCAAACTGGTTGATCGTCCCCGCAAGGGCGTTGCTGGCCTCCTCGAGAGGGAGAGCCCCTGCTTGAGCAAGCAGGATGGTCTGCTCCTGCAACACCTTGAGCTGCTCGAGCGGTACGTCGATCTGTCCCGCAAGGATGGCAAAGGCGCGGGCGGACTCCGACGCTCCCAATCCGCTCTCCACTCCGACCCGCCGCGCGGTCTTGGAGAGGTCCTCGAGCTCCTCTCCTACGCTCCCCGTAATGGCCGAGAGGTCGGCCATCGATTGCTCAAAGTTGATGGCGGGGGCGGCTAGATCTCCGAGGGCTGAGGCTATCCCCTGTACTTGACTGATAATAGCCGACAGCTCAATAGTCTGTATCGCAGTAGAGATACGGTTCGCTGCCCGCTCCCCGTGCTCACCAAATTGATCGAGAGAATTTCGGGTCTCGTTGGTCTGCTTAGTGAGACGCTGCTTGGCGTCTCGGGTCTGCTCGCTAGCTTGTGTTGTTTTGTTTGCAGCCGCTTGGGCGGATTGTGTCGCCTGCTCCCCCGCGCTATTGACCTTAGACTGCAGCTCCGAGACCTCACGAGCGAGGTCGTCGGTCGCTGTGAGGGCTTGAGAGATGTCAACGTGGATAGTGGCAGTATGGATAGATTGGCTCATAGTATTAGGGTTGGTGTATTGGGTCTTATCGGTATCGCTCCTCAATGGCGCGGAGCTCCTCAGGGGTTAGGATGTCGGGAGGGGCCTCCTCTCTTGGAGTGTCCCAGGGGAGGGGAAAAGCCTCGTGCGCGGAGATGGGAGAGGAGAGATGAGGGACAACGGAGGCGTACATAATACTCCGAGCCTGCTCCCACGAGGTGTGCGCCTCTTGCTCCTCCCGCTTGATTTGCATCGTAGCAATTGCGTGCCACTCCTCCGTAGTGAGACGGGCAAAATCGCTAGGACTCAGCCCGCAATGGGTCACAGCGAAGGCAAGGTCGTCATAGATCATAGCGCGTAGCATCTAAGGGTGAGGGGGCATCGGATAGAGTGAGCTCGCTTGTCCCTAGTCGAGCGTCGTACCGAGAGCCCATGAGGCGGTAGGTGTGATGCGGGCGGTTGCGGAGCCTAAACAGCGTCCCCACGGGGTAGGGGGTGGGGGTGGCTGTTGTGAGACTCAGGGTGTCGTGCGGCTTGGCCATGGTAGCAAAATAGGAGGCAGCGACCCACTCTGGGACGGTACGCCCCCCGAGATCCTGCAGGGGCTTACCATCCTTGTCGGTGAGTTGCCCCTTGAGTGACGGGGGGAGAGCTACCCCCTTTATCTGTGTGGTGTAGGTTAAGTCGATGGGCTCTCCTTTGCGCAAGTAGGCCTTGCCCATATCGGCCACGACAAAGCGGTCGTACTCGCCCTTATTGGCATACTCGTACGTGATGTAGATACGTCCTACCATCACTGTACTCGGGGTGATCTCTGTCGCCTCGAGCCCATCTCGCACGGCGTAAAAACGCAGGGGTATGTAGACGGCAAGGGTCGTAAGATCGACCTTGTAGCTAATGCCCCTATCTCGCTTGCGTTGCTCGTGTATCTCAATTGTCTGAGGGAAGACAAGGTCGGAGGCAAAGCCAAATTTTGCCATTTTACCCCCCTCGAGCTCGGAGCGAGAGACTTTAGCGTAAGGGAGGTGGTTACGAAGGTAATCATCGATGGAGGTCTTGTAGTACGCTTGGTACTGCATCTTGTCTCTTGGGGTCACCGACCACACGGATCTAAAGGTGTTTACCCCCTCCTTGCCCATCCCTACACAAAACAGGCACTGCCCTATTAGTGAGTTGTCGCGCACCTCAGTGGCGGTCTGCGGGAGACGCTGAAACTTTGTAGGGTCCTTGCGATCAGTCGCTGTGTAGCAGACGCCGCCTCTTGCGCTCATAAATTCCGGCTCTCTGCTATTGCCGGCTTTGATCTCAACGACGGCGAGTAGGTCGCCGTCCCAATTCTCTATCCCCTCAAATCCGAGCTCAATATCGATCTTTATACCCGTCGCCTCACGCGGTGGGTTATAGGGGATACTGAGAGCTACCGCCTCTTTAGCGACGTAGGGGATACGTACCTGCATCCCCCGCGCTTGCTCTCGCGCTGAGGGGCGTGTTGCCCTTTTTGCGACACCCTTAGAGGCAGATAGGGTAAATAGTGGCGGCATAAACTCGTTAAAGTAGTCCTCTGAGTAGGGGCAGGTGGGTAGGGGGAGCGTCGTAGACTTAAGCCGGTAAACATTTTGGCTCCTCTCCTCGGGGAGGTTGATGCGGATGGAGCCCATGGCTGCCTCCGTCTCGAGGCTGGGCGTCCCCTCTAGGTAGTGCTCTGAGGTCTCAAGGACTACGGGTGTTGATGTCGCAAGGTGGGAGACTCGCTCGATGCGCCATTTAGCGCCTGTATGGTAGCACACAAGCCCTAGAGAGGATAGTATCCCGTCTAGTACTTCACCGGCCGTCTCGGACGATATTAGTCCATCCTCGTCTGTGCGATAAATCTCTGCGTTAATATGTGCTGCAGTGAGCCAGGGCGCAACGTCCCCGGCCGCCTCTACCTCACTCTGACCGGTCAGCCTAAGGCAGCCCTTAATCACCTCCCACAAGGAGGTGACTTGCCGCTCGGTACGTGGTAGCGCGTCGATGTCGAGACGGTAGTCGTCGAGCCGCTTGATGCCGCAGCTCGCAGTCAAGGTGCACTCGTAGGGTATCGAGTCGTACTGCTCCTCGTACAGTCCGCGCTCCACTCTCCCCTTAAATATGAGGGTAGTACCGGCCTTGACCTCCATCCACCACTCGCGCTCATCAAGCACAATATGCTCGTAAGCATAGTGCGTCTCAGAGACAAGATGCAGCTCAGTGCGTGTCCCCCATCGAGCGTCCATCGTACGTCTCGCATCCCGCTCAACAACAAGGGGGCTCTCCCCCCATAGCTTTATGTTGCGCGCAGGGGCGGTACTCGATGCCCCCTCTCGATAGAGTGAGACTGAGTAGCGATTATTAGCGTATGTATAGCGGTCGTAGCTCATCTTGACAGATCGGTATAAAGCCAAATTTTCTCTTCGTTGATACACATAAATTCTCCGATGTGCCCGGCAGGGATAAGAGCCCCATCGCTCCCAATATTACCTCCCGTACTGTCAGAGGTATTGTAGAGAGACTCTCCTAGCTCTGTGCGTACACGTACATCCCCGACCCACTTATTCGCCCATACCCTGATTATGATCCCGACGCGTCCTGTAGGCAACACTGCGTCTCTTTTGCGTCCGGATAGGTACTGCAGAGGGGCGTAACTTAGCATCTCATCTTGGCTCTTATTGCTGTAGTGAGATTGTGGGACAATCTGCGTACAATCTGCTTGTATCGAGGCGGAAAAATCGTAGTAATTGACAAAAATCCAGTGGTCGTTTGAGCGCTCTAACTTGATGCTAAGTAGAGACTCCGCACACTGCTCACTATCGTAGTATACCTTTACTTGTCCTCTCTTGTTGCAGAGCTTTTCCGCGCTTGTAGTATAGATAGCCTCCCAACTCTCAACGACAAAAAAATACCCTCTCTCGTCGTGATTATCAGGGGTGGTGCAACTCCCGATCGGCTGCCGGATACTCACATGCAGGCTGACAGCTGCCCCATCCTCAACTTCCGGCTCAAATAGCGCAAAAGCTGGTACGATAATGCGATATTTATCTCCATTTTTTGAGAGGATGTCATGACTCATTGTACGCGAGGAGTGGCGTTTGATAAGCTCAGTCGTGTCAGGTTGGACCAGCTCTCGTATCTTGTCAGATAGGGTGGGTGTCTGTATTATATTAGACGCCGCTGCACTTGCAATCTGATTTTGCCATGCTGCAGTATTGATCGTATCTGCCACCTCCTGAGGTGTTACGCTCTTTCCGGGCTCGCCTTTGGCTCCGGGCTTACCCTCTGCGCCCTTCGGTCCCTGGATACCTTGCGGACCTCGGATACCTTGCACTCCAGCAGGACCTGTGGGACCGATGAGGCTCTGACTTGCCTTGCCTGCTACTACAAGCTTATCGCCCTGCCATGTAATGCCAAGGTCCTCGATTGATACGCTCTTGCCGGGCTCGCCTTTGGCTCCGGGCTTACCCTCTGCGCCCTTCGGTCCCTGGATAC
>ERZ773018.692-NODE-692-length-19219-cov-8.605876_pt1 | contig 19219 bp, 13 predicted proteins | sample MGYA00580840_ERZ773018 | MGnify/ENA primary metagenome ERZ773018 (study PRJEB29015, sample SAMEA2738125) | human oral metagenome | biome: human oral; feature: human-associated habitat; material: saliva | place: China | collected 2256 ... | reverse complement strand
TTTATCGTTAAGAAATTTACTCAGTAACAAACTATTTTTTACTTTTTATTATTTTGCAACAGCCATAATTTTTATTAGTATATTTTACATTCAAAAGAAATCACGGCATTTCCACCAACTTGTATAGTCACACCATCTTCTTTATATCTACTCAAAATAGTTGAAGCTCTTTGCATAGCTTCTCCTTGTCTAAATCTATTTATATCCTTTACAGAAATGATATTGTATTCTTTTAGATAGTGAGTTAAGGCACCATTTGAAGTACCTGTAGCACATTCTTCATCAATACCAACCAAAGGAGCAATATTTCTGCAAAAAGCAGTGAAATTCTTTTCTTTATCTAAAGAGAAAAGGTGAGCTCCTACAACATTATATTTTTTAGAAAGTTCTATTACTTTTTCTTTATTCATGATAAAACTATCTAAAATCTCTTTATCTTCAATGGGAATAATAATATCACTTAAACCTGTATTTACAATTTTAGGAACTAAACTTTTAGGAGCATGGCTTGTATCTAGATTAAAAGCAGAATATAACTCTTTAATTTCATCTAAATTAAAAATATATTCAACTTTTGGAAGAGACATATCCATCCAAATAAAGTCCTTATCCACAATTATTTCTAAAGATCCAGCTAAAGTTTCAGCAATATATTTACCAGAGTCTATTATTTTAAGACTTCTTAAGGTAGAAAAAACTGAAATTGTGGCATGACCACATAGTTCAACTTCATCTGTTGGAGTGAAGTATCTAATTTTAAATGTTTTATTATCTATTTTTTTTACAAAAGCAGTTTCAGAGTGCTTTAGTTCAGCTGCAATATTTTTCATAAAGTTTTCATTGGGATAGTTTTCTTTCTCATCTAGTATTACAACCCCTGCTTGATTACCTTTAAAAATTTCAGAACTAAAAGCATCACATACAAAAATTCTCATAATATCATCTCCTTGTTTTTTATTATAACATTTTAAAAAAAATTTTAACAGATAATAAAAAAAGTGAAATAAAAAATTGAGGTAAAAAGGAAATTGTGTTAAAATCTAAGATAACATAATGGGGAGTTTATGTCACAAAAGTTTATATAAGATGAGGGAGGTTAAAAAATGAAAAAAGAAATTTTAAAAAGTAAAATGATGTTAATTGCTTTATCTTCTATCTTGTTCGTTAGCTGTGGTGGCGGCGGAGGTGGAGGTGGTGGAGCTAGTAATCTACCAGTAAATCCAGGGACAAATCCAAGAACACCAAGTACACCAACAACAATAGAAGGAACTTATCCAACAGTGGATACAGGTTTAGACAAAAGTAATATGTCAGCATTAAAAACAAATCTTTATGCTGCACAAAGAAGTTCAGGAGCAAGTATTCCAAATGGCAACAGTGCAGTAGATGGTAATGGAGTAAGAGTTGCAGTACTGGATAGTAATTTTGTAGACGCAGTGAGAAGTACTGTTGAAGATAAAAATGGAAAAACTACTGACGACGATGGACACACATTAGTTCCAAGAAGAGATGAAAATTTAACTAATATCTATACAGATATAGAAATAATACCTCCAAGTCAACCATATATAGAAAATGCAATACCAGGAGCTCCAATAAATGAAACTAAAATGGAACATGGAGAAGAAGTTTTAGAAGTTATTGGAGATTTAGACTATGCTCCAAATAATCTTGCAACTACGATAGGATCAACTAAAAAAGCTAGGAATAAGATTGGTCTTATTGTAGGAAGTATTGGTTGGAATTATCAATATGTAGATCCAAAAAATGGAAGTACTAAAACAAGAACAGGAGGAATTTTAGCAACAAAAGAAATCTATGACGCTGCAATGGATAAATTTGGAAGTCAAAGTGTAAAGATATTCAATCAATCTTTTGGTAGTGACAAAGCCTATGATGATGCTGAATATAGAGCTTATAGAGGGGAAGGATATTTACCTTATGCAGGTTTTGCAAAAATATCATCAGCAGATGCATCATATAAACCTATGATACCTTACTTTAGAGATGCAGTAGAAAATAAAGGTGGATTATTTATATGGTCTGCTGGAAATAAAGCAAATCAAAATGCTACAGTAGAGGCAGGATTACCATACTTTGATCACAGATTAGAAGCAGGTTGGATATCTGTTGTTGGTGTGAGTACAAAAAAAGGAAGTCAATACAATGTAATTGATACTTTATCAAAAGCAGGAAGTGAAGCAGCATACTGGTCTATTTCAGCAGGGCAAAATGGAGTAGAAAAAGTTATAATTAATAACTCTAGTCAAAAAGTTGGTCAAGCAGGAATAGGATCTTCTTATGCAGCTCCAAAAGTTACAAGAGCAGCAGCTTTAGTATACAATAAATATGATTGGATGACTGCTGATCAAATTCGTCAAACTTTATTTACTACGACAGATAAGACTGAATTAAATCAAAATCCAGCAACTATGTCTGAGGCTAATTTAAGAAATGTTACGATGTTTCCAGATAGCACATATGGTTGGGGAATGTTGAATGAAAAAAGAGCTCTAAAAGGTCCAGGAGCATTTATGGACGTGACTAAATATGGAGATACAAGTATATTTAAGGCAAATCTTCCAGCAGGAAAAACTTCATATTTTGACAATGATATCTATGGAAATGGTGGATTGGAAAAATTAGGAGCAGGAACACTTCATTTAACAGGAAATAACTCTTTCAGTGGAGGAAGTACTGTTACAGCAGGAACATTAGAAATTCACCAAATTCATTCAAGTCCAATAACAGTAGGAGCAGTAGGAACTTTAGTTCTTAATCCTAAAGCTATAGTTGGATATGATACTTCTGGTTTTAGCTTAATTGGAACTGTGAATCCTCAAGAAATAACTCATAGTGGAATAAAAGTAAAGAATTATGGAAATGTAAAATTTAATGGAAACACAGCTATTATAGGTGGAGACTATGTTGCTTACAATGGTTCAAATACACAAGTAGGTTTCAAGAATTCAGTTAAAGTTTTAGGGACTATCAGAATTGAAAATGCTAATATTAGTATATTATCAAATGATTATGTAACTAAAAATGAAATAGCAACTGTAATGGAAGGACAATCAGTTGAAGGAAATATAGCAACAGTTGAAACTAATGGAATGAGAACTGCCAGTGCTGAAGTAAGAGATGGAAAAGTAATAGCAACATTATCAAGACAAAATGTAGTTGATTATGTAGGTGAAGATGCAAGTGCATCAACTAAAAATGTAGCTGAAAATGTTGAGAAAGTTTTTGAAGATTTAGATAATAAAATTGAAAAAGGTATAGCTACTGAAAAAGAAGTATTGGCAGCTAGAACTTTACAAACTATGGCTACTTCGACATTTACAAGTGCAACTGAAGTGATGTCTGGAGAAATTTATGCTTCAGCTCAAGCATTAACATTATCTCAAGCACAAGATGTTAATAGAGATCTTTCTAATAGATTTTCAAGAATAGATAATTTAAAAAATTCTAAAGATGACACAGAAGTATGGTTCTCTGCTTTAGGAGGAGCAGGAAAATTAAGAAGAGATGGTTATGCTTCAGCCGATACAAGAATTGTAGGAGGTCAAGCAGGAATAGATAAAAGATTTACTCCTACAACAACTCTAGGACTAGCATTAAATTATTCTTATGCTAAGGCAAATTTCGATAAATATGCTGGAGAATCAAAGAGTGATATGGTAGGTTTATCTCTATATGGTAAACAAGATCTAGGAAATGATTTTTACCTTGCTGGTAGACTGGGACTAGCTAATGTTTCTTCAAAAGTTGAAAGAGAACTTTTAACTGCAACAGGTGATAGAATTGAAGGAAAAATAAATCATCATGATAAAATGTTATCGACTTACTTAGAATTTGGAAAGAAATTTAATTGGTTTACACCTTTCGTAGGAATTTCTCAAGATTATTTAAGAAGAGGAAGTTTTGATGAATCAACTGCAATTTGGGGAATAAAAGCTGATAAAAAGACATATAGAGCAACAAATTTCTTAGTTGGAGCAAGGGCAGAATACGTAGCTGACAAATATAAATTACATGCATCTCTAAGTCATTCTATAAATACAGATAAGAGAGATCTTGCTTATGAAGGAAGATTTACAGGAAGCAATGTAAGTCAAAAATACTATGGAATAAAGCAATCTAAACATACAACATGGTTAGGTTTTGGAGTATTTAGAGAAATAAGTCCTGCCTTTGGAGTTTATGGAAACATAGATTTCAGAATAGAAAGTAATAAAAAAAGAGATTCTGTTATCTCAACTGGAATACAATATAGATTCTAAAAAAATATTTGTACTTGCATTTTCTAAAATTTAATGTTAAAATACACTGTATTATATAAAAAAGTAATCAAGGAGGTGTCAAGATGCAAAGATGTGAAATTACAGGAACTGGGTTAATCAGTGGAAACCAAATATCTCACTCTCATAGATTGACTAGAAGAGTATGGAAACCAAATTTACAAGTGACAACTTTAAATGTTAATGGTAGTCCAATAAAAGTTAAAGTTTGTGCTAGAACTTTAAAAACTTTAAAAGGAGCTTCTGAAGTGGAAGTTATGAGAATCTTAAAGGCAAACATAGCAACTTTAAGTGAAAGATTATTAAAACATTTAAACAAATAATTTTTAAAAATTAGTGCACTTATTTTTAAAAATTCAAGTTGAGAACTTGATAAAAAAAGAAAGTAGAGAATTATTTTAAGAATAAAATCTTAAAATCATTCTCTTTTTTTTATTTTGAATCGCTAAAAATAGTTAGTTGAGAGGTATTTTTAAAAAATAAAAAATTCGTATTTTATAACTTACATGTACATTATTTATAAAAAAATTTGACATTAGAGCATATAAATAATATAATCAGTGTATAAAGAGAACAAAAAATAATTTGTGCAGAGAAAGTATTTTGAACAAAAAGTTAAACTTTTTAACAGTAGTATTTTTAGAAATTCTATACAGTAAAGAATACATATAAATTTTCTTATATTTTTCAAGGAATAATATATTTTTTTATGAAAATTTGACAATAAATGACATAAATAATATAATGTACAAATGATATAATAAATATATAAACAATTTTTAAACTATAAAACTATAAAACTAATTAAATTATAAGGAGGCATCATGAAGAAAAAGTTTGGTTTATTAGTAACAATTATTTTAAGTATGTTATTTTTAGTAGCATGCGGAGGAAGTGGGGACAAGAAAGAAGGAGGAGATACTGGTGCAAGTACTGGAAAAGATACTTTAGTTATAGCACAAGGTGCAGATGCTAAATCACTAGACCCTCATGCATCAAATGACAACCCATCTTCAAGAATTAGAGTACAAATCTATGACAGATTAATGGATCTTGATGATAATGGAGTTCCTCAACCTATGTTAGCTGAATCTTGGGAAAGACCTGATGATAAGACTATCATTTTCCATTTAAGAAAGGGAGTTAAATTCCACAATGGTGATGAAATGAAAGCATCAGACGTTAAATTCTCTTTAGAAAGAGCTTTAGCAGCACCTGAAGTTTCTCACATTTTAACAGGAATAAATGGAGTAGAAGTTTTAGATGATTACACAGTAAAAGTAACTACTGAAAAACCTATGGCTGCTATTTTAAATAACCTAGCTCACACTACTATAGCTATTTTAAGTGAAAAAGCTACAAAAGAAGCTGGAGATAAATTTGGACAAAATCCAGTAGGATCAGGACCATATAAATTTGTTTCTTGGCAAAGTGGAGACAGAGTAACTCTAGAAGCTTTCCCTGAATATTGGCAAGGTGAAGCACCTATTAAAAACGTAGTATTCAGAAATATAGTTGAAGAAACTAACAGAACTATAGGATTAGAAACTGGAGAATTAGATATAATCTATGATATTCAAGGTATGGATAAAAATAAATTAAAAGATGACGATAGATTCGTTGTAATTGAAGGACCACAAGTTTCAATGACTTATCTTGGATTCAATATGAAAAAAGCTCCTTATGACAATCCAAAAGTAAGAGAAGCTATATCTTATGCAATAGATCAAAAACCTATAATAGATACTGTATTCTTAGGAGCTGGAGAAGCAGCAAACTCTATAATAGGACCAAATGTATGGGGATATTATGATGTTGAAAAATATACTCAAGATATAGAAAAAGCTAAAGCATTATTAGCTGAAGCAGGATATCCAGATGGATTTAAAGCAAAAATTTGGGTAAATGACAACCCTGTAAGAAGAGATACTGCTGTTATATTACAAGACCAATTAAAACAAATTGGAATAGATTTAACAATAGAAACTGTTGAATGGGGGGCATTCTTAGATGGTACTGCAAGAGGAGATCATGAAATGTATTTATTAGGTTGGGGAACTGTTACAAGAGACCCTGACTATGGTATGTTTGAGTTAATAAGCACTTCAACTATGGGAGCTGCTGGAAATAGATCTTTCTATTCTAACCCAGAAGTTGATAAATTATTAGAAGCAGGAAAAACTGAATTAGATCCTGAAAAAAGAAAAGAAATTTATAAACAAATTCAAGAAATAATTAGAAAAGATCTTCCTATGTATATGATAGTTTATCCTTTAAATAATGTTGTAACTAAAAAAGATATTAAGAACTTTAAATTAGATCCTGCAAACGCTCATAGATTATATGGAGTTTCAATAGGAGAATAGTAGTATTTAGAACAAAAATTTAAAAGGGCTAGAATACTTCTAGCTCTTTTTAATAAAATTATAGTTTTGGGACGGTGAAACAATGTATAAATATATATTAAAAAGATTAGTTCTTCTAATTCCTGTAATGTTAGGAGTAACATTATTAGTTTTTGCAATCATGTATTTAACTCCTGGTGACCCTGCTCAATTAATCTTAGGAGAAAGTGCTCCTAAAGAAGCAGTTGCAGCACTGAGAGAAAAAATGGGATTAAACGATCCTTTCTTTATGCAATACTTAAGATTTGTAAAAAATGCTTTAGTAGGAGACTTTGGAAGATCTTACACAACAGGTAGAGAAGTTTTTGAAGAAATATTTGCAAGATTCCCAAATACAGTTGTATTAGCTGTATTAGGAGTAATAATTTCTATAGTTATAGGAATACCTGTTGGAATAATATCAGCAACAAAACAATATTCACTTACAGATAGTTTTAGTATGGTTTTAGCTCTTTTAGGAGTTTCTATGCCAGTATTCTGGTTAGGACTTATGCTAATTTTATTATTCTCTGTAAAATTAGGAATATTCCCATCAGGAGGTTTTGATGGATTTAGAAGTGTAATTCTACCATCAGTAGCTCTTGGAGTTGGTTCTGCAGCAATAGTAACAAGAATGACTAGATCTTCTATGCTTGAAGTTATAAGACAAGATTATATTAGAACTGCAAGAGCTAAAGGGGTTGCTGAAAAAGTTGTTATTAATAAACATGCTTTAAAAAATGCCTTAATTCCTATTATCACTGTTGTAGGACTACAATTTGGAGGATTACTTGGAGGAGCGGTTCTAACTGAATCAGTATTCTCGTGGCCTGGTGTTGGAAGACTTATGGTTGATGCTATAAGACAAAAAGACACACCTACTGTTTTAGCATCTGTTGTATTTTTGGCAGTTGTATATAGTGTGGTTAATTTATTGGTTGACTTATTATATGCTTTCGTAGACCCAAGAATTAAATCACAATATAAGTAGGAGGGCGAAATGGAAAAAAGTAAAAATAAAAAACAAAGCCAATGGGCAGAAGTTTTTAGAATGTTGAAAAAAAATAAAATGGCTATGTTAGGATTAATTATCCTTGTAGTTTTAGTTTTATTAGCTCTGTTTGCAGATGTGATTGCAAATTATGACACTGTTGTAATAAAACAAAATCTAGCTGAAAGACTTATGCCACCTAATGGAAAACACTGGTTAGGTACAGATGAGTTCGGAAGAGATATATTTGCAAGACTTATACATGGAGCTAGAGTATCATTAAAAGTTGGTATTTTAGCAATATCTATATCTGTTGTTGTAGGTGGAATTTTAGGAGCTGTATCAGGATACTTTGGTGGAGTTATAGACAATGTTATAATGAGAGTTGTTGACATTTTCTTAGCAGTTCCAAGTATATTACTTGCTATAGCTATAGTTTCTGCATTAGGACCTAGTATGTTGAACCTGATGATTTCTATCAGTGTTTCTTATGTACCAAATTTTGCTCGTATAGTTAGAGCCTCTGTACTTTCAATAAGAGATCAAGAATTTATAGAAGCTGCTAAGGCAATAGGGGCAAGTAATACAAGAATTATATTAAAACATATAATTCCTAACTCTTTAGCTCCAGTAATAGTACAAGGTACTTTAGGAGTTGCAGGAGCAATTTTATCAACAGCAGGATTAAGTTTCATCGGATTAGGTATACAACCTCCAGCACCAGAATGGGGTTCAATGTTATCAGGAGGAAGACAATATTTAAGATATGCTTGGTGGGTAACTACTTTCCCAGGTGTAGCAATAATGATAACAATTTTATCACTTAACTTATTAGGTGATGGATTAAGAGATGCTCTTGACCCTAGATTGAAACAATAATTATTAGGAGGCGAAACGATGGAAAACAGAAATCTTTTAGAAATTAGAGATTTAGTGATACAATATGTAAAAGATGACGAAACAGTCCATGCGGTTAATAGTATAAGTGTTGACATAGCAGAAGGGGAAACTCTAGGACTTGTTGGAGAAACTGGAGCGGGTAAGACTACAACTGCTCTAGGAATAATGAGACTGATTACAGGACCTACTGGAAAAATTAAAAGTGGTTCTATAAAATTCAATGATAAAAGTATATTAGAAATACCTGAAGAAGAAATAAGAAAAATTAGAGGTAATGATATTTCAATGATATTCCAAGATCCAATGACATCATTAAACCCAGTTATGACAGTTGGAGAACAAATAGCTGAAGTTATTGAAATACATGAACATATCTCTAAAGAAGAAGCAATGAATAAAGCAGCTGAAATGCTTGAACTAGTTGGAATTCCTGGAGCCAGAAAAAATGATTTCCCACATCAATTTTCTGGAGGAATGAAACAAAGAGTTGTTATAGCTATAGCACTTGCTTGTAATCCAAAACTTTTGATAGCTGATGAACCAACAACAGCTCTTGATGTTACAATTCAAGCTCAAGTTTTGGATTTAATGACAGATTTAAAAAATAAGTTTAGAACGTCAATGTTACTTATAACACATGACTTAGGAGTAGTTGCTCAAGTTTGTGATAAAGTGGCAATTATGTATGCTGGAGAAATTGTTGAGTATGGAAGTCTTGAAGATGTTTTTGAAAATCCAAAACATCCATATACTTTAGGACTATTTGGATCTATTCCAAGTTTGGATGAAGAAAAAACAAGACTAGTACCTATAAAAGGGCTTATGCCTGATCCAACAAACTTACCAACAGGATGTAAGTTTAATCCTAGATGTCCACATGCTACAGAATTATGTTCTCAAAGAGCTCCTATTGTTAGTGAAATTTCAAAAGGACACAAAGTACAATGTCTGATAGCAGAAGGTTTAGTAAAATTCAAAGAAAATTGGGAGGAAGAAAATGAGTAAAGTATTATTAGAAGTTAAAAATTTAAAGAAATATTTTCAGACTCCAAAAGGACAATTACATGCAGTAGACAATGTAAATTTTGCTATTGAAGAAGGTAAGACTTTAGGAGTTGTTGGAGAATCTGGTTGTGGAAAATCTACAACAGGTAGAACTATTCTAAGACTTTTAGAAGCAACTGATGGTGAAATTATATTTGAAGGAAAAAATATAAGAGACTATTCTAAAGCTGAAATGAAGAAATTAAGAGAAGAAATGCAAATAATATTCCAAGACCCATTCGCTTCTTTAAACCCAAGAATGACAGTTAGTGAAATTATTGCTGAACCTTTAATTATTCATAATAAATGTAAGACTAAAGAAGAACTTAATAATAGAGTAAAAGAACTAATGGATACAGTTGGTTTGAGCCAAAGACTTGTTAATACTTATCCTCACGAACTTGATGGAGGAAGAAGACAAAGAATAGGTATAGCTAGAGCTCTAGCTTTAAACCCTAAATTCATAGTTTGTGACGAACCAGTATCAGCTCTTGACGTGTCTATCCAAGCACAAGTTTTAAACTTGATGAAAGATTTACAAGAAAAATTAGGTTTAACATATATGTTTATAACACATGATCTATCAGTTGTAAAATATTTCTCAAATGATATAGCAGTTATGTATTTGGGAGAACTTGTTGAAAAAGCTCCATCAAAGGACTTATTCAAAAATCCTATTCACCCTTATACTAAGGCTTTATTATCAGCAATACCTACAATTAATATCAGAAAGAAAATGGAAAGAATTAAGCTTGAAGGAGAAATCACTTCACCTATCAATCCAGGAGTTGGTTGTAGATTTGCAAAAAGATGTGTTTATGCTACAGAAATCTGTTCAAAAGAGTCTCCAAAATTAGAAAAAGTTGGAGAGGCTCACTTCTTTGCTTGTCATAGAGCAAAAGAATTAGGTTTTGTGGATGAAAAATAAAAATTAAATAAGAGAGACTGTTGTAAATTTGCATCAGTCTCTTATTTCTTATTGACATAAAAAAAATAATATGGTATTCTTATTAAGTATTCGATATGCATCTGTGGCTCAATTGGATAGAGCATCTGACTACGGATCAGAGGGTTGTGGGTTCGACTCCTGCCAGGTGCGCCAGAAAATGCCTGAGTGGTGGAATTGGTAGACGCACCAGACTCAAAATCTGGAATTCTTCGGAGTGTGCGGGTTCAAGTCCCGCCTCAGGCACCATATTGTAATAAGTTAAAGAGATTCTATTAAGAATCTCTTATTTTTATTCGAACTAAATTGTATTATTGCATTAAAAAATTAAGTGCTAATTGGAATAATACCTTTGTAACAGTTCCTATTTTTTATTCACTATCAAAAATATTAAATTCTAGTTGGTAATACAATTTTATATCTTGAATTATTTGATTTATTGAAATTATATCATTTAAAGAATTTAAAAATTCTTTTATTTCATTTATAGTTATAATTTCTTCAATAGCTTTTTCATACCTTTCTTTAAGAAAGTGCATTCCACCTGTTTTTTTATTAATATATTCTTGAAGGTCTTCTAATACTAATTCTTTATTTTTATTAGTTTTCACAACAAAAGTAATAGGAAAGTGCATTACTTTATCTATATCCAGTAAATATTTGTCATATGAATTAACTTCTGTTACTTGAAAAAATCTACCAAGAGGTCTCATAACAAAATCAATACCTCCATCATTGGCATTGGTTCTTCCTGTTTTATATAATGTTAGTTGCTCTTCAAATATTTTATCCAAAGAATATCCCCAGTATATTTTTGTATTACTATAATAATTTTTTAAAATAACATAAGAGATTATTTCAAAAATTCTAGCTTCTGAATCTTCAGTAAGTAGTTCTAAAATTTTTTGCTTCTTGAGATACATATTTTCATTAGATAATGAAAACAATGAATTTAATGTATTTATTAAAGCATTGTCTTTTTCTTGTAAAAGCTCTATATATTTTTCTATAATCATAAGAGCTAAACAAGATATATCATTATTATCAACATATAAATAATCTACATGTAATAAGTATTTTCCATTGTTGATTAAAATTAAATCATTTTCATCTTCTTTAACAATTTTATTTTTAAATTCTGTATTAACTCTTGAATTTAAAGCATGGTTTTGAAGTTTAGAACCCCCATAAAGTTCTCTAAAAAAATTAAATAATTTTGTATACTCATAACCACCAAAATTTTGATATTTTTCTTTTTCATTTGAGTAATTATCTTTTAAGTAAAAGTAAAGAATAGAATAAATGGCATAGATATTTCCTAAACTTCTTCTACTTTTAGAATTACCATGAATAGCATTACTTTTTAAATTTAGATATTGTAACAAAGGACTTTTTTTATAAATTTTTTCATAGGATGAAGGATAAAACTCCTTTATAATATTTTCAATAAATTTTTCCATATTCTCTCCATTTCATCAAAACAGACTAAAATTTTTAACAACATGATCTTTTTTTGACTTATTATTGGTTTTTTTTATTTTTTGTTTTTCTAATTTTTCATTTTCAAAGTATTCAGAAAGTTTAGTTCTTCTAATACCAATTTTAAAATATTCTGGGTTGATTTCTATTCCAATAGCTTTTCTATCCAACTTTAAAGCAACATTAGATGTTGTAAAAGAGCCACTAAATGGATCAAGTACAACATCTCCCTTATTACTTGAAGCAAGAATAATCCTTGTAAGAAGTTCTTCAGGTTTTTGAGTAGGATGATTTTCATATTCTTCCATTCTAAAACGAACTCTGTTAAAAGTCCAAACATTTCCTGGAACTTTTAAATTACTATATGGAGCAGGAATTTTTTTTCTATAATCAATTAAATTTCTTTTAGAACCAGTAATGGCTTCAACCATAATATCTTCATAATTAAATTTATATTTCACTTTATCATTATGTGTAATCATTAAAATAGGTTCATACAAAGAGCCAAATTTTGATTTTGCTTGAACTCCAGAAGAATCATAGCACCACACAATTCTACTAATAATAAAATATTTGTCATCAACATAATTGTCCAAAATTGGCATAAATTGAGTAGAAGTCATAAAATACATAGTTCCATCTTTTTTTAGTATTCTCATACATTCATCAATCCATTTTTTAGCCCATTCAAAATATTCATATTTATTTTTAAAAAAATCAGTTTTATTTCCAAAATCTTTTCCTATACCATAGGGTGGATCTGCAAAAATTAAATCTACTGAATTATCTTTTATTTCTTTTAAAATATCTAAACAGTTTCCTAAAATTGCAATATTATTGTCATTAGATACATAAGAATAATTTTCAATATTTTTAAAAAATTCTTTCATATTTCTCCTTTTAAAATTTCATAGATTATTCATTTATATTCTATAACATAAAAAAAGTTTTTTAAAGTATAAATTTATAATATTTTTTATATTTCTTGCTAAATTATTCAAACTATAATATAATTTAAAATAGGAGATTTATGTAAAAGAAGCGCCAGAACTCTATTTTTGAGTTGACGAGGATTGAAATTATCGAATTTTCGGCGGATATTTCAAAGGTGGTTACAACCATTATTAACAAAAATACAGAGTGATCTGTATAACAAAGAAATAATTGTAACAGTCTCCTATTTTATAATGAAAATTTTTAGGAGGTTTAATATGTGTGGAATAATTGGATATTCAGGAACTAACACGAATGCGGTGGAGGTTCTATTAGAAGGACTTGAAAAGGTTGAATACAGAGGATATGATTCAGCAGGAATTGCCTTTGTAACTGATAAAGGGATACAAATAGAAAAGAAAGAAGGAAAATTAGATAATTTAAGAAATCATATGAAACAATTTGAAGTTCTTTCTTGTACAGGGATAGGTCATACTAGATGGGCAACTCATGGAGTACCTACTGATAGAAATGCTCACCCTCATTATAGTGAAAACAGAGATGTTGCACTTATTCACAATGGAATTATTGAAAACTATGCAGAAATCAAAAAAGAATTGATGGAACAAGGTGTAAAATTTAGTTCAGATACAGATTCAGAAGTAGTTGCTCAACTATTTTCAAAACTATATGATGGAGATTTATACTCAACTCTTAAAAAAGTTTTAAAAAGAATAAGAGGAACTTATGCTTTCGCTATAATTCACAAAGATTTCCCTGATAGAATGATTTGTTGTAGAAGTCATAGTCCTTTGATAGTTGGACTTGGAGAACATCAAAATTTTATAGCTTCAGATGTGTCAGCTATATTGAAATACACAAGAGATATCATTTATCTTGAAGATGGAGATGTTGTTTTAGTAACAAAAGATAATGTAACTGTTTATGATAAAGATGAAAAAGAAGTAAAAAGAGAAGTTAAAAAAGTTGAATGGAACTTTGAACAAGCTTCAAAAGGTGGATATGCTCATTTTATGATAAAAGAAATTGAAGAGCAACCTGAAATTTTTGAAAAAACTTTAGGTGTCTATACAGATAAAGAAAAGAATGTAAATTTTGATGAGCAGTTAGAAGGAATAAATTTACATAATATAGACAGAATTTATATAGTTGCTTGTGGAACAGCTTACTATGCAGGTTTACAAGGACAGTATTTTATGAAAAAATTATTGGGAATAGATGTATTCACAGATATAGCTTCTGAATTTAGATACAATGACCCTGTAATAACTGATAAGACTTTAGCCATTTTTGTAAGTCAATCAGGAGAAACTATTGATACTTTAATGTCAATGAAATATGCAAAGGAAAAAGGAGCAAAAACTTTAGCAATATCTAATGTTTTAGGTTCAACAATAACAAGAGAAGCTGACAATGTTATCTATACTCTTGCAGGACCTGAAATCTCAGTTGCTTCTACAAAAGCATATAGTTCACAAGTTTTAGTTCTATATCTATTATCTCTATATATGGGAGCAAAACTTGGAAAATTAGAAGAAAAAGATTATGTAAAATATATTTCTGATATAAATTTAGTAAAAGAAAATATAAGTGAACTTATAAAAGAAAAAGAAAAGATACATGAAATTGCTAAGAGAATAAAAGATGTAAAAAATGGTTTCTATCTTGGTAGAGGAATAGATGAAAAAGTTGCTAGAGAAGGTAGCTTAAAGATGAAAGAAATCAACTATATTCACACTGAAGCTCTTGCTGCAGGGGAGTTAAAGCATGGAAGTATAGCCCTTATAGAACAAGGAGTTTTAGTTGTTGCTATCTCTACTAACTTAGAAATGGATGAAAAAGTTGTATCAAATATAAAAGAAGTTAAGGCTAGAGGAGCTTATGTTGTTGGAGTTTGTAAGGAAGGAAGTTTAGTTCCTGAAGTGGTAGATGATGTAATTCAAATCAAAGATAGCGGGGAGTTATTAAGTCCTGTTCTTGCAGTTGTTGCTCTACAATATTTAGCTTACTATACATCTTTAGAAAAAGGTTTTGATGTTGATAAACCTAGAAATCTTGCAAAATCTGTAACAGTGGAATAAAAGAAGACTCATTAAATTGGAGGGAGCTTAGAATGGAAATCAACAAAAGAATTGAAGAAGCTAGAAAAAGTATGAAGAAACACAAAGTAGATGCCTATATTGTAACAAGTTCTGACTATCATCAAAGTGAATACATAGGTGGCTATTTTCAAGGAAGAGAATATTTATCAGGTTTTACTGGTTCAGCAGGAATTTTAGTTATATTCAATGATGAAGCTTGCCTATGGACAGATGGAAGATATCATATCCAAGCTGAAAATCAATTAAAAGGTAGTGAAATAAAATTATTTAAACAAGGTAATATAGGAGTTCCTACATATAAGGAATACATAGTTTCTAAGTTAGCAGAAAATTCAAAAATAGGAATAGATGCAAAGATACTTTTATCTTCTGATGTGAATGAAATTCTTTCAAAGAAGAAATTTAAAATTGTTGATTTTGATCTGTTAGCAGAAGTTTGGGAAAAAAGACCAGCTTTAGCAGCTGAAAAGATATTTATTTTAGAAGATAAATACACAGGAAAATCATATAAGGAAAAAGTAAAAGAAATAAGAGCAAGCTTAAAAGAAAAGAATGCAGACTATAATATTATCTCAAGCCTAGATGATATAGCTTGGATATATAATTTCAGAGGTGACGATGTTCAACATAACCCTGTAGCTCTATCATTTACAGTGATTTCTGAAAAGAAATCAAGCCTATATATTGATGAAAATAAATTAAATAAAGAAGCTAAAAAATACTTTAAAGATAACAAAGTAGAAGTTAAAGGATATTTTGAATTCTTTGAAGATATAAAAAAATTAAAAGGAAATATCTTAGTTGATTTTAATAAAACTAGCTATGCTATTTATGAAGCTATTAGTAAAAATAACTTAATCAATGCTATGAATCCTAGTACATATTTAAAGGCACATAAGAATGAAACTGAAATAGCTAACACAAAAGATATTCATGTTCAAGATGGAGTTGCTATAGTTAAATTTATGTACTGGCTAAAAAATAACTATAAAAAGGGAAATATCACAGAATTTTCTGCTGAAGAAAAAATTAATTCTCTAAGAGAAAAAATAGAAGGATACATAGATTTAAGTTTCCATACTATTTCAGCTTTTGGAAAAAATGCAGCTATGATGCACTATTCAGCTCCTGAAAAAAATTCAACTAAAATAGAAGATGGAGTATATTTGCTTGACTCAGGAGGAACATACTTAAAGGGAACTACTGATATAACAAGAACTTTCTTCTTAGGAAAAGTTGGAAAACAAGAAAAAATAGATAATACTTTAGTTTTAAAAGGAATGTTAGCACTATCGAGAGCAAAATTCTTGTTTGGAGCAACAGGAACAAACTTAGATATTCTAGCTAGACAATTCTTATGGAATGTAGGAATAGACTATAAATGTGGAACAGGACATGGAGTAGGACATATCTTAAATGTACACGAAGGACCACATGGAATAAGATTCCAATACAATCCTCAAAGATTAGAAGTTGGAATGATAGTTACTAATGAGCCAGGGGCATATATTGAAGGTAGCCATGGAATCAGAATAGAAAATGAACTTCTAGTAAAAGAAGCTTGTGAAACTGAACATGGGCAATTTTTAGAATTTGAAACTATCACTTATGCACCTATTGATTTAGATGGTATAGTAAAAAGTCTTTTAACTAAAGAAGAAAAAGAACAATTAAATACTTATCATAAAGAAGTTTATGAAAAATTAAAACCTTATTTAACTAAGGCTGAACAAACATTTTTAAAAGAATATACTAAAGAAATTTAGGTTAATGATTTAGAAAGGTATAAAAAAGATATGAGAAAGAATTATGAAACCTCAAAATTGTACTATGGTTTTCCAGTAATTTTACTTGGATATAAGGATGTTAACTTTAAATATAATTTTACAACTAATAGTTCATCATATACATTGGGAGATATGATGGTTATAGGACTTCATTGTAGAAGTAATGCAGCTAAACAAATTATGAACTTCAAGGAATTTACTGTAAATATTCCTAGTGAAAACTTAATGGATGAAATTGAAATAGGTGGATTTTTTCATAAAGTAGATAAAATTCAACTTAGTAAATTGGATTATGAAATAGGAGAATTTATTGATGCACCGATATTTACTGCTTGTCCTGTTTCTATGGAATGTAAGGTAGAAAATGTTGTTATGTATGGAGAAACTGCTAATGTGATTGCAACTATTAAAAAGCGTGTTGTAAATTCTAATTTAATTGAAGATGGAAAATTGAATTCAGATAAATTAAACCCTGTTATATTTTTAGGAGACGAACATGAAAAAATTTATCGTTATTTAAGAAATCTTAGTGATAAAGCAGGAAAATTTTATAAGAATAAATTTGAATAGAATAAAAGGGGGAATTTTTACTTTTTGTAATAATTCCTCTTTTATTTTTTTAAGTTCTGTGCTATAATTAATTATGACAAAATTAGTCAAGAATTAAAATTTAAAAGAGGTGAATTTTATGGAAAATATATTAAAAAAATCATATAGAATGTTTATCAATGGAGAATGGGTAAATTCAAGTAATGGAGTTATGGTAAAAACATATGCTCCTTATAACAATGAATTATTATCAGAATTCCCAGATGCAAGTGAAAGTGATGTAGATTTAGCAGTTAAAAGTGCAAAAGAAGCATTTAAAACTTGGAGAAAAACTACTGTAAAGGAAAGAGCTAAGATTTTAAATAAGATTGCTGATATCATAGATGAAAATAAAGAATTATTAGCAACTGTTGAAACTATGGATAATGGTAAGCCAATAAGAGAAACAACTTTAGTTGATATTCCTTTAGCAGCAAACCATTTTAGATATTTTGCGGGATGTATCTTAGCAGATGAAGGGCAAGCAACTGTTTTAGATGAAAAGTTTTTAAGTTTAATTTTAAGAGAACCTATAGGAGTTGTAGGACAAATTATTCCTTGGAACTTCCCATTCTTAATGGCAGCTTGGAAGTTAGCACCAGCTTTAGCAGCGGGAGATACAGTTGTTTTAAAACCATCTAGTACAACAACATTAAGCTTATTAGTTTTAATGGAACTTATCCAAGATGTAATTCCTAAAGGAGTTGTAAACTTAATTACAGGAAAAGGAAGTACAGCAGGAGAATTTTTAAAGAATCATCCTGATTTAGATAAATTAGCTTTCACAGGTTCAACAGCAGTAGGTAGAGACATAGCTTTAGCAGCAGCAGAAAAATTAATACCTGCAACTCTTGAATTAGGTGGAAAATCAGCAAATATCATTTTAGATGACGCTGATATAGAAAAAGCACTTGAAGGAGCTCAACTTGGAATATTATTCAACCAAGGACAAGTTTGTTGTGCAGGTTCAAGAATATTCGTACAAGAAGGAATATATGATGAATTCATAGAAAAACTTGTAAAGAAATTTGAAAATATTAAAATTGGAAATCCATTAGATCCTACAACTGTAATGGGAAGCCAAATAGATGCAAGACAAGTAAAAACTATTCTAGACTATGTTGAAATTGCTAAACAAGAAGGTGGAGTTGTTTTAACAGGAGGAGTAAAATATACAGAAAATGGTTGCGATAAAGGAAACTTTGTAAGACCTACTCTGATAACTAATGTAAACAATGGTTGTCGTGTATCTCAAGAAGAAATCTTTGGACCAGTTGCTGTTGTAATTAAATTTAAAACAGATGATGAAGTTATTGCTCAAGCAAATGATAGTGAATATGGACTTGGAGGAGCAGTATTCACAAAGAATATCAACAGAGCTTTAAGACTTGCAAGAGAAATTCAAACTGGTAGAGTATGGGTAAATACTTATAACCAAATTCCAGAACATGCTCCATTCGGAGGATACAAAAAATCAGGTATAGGAAGAGAAACTCATAAAGTTATCTTAGAACACTATACACAAATGAAAAATATCTTAATTGACTTAGAAGAAGGAACTTCTGGACTATACTAAAAAATAATAAAAGAGTTGTTACAAAGTAAAAATAGTTCATTACTAATTAAATATTAGAAAATTTTCTTTAAGAAATTTTAATAACTTCTAGTTATATATAGCGATTACTTGCCAGCCTATAATGTTTCTAGAGCTCCACAAAGGCTCTCTCAACATTATAGGACGTC
>ERZ773018.690-NODE-690-length-19234-cov-40.252151_pt1 | contig 19234 bp, 17 predicted proteins | sample MGYA00580840_ERZ773018 | MGnify/ENA primary metagenome ERZ773018 (study PRJEB29015, sample SAMEA2738125) | human oral metagenome | biome: human oral; feature: human-associated habitat; material: saliva | place: China | collected 2256 ... | reverse complement strand
GAAATCAAGAAGTCTGTTTTCTCGATTATGAACTATGTGCTTCCTAAGAAGGATGTTTTTCCAATGCACTGCTCGGCAAATGTCGGAAAAGATAATGACAGCGCAGTGTTCTTTGGTCTTTCAGGAACAGGAAAGACCACGCTTTCAGCAGATTCTAATCGCAAGCTCATCGGTGATGATGAGCACGGCTGGTCTGATGATTCAATATTCAACTTTGAGGGCGGATGTTATGCGAAGTGTATCAATCTCTCAGTAGAAACTGAACCAGAAATATATAACGCCATTAAGGCTGGTGCTGTGGTGGAAAATGTTGTTATGGATGAGGAGACAAGAGAGTTTGACTTCTTTGATGATTCCCTAGCAGTAAACACAAGAGTTGGATATCCTATCGAACATATACCAAATGCAGTGCTTTCCGGAATATGCAAGAGCGTGCCTAAGACTGTAATCTTCCTTACAGCAGATGCTTACGGAGTACTTCCTCCGATTTCTAAACTCGACAAAAACCAGGCTATGTACTATTTTGTTTCCGGCTTCACATCAAAGGTAGCTGGTACGGAAATCGGCATAACGGAACCAGTTCCAACATTCTCAACATGTTTTGGAGAACCGTTCCTGCCGCTAGATCCTTCTGTTTATGCAAGGATGCTAGCCGAAAAGGTAGAAAAGTCAGGTGCTAATGTTTACCTAATTAACACAGGATGGAATGGTACTGGCAAGAGAATGAAGCTATCATATACAAGAGCAATGGTAACAGCTGCTCTTACAGGAGAGATAGAGAAGTCTGAGTTTGTTAATGACGAGACCTTTGGCGTGGCAGTCCCTAAGGCTATTGAGGGCGTTCCTTCAGAGCTACTATTCCCAGCAAACACATGGGAAGATAAGAAGGCTTATGAGAAGAGATGTCAGATGCTGGCTTCAAGCTTTGTTGAAAACTTCAAGAAGTACACAAAGATGGATGCGGAGGTTGTATCAGCAGGACCTAAGCTAAAATAACTAAGTTAAACAACTGAAAATATTGTAAAATGGTAGCAATTGACATAGATGAACGATATTAAATAATGCATGATTATAAAATGGGTGTGTCTAATACTTAGATACACCATTTTAAGTTAGCTTTATTAAGTTTTATTTAATTACATATATTGTATTGGAGGCAATTATTATGTTCTTTTTTTTCTTTGAAGAGTTATATGCTAAAAAAGAGATTCAACAGGCGTTTAAAATTATATTTTTAGATAGATTGATGAATGAGGGCTATTTTGATATAAATATATATACTGGCAGGGGTTTTAATAAAGAGGAAATGCGTTCGAAGCTTGATGTAAGTAAGTCAAGATACGCTCCTTTGTATTCTGTGAAATTTCCAAGTATAGAAGAAGCAACTTCTGTCTGGAATTCAAAAATTACAGAACAAGATAACGATGGTGAATCTGAATTAATTAGCTACGAAGAGGCAGAAGCAATTGTTAATTGGGTATATAAATGCCTTGATGGAAAAGACGAAAAAGAACAATTCACAGAAGAAATTTTCAAGCAAATCAATGAATTCAAGACTGTTGGAGATATTGTTATTAAGGATGGTTTAGTCTATGATAATAACAAAGTAAAACTGAATTTTATTTCATCAGTTTCATCTATAAGTGACACACTATATGAACTAAACATTCAAAGCGATAAAATCATTTTCTACAGAGGCCATTCAAACGCAAACTATAGTTTACGACCATCTATTATGCGTACAAATTCTCTGCAGGAAAATGAAAGACAAATTTACAATGAACTATTAATAAATTGTCCTGATGAATTTGAAAAATGTAGTAGCCATTTGGATAAATTAGTAAAAATGCAACATTATGGATTGCCAACTCGTTTATTAGATATAACTAGAAATTTTCTTGTCGCTCTTTTCTTTGCATGCGAAAATCAGAATAACTCATATGGAGAAGTGATATTGCTTGAAACTAAAAACACAGAAGTTAAATACCCACAAAGTGATACAGTATCTATTTTAGCTAGCCTTCCTGCATTCTGTTTAGATAAACAAAAAGAATTTTACGAGAATGCTAAAGACCAGAAACTAGATATTAAACAGTTTAACGATAAAATCGCACGTTTAATTCATGAAGTAAGATTAGAAAAGCCTGCTTTTAAGGCAGAGGTTATTAAGGAGAATATATTAGATAGCTATATTGTATATGCACTTAAAAAAAATAATAGAATTATAAAACAAGATGGAGCATTTATCCTTTGTGGACTTGAAAATCAGAATGGATTTTTGGAAAAATATCGTCACAGAGAGGATGGGAAAAAATTAATCATATTGATAAAAAATAAAAAGAAAATACTAAAACAGTTAGATACTTTTTCAATAAATCATGCTACTTTATTTCCTGAAGTGGAGTGTGTCTCGGAATATATTAGAAACAAATATATATAATATTAATCTTTTAACTAATATATTTGAATTTGTGGTTTATAGGTTATAGGACAAAAAGTGTGTAAAAATCGATATAGACAGTTGATATTTCAACTGTCTATATCGATTTTATTTTTCTGTGATTATCTTTGGAAGCGCAATGTCATGTGGCTGAGCAAGTATTCTCTCTAGCCTCTGGCAATCAAAGGCAACTCCTATGGCCTTTGCTGATCCAACTTTTGCAAGAAATCTATCGTAGTATCCACCGCCCATTCCTATGCGATTACCAGCTTCATCAAAGCCGGCCAGCGGACATATTATGAGGTCTAGCTCGCTCGGTTTAGCCTCGACAGAGCCAGCTTCACTAGGCTCTGATATTCCGAAAGAACCCTCTTTCCAAAATGTATCTGGCCCTGGTTTTAGGGCAAGCATTCCTCCCTTGCTCTTACAGAGTGGATAATAGACTTCCTTACCAAGGGACATTGCTTTTTCTATTAAATCATCAAGCCTTACCTCACAAGCTACAGCCTTGTAAACGAATATCTTCTTAGCGTTTTGAAAGTCATCGCTAGAGATAAGCTTTTCGCAGATTGCGTGAGATGCCTGCTTTATATAGTCACTACTGAGTGAATTTCTTGCAGCTAGAGCTTCTTTTCTTTGCTTTTTCTGAAGTACTTTTGCAGCGCTTTTTCTAAGTTCTCCTGCAAGGTATAGTGAGCCGAAGACCATTACAGGCTGTTCACCTGCAGTATCTAAAACTTCAGATAGGCAATCTTCGCTTGAAGCGTATGCCTTAGCGTTTAATCCTTTTGACCTAATCAAACCTGCGAGTTTGCCAGCTGCCATTGCTCTATCGCTATCTGGCGCAAGGCAGTAGAACTCGTTTACCTTAGGTGCAATTATATCTATGACCTCGCTGACATTCTTGTCTGCAAGCATTCCAATCACAAGTTTAAGCTTTTGCTCAGGAAGATAATCTGAGATTGCCTTAGCAATGGAGCTAGCGCACTGCGGATTATGTCCTCCGTCTAAAATGAATATAGGGTCAAATGACAGTATCTCAAATCTTGCTGGCCATTTAGCGTCGCGAAGGCCTTGCTTTAGGGACTCATCAGAGACTGTCCATCCTCTTGAGCGGAGTGCTTTGATTACCTCTATTGCGACAGAGGCGTTTTTGCACTGGTGCTCGCCGAGAAGGGATATTGAGTATTCTATGCCATCATAGCTGAAGGATTGAGATTTCAGGCTTTGGTTTAGATACTTTAGGCTATCAAACTTTGATATATGAAGAGGAGTGTTTAGCTCCTTGCATCTGTTTTCTATGACTGATAGCGCCTCACTAGCCATTTCGTAGCAAACGACATCGCAGCCGGGCTTGATAATGCCTGCTTTGTTTTCTGCTATTTCGGCGAGAGTGTTTCCGAGGAAATCTGTATGGTCTAGGCCGATGTTACAGATTACGGCAACTTCTGGAGCCTTTATAACATTGGTGCTGTCTAGGCTTCCTCCCATGCCAACTTCGAGAACTACGATGTCACAGCCCTGAGTCTTGAAGTAGAGAAGGGCTATGGCGGTCGAAATTTCAAACTGACTAGGATGGTCGTCTAGGCTGTCCGCAGCATCTGCAACCTTCCTTGTTATGTCTATGAAATCCTCTTCGGCGATTTGTCTTCCATTTATCTGAAAACGTTCGCAAAAACTAAAAAGGTGAGGAGACAGATAGAAACCTGTCTTAAATCCAGCCTTTGACAGTATCGATGAGAGCATTGCGCAGGTGCTTCCTTTACCGTTGCTTCCGGCTACGTGGATAAAATTAAGTGAATCCTGTGGGTTTCCAAGCGCATCAAGTAGCTCGTAGGTTCTCGAAAGACCTAGGCGAGTCTTGCTCCATGTATAGTTTTCGATGTAGCTTAGCGCATCATCGTAGGTGAGGATTTGCTCAGCCTTCATTCTTTTGTTTGTGTTTTCCATTTTACTCTAATCTTACTTTGATATTTTCTGAAGTGGCTTCACTATCTGAGGTGCGATTACTGAGAATGCAATTCCCTTTGCAACGCAGAGTCCAAGTCTAGGAAGCAGAAGTCCTAAGATCAAAGCAGGAGTGTAGTAGCCGTAGATGTGGCTATCTATGTAGAGTGAAATAGTGTTGATTACTGTAATCAGAAGTTCTCCTGACATTATAATGAAGAATGTCTGCTTAGTGCTTAGCTTGAAGCCGTGACGCTTTGCGTATAATCCCACGTACAGCCCATAGAGAGTGTATGGGAGAATCCAAAGTGGTGTTGTGAATGTGATGCCGAATTTGAGCAGCTGGTAGATTACGGTACCGAGTGTACCGATGGCAACTCCGCTTAGCGGTCCGAATAACAATGCGCCGATGAGAACTGGGAAACTCTCAAAGGTAATCTTCATTCCTTGCGTTGAGATTGCAAGGAAGGCTAGAGTTGCGCAAATAGCGGCTAGAACTGAATTCAGCGTCATTTGTTTTGTGTTTGTTTTCATAAAAAAACTCCTTTCATGGCTATGCCACAAAAGAAGAATCTAAAGTGGCAGCGGATGCGGAATTGGCACCGCAGGAATAAATTCCTTTCGTTCGCAGACAACTCCCATCCTGCGACACTTAACGCGCCAAATCCTACTCTGACATTAAACTTATTAAACTAGTACAAATTATTGTTCTATCTAGGGCACGCTTGTTTAGCTGCGGCTTCAACAAGATGCTTAACTAGTATGGTTGATGTGACGCCACCAACACCACCAGGTACTGGGGTTATGGAAGCGACCTTATCTGAGACTGCATCAAAATCTACATCTCCGCAAAGCTTTTGCTTAGCTTCACTATAGCTGACGCCTACGTCTATTATACACTGATTTGGGTTAACATACTCAGGTCCTACGCTCTCTGGCTGCCCCGTGCATGCTATAAGGATATCCGCTGAGCGCGAAAGTTCCTCTATATTTCTGGTTCTGCTATGACAGATTGTTACACTGGCATTCTTTCGGAGAAGCATCATTGCAACAGGCTTTCCGATAACTAGAGAGCGGCCTAGTACAACTGCATTCTTGCCACTTAGTTCGACTCCATAGAAGTCTAGGATTTCAATGGCTGCAGAAGCGGTGCAAGGTGGGAAACCTACATCGCTATCAGTGAAGATGCCTGCAAGAGAAGCATCGGTTGATCCGTCTACGTCCTTTGATGCAGCAATCAAATTGCGAGCTTTCTCGCCATCTATGTGTGATGATAGAGGTCTAAACATCAGTATTCCATGGATATTGCAGTCCTTGTTTAGCTTCTCTAGTTCAGCGTAAAAGCCCTCTGCAGGGATGTCCTCTGCAAGCACTACCTGCTTTGCTACTGCACCAATCTTTTCGCAACGCTTTAGAATTGTGTTTTCATAGCTTATGTCATTAGGCTTTGCACCAACTCTAACAATGGCAAGGCAAGGCTTAATGTTTTGCTTTGATAACTCCTCGACCTTAGCGATTAGCTCAGCACAGAGCTTATCAACGAGAGGGGCGCCCTTTAATATATCTGTCATTTAAAATCTCTCCAATATGTTATAGAAGATTTCCTCTGAAAGCTTGCAGTACTGTTCAGCAAGGGCCTCTGCCTCTGCATTTATCATATCAGCATAGCATCTATCCTTCATGAGCTTGGTGTTTACCTTCACGTTAACCAGTGCACCCATAAGTGAGGCACGGCAAAGTGCGACGCCTGTTGCAGCATCTGAGATGACAAGTGGGCTTCCAACAATCGCAAACTCTCTCTGAATCTCTATAGCCTGAGCGGCTAGTCGCATAATATTTAATGGAACTGATGCAGCCTGCTGAAGGCAGCCTTCCATAATCTGGTCTCTTCCTGGTGTGTCCTTTGGCAAGGAATAGCATCTTGCAAGTGGAGCAAAGGCATCGGCGTCTTTTTGGATGCAATCCGTAAGACTTATGGTTAAATCCTTCGCATGTTTAAGCAGGAGGTCTATTTCGCCCTGAACATCCTCGTATTTTTTCTTACCACTGGTTAGGGCTCCAACCATGTGTCCTAGTGATACGCCAATTGCACCTACAAGAGCGCTGGCACCACCGCCCCCTGGAGTCGGACTTGATGAAGATAAAACTCCTAGAAATTCTTCTATGTTATGTGATTTTGTCATTATTATACCCCTAAATCTGAGAAGGCAGAGCTTCTTCAGAGCACATATACTGAAACTGCTAAGCTTTGAAAATCATCTCTGAAAACTAGAATAGTCCAGTGATCTTTCCATCGTTATCGATATCGATTCTCTCAGCTGCTGGTCTCTTTGGAAGTCCAGGCATGGTCATGATATCTCCTGTAAGGGCAACGATAAATCCTGCGCCAGCAGAAACCTTGAGATTTCTAACAGAGATACTGAAGTTCTTAGGTGCTCCGAGCAATGCTGGATTATCAGAGAAGGAATACTGTGTCTTTGCCATGCAGACAGGAAGATTTCCGAAGCCAAGAGCCTCAAGCTCCTCGAGCTGCTTAGGTGCCTTCTCGACAAAGTTAACGGAATCAGCGTGATATATCTTCTTAGCTATTGCTTCAATCTTTTCTTTGATTGAGAGTGTGTCATCATATGCAAACTGGAATTCGTTTGGCTTTTCGCATAGCTTGATTACCTCTTCGGCTAGTTCTCTTCCGCCAGCGCCACCCTTTGCCCAAACTTCGCTAAGTGCAACATTTACACCTAGCTCTTCACACTTTGTTCTGATGAGGTTTAGCTCAGCTTCTGTGTCTGTAGGGAAAGCATTTATTGCAACTACTGCAGGAAGCTTGTAAACGCCAGTGATGTTTGATACGTGCTGTAGAAGGTTAGGAAGTCCTTTCTCTAGAGCTTCTAGGTTCTCGTTGTTAAGCTGGTCTTTTGGAACTCCGCCGTTGAACTTAAGCGCTCTTACTGTAGCTACGATTACAACTGCATCTGGCTTTAGGCCTGCTATACGACATTTGATATCTAGGAACTTCTCTGCACCTAGGTCTGCGCCAAAGCCTGCCTCTGTGACTGTGTAATCACTGAGAGCAAGTGCCATGCGAGTAGCTGTGATAGAGTTGCAGCCGTGAGCAATGTTAGCAAATGGTCCGCAGTGAACAAAGGCTGGTGTGCCCTCGAGTGACTGAACAAGGTTAGGCTTGAGTGCATCCTTTAGGAGTGCAGACATTGCGCCTTGTGCATTGAGGTCACCTGCAGTTACGGGCTTGTTGTCGTATGAATATCCAACGATTATTCTTGCGAGTCTATTCTTTAGGTCTTCGATATCGCTTGATAGGCAAAGAACTGCCATTATCTCACTTGCAACTGTTATATCAAAGCCGTCCTCTCTAGGTGTTCCGTTAGCCTTACCACCTAGTCCAATTACTATGTTTCTGAGCTGACGATCATTCATGTCTACAGCTCTGCGCCACGTGATACGGCGAGGGTCTATGTTTAGCTCATTGCCATGCTGGATGTGGTTATCAAGCATAGCTGCAAGCAGGTTATTAGCTGCTCCAATAGCGTGAAAATCTCCAGTAAAATGTAGGTTAATGTCCTCCATAGGTACTATCTGAGCATATCCGCCGCCTGCGGCGCCACCCTTGACTCCGAAAACAGGTCCTAGGGAAGGCTCTCTGATAGCCATCATGGAGTTCTTGCCTAACTTGCGAAGCGCGTCTGCAAGACCAACCGTAGTTGTAGTTTTTCCTTCACCTGCTGGTGTAGGATTTATAGCTGTAACTAGGACTAGCTTACCCTGTTTCTTGTCAGCGTCCTTAAGCAGTTTATAATTTATCTTTGCTTTGTAATTACCATATAGCTCTAGATATTCCTCGTCAATTCCGGCAAGCTTAGCTATATCGGTTATCTTATGCATTTCACATGCCTGAGCAATCTCGATATCAGATTTGAAAGTCATCTAAATCCTCCCTATTTTCCACTGGCTATAATATTATTAAAGTATATCACACATTATCTGTTAATTAAACAGAAACTGTGTATCAAAAGAATATAATAAATGGTATAATCAAAGCGTAGTAATGCAAAATGATTAATGGAATTTTTTCTAAATTTTTTCGAGGTGGCAATATGGATATTACAAAGCTAAAGGTACTGCATCCGGTAGTTGCAGACATGGCAGATGCTAAGGAGGTTTTCTGGTTAAATGAGAGAGCTGACGAGGACAGAAAGCTCGAGTTTGGAATGAGCGATATCGAAGATGCAGAGGCAAGACTAGCTCGCTTTGCTGCATACATACAGGCTGCTTTTCCAGAGACCGAAAAATCTAAGGGAATAATCGAGTCTCCACTCAAAGAGATACCTGAGATGAAGAAGGAACTTGAGAAGATGACAGGATGTGATTTTGAGGGAAGGCTATTCCTCAAGATGGATTCGCACCTACCTGTTTCTGGCTCTATCAAAGCAAGAGGAGGCATTTACGAGGTTCTAAAGTTTGCCGAGAAGGTAGCTATGGAGCACGGTCTTCTTAAGGAAGATGATGATTACTCAAAGCTTATGAGTGAGGAGTGCATGAAGCTGTTTTCTGATTACAGCGTTGCAGTGGGCTCAACTGGTAACTTAGGGCTTTCGATAGGTATAATCAGCGCTAAGCTTGGTTTTAAGGTGACTGTTCATATGTCAGCTGATGCGAGAGAGTGGAAGAAGGCTCTTTTGAGGTCTAAGGGAGTTACGGTTGTTGAATATGAGGATGACTACCAGAAGGCTGTTGCAGAGGGACGCAAGATTGCAGCGGGTGATGACAAGTGCCACTTCGTTGACGATGAGGGCTCACTTGATCTATTCATGGGATATTCTGTTGCAGCAAAGAGAATCGTAAAGCAGTTTGAGGATGCAGGAATAGTTTGTGATGATGAGCATCCAGTCTTTGTTTACATACCTTGCGGAGTCGGTGGAGCGCCTGGCGGAGTCACTTTTGGACTTAAGGAAATCTATGGAAAGAACATGCATGTTCTCTTTGCAGAGCCTACTCACGCACCTTGTATGACTCTAGGTCTTGCTACAGGACTTAATGATGGCATTGCTTGCTCAGATATAGGCTTGGACGGAAAAACCGCTGCCGATGGACTTGCTGTAGGCAGGGCATCTAGACTAGTTGGAGATATAATGTCAACCTTGCTAGAAGCATGCTTTACAATAGAAGATGACAAGCTTTATCCATTCCTAACAAAGCTTGCTGACTCTGAGGGCATATTTATCGAGCCTTCTGCATGCGCTTCCTTCACAGGTCCTATGCATGTGACTAAAAATCTAGAAAGACTTAGCGACAAGAATCTGAAATCAAAGATGAAGAACGCAACTCACATCCTTTGGGCTACAGGCGGAAGCATGGTCCCAGAAGCTGAGATGAGAAGCTACTACGAGCAGGGCAAATAGATTTATGAAAATACTTGTTATTAGCGATACGCATGGCGATATCAAAAGGGCTATCAATCTTGTAAATAGTATCAAGGGGATAGACTTGATAATTCACTGCGGAGACTATAAGGGTGATGCGGAAAAACTAGCAGATAGATTTTCTGATATTGAGGTCGTAGCAGTGAACGGCAATTGCGACATGCACATGGGCGTGGATTTTACGATCGTTGAAACCGAGGCTGGGGATATTTTTGTGACCCACGGCCATGACTATGGAGTGAACTATGGGCTTAGCGACATAGTCGAAGCGGCGAGGGACTACGATTGCAGTGCTATTTGTTTTGGGCATACGCATAAGCCGCTGTGCATGGAGCACGATGGTGTTTTGATTGTAAATCCTGGTAGTCTGAGTGAGCCTAGGGGCGGAAGTGAGAACTCCTGCGCTGTGATTACGACAGAGGGGGATAAGCTCTACGCTAATATTGTTCTTTATGGAACTGTTTGTGGAGCTAGGACTGAGGTGAAAAAAAGCGGAAAGCTTAGGGACATGCTTAACTATAGTGATGGATTTTAAGAACTTGATGCTTTGAATTGATTTATGGCTAGTTGTTTTGATGGATATAAGTGATTAATTGATTAAGAATAAGGAGTTTAGGGTGAAGAAACTACTCGAAAACAAACATGCAAGGCTGATGCTTATGATTTTTATCGTTGGAGCACTTTTGATTATTTTCAATCAAATCGTGGGAAACTACGAATCCTTTAGCGAGGGTGTTGGCACGATAAAGACCATAATCTCACCATTTATCTATGGTTTTGTAATGGCCTATCTACTTAGTCCTATATATAATGCGACAGTTAGAGGGTTATACAAGCTACTTGGAAAATATTTTAAGAATAAGCAGAGGCTCTTTTCCTTCTGCAAGCTAGTAGCTTCAGTTGTTGCAGTGGTTTGTCTAATTGGCGCTGTTGCAGGGCTGATTGCTTTGATAGTTCCACAGGTTATAGAGAGTCTGACGGGTATTTTGAAGAGCCTTCCTCAGAGATTAACACAGCTAAGTGCTTTGTTTAATGACATCACAAGCAAGATGGATAACAAAAGGCTAGCTATGAAGATGAGCGAAATCTATGCTCAGGCTCAGACTAATTTGATAGAACTTGCTCAGACCAAGCTACTTCCTGGCATGGGCACGCTTGTTGGTCAGGTTTCGACGCAGGTCCTTTTGACTCTGAAAACAATGATGAATGTTATGATTGGAGTCATGGCATGTGTGTATATGTTAAATAGCAAGGAACGCTTTCAGGGGCAGTTCAAAAAGGTAATTCTAGCAACGCTTCCTAAGGAAAAGGCAGAGGCTGTATTTGATTTTGCGAAGTTTACAAATAGGACCTTTGGTGGATTTATCAACGGTAAGATAATCGATTCTATAATCATCGGAATCATCTGCTTCATACTTATGGAAATCTTTGGTTTCCCATACCCGATTTTGATAAGTGCCATTATAGGAATAACTAATGTAATTCCTTTCTTTGGTCCTTTTATCGGAGCTATTCCAGCAGCAATAATAATTCTGCTCGTAAGCCCTATACATGCGCTGTACTTCCTGGTTTTGATCTTCGTTCTTCAGCAGGTTGACGGCAATATCATAGGACCTACAATACTAGGAAATACAACAGGTATCGCAAGCTTTTGGGTGCTTTTCTCCATCGTAATCGGTGGCGGACTCTTTGGATTCATTGGTATGGTTCTTGGAGTTCCAGTGTTTGCAATCATCTACTACTATTTCTCACGCAGCATAAACAAGAGGCTTGAAGCAAAGGGCCTTGAATTTAGAACTGATAGCTACGAGGATCTCAATAAATATAAAATCGATAAGGAGGAACTCCGTTAATGGAAATATTGAACAATGCGCCTATGTCAAAGTACACCAGCTTCAGATGTGGTGGCATTGCAAAGAGGCTTGTAATCTGTGAGACGGTTTCTGAACTCAAAGAAATTATGAATGAGATTACAGAATCAAAGGAAAACTATATCTTTCTCGGAAACGGAAGCAACACTCTGTTTTTAGATGGTGAATACGATGGCACTGTGGTTACTCTTGGAAAGGGATTTGATGATGTAGAGCTCATCGAAGAGGAGGATGGGCCTCGTCTAAAATGCATGGCGGCGAGTCTGTTGTCAAGAATTGCCAAGAAGGCGCTCGCAGAGAGTCTTGCTGGTTTTGAATTCGCCTCGGGAATCCCAGGAAGTATAGGCGGTGCAGTTTTCATGAATGCTGGAGCCTACGGCGGTGAAATCATAGATGTACTTGAATCCGTAGAACTTCTTTCGCCAAATGCAGAAGGAAGCTGGGAGCTAAAGACAGTGCCTGCAGAGGAGCTAAACCTAGCGTATAGACACAGCAGGCTTCAGGAAACAAGGGAGCTTGTCGTTTCTGCAACTCTTAGACTTCAAAAGGGCGATAGGGCTGAGATAGAGGCAAAGCTTGCAGAGCTAACAAAGAAGAGAACATCCAAACAACCGCTAGAATTTCCGAGTGCAGGAAGCTTCTTCAAAAGACCGGAAGGACATTTTGCAGCGAAGCTGATAGAGGATGCTGGCCTTAAGGGAGTAAGTGTAGGTGGCGCTCAGATTTCGAGCAAGCACTGCGGATTTATGATTAACACAGGTGGAGCGAGGGCAGATGATATAGTAGATCTAATGCACCTAGTTCAAAATACTGTCTTTGATAAGTTCGGTGTCAAGCTCGAACCGGAGGTGAGGATAATTGGCTTATAGCTTAAGTGATTTAGAAAATAAGGTATCGCAGTATCGCATGACCTTTGATTATCATACGCACACGACATTCTCACACGGAAAGGGCTCCATTGAGGACAATGTCAAGGTTGCAATATCAAAGGGGCTAAAGGCGCTTGCGATTTCCGACCACGGACCAGGACATCTGACCTACGGGGTGAAGAGGTCAAATCTTCCTGTGATGAGGGCTGAGATAGATAGACTCAAGGAAGTATATCCTGAGATTGACCTTTACCTCAGTGTGGAGGCAAATGTTTTAAACTGTGGAAACCATGTAGATGTAAATGCTGAGGATCTAAAGTACCTCGACTTTCTTCACGCAGGCTATCACTATGGTGTTTTGCACGGATACTGCATAAGCAATTGGCTGGACTTCAGAAAAGCTTATCCAGAAAGCTGGGGCAAGAAGATGCTTGTAAAGAACACGGATATGAGTGTTAAGTGCATATATGAAAACGACTTGAAGATATTCACACATCCCGGAGACAAGGGAAGGTTCGACATAGCCGAGATTGCAAAGGCATGTGAGGACAAGGGAACATGGCTTGAGATAAATATGAAGCACCCATTCCTAGACTACGAGGGAATTAAGACAGCATCAAAGTACGATGTAAGCTTCGTTATCAGCAGCGATGCTCATAGACCTGAAAATGTGGGCCTATATGAAGGTGGGCTTGGCAGGGCCTATATCGCTGGACTTGATTTTGATAGAATTGTAAATATAGAGCATATTTAAGAGGTTGTTTAAATGGAAAAAATGAAAGTTGTAGTTGTAACTGGCCTTTCCGGAGCAGGAAAGACCAATGCTATGGACTGGTTTGAAGACAGGGGATTCTATTGTGTTGACAATATGCCTCCTGCTTTGATTGCTAACTTTATCGAGCTCACTAAGTCGTCTAAGAAGCAGATAGAAAAGGCGGCTTTTGTTTTCGATGCGCGTGGCGGTGCTTACTTTTCTGATATGAAGGAATATATAAATCTACTAAAGTCAGATGAGAATATCGACTGTAGAATTCTGTTTATCGAGGCTTCGGATAGGGCTTTGATAAAGCGCTTTAATGAGACCAGAAGGGCGCACCCTCTAGCGACGGGAAGTACAACAAAGGAGGTCATCGCAGCAGAAAGAGAAGAGCTCAAAGAGATCAGAGACCTTTCAGACTACATCATAGATACTACAAACCTAAAGGTTGCTGAACTTAAGCAGGAGATTAGCAAAATCTTTGAAGAGGGAAGCGGCAAGTCGTCATTTTTGATAAATATAAAATCATTCGGATATAAGAGGGGTATTCCTATCGAAGCTGACCTAGTGCTAGATATGAGATTTATTCCTAACCCATATTATCTACCGAGTCTAAAGAGACTCACTGGTAACAATAAGAAGGTATCCTCATATGTTCTCAGACAGAAGGTTACTCAGGACTTTATCAAGGCTGAACTAGAGATGCTAGAAATGCTTATTCCAGCATACATCAAAGAGGGCAAATACCACCTAAATATAGCCTTTGGCTGCACTGGCGGACAGCATAGATCTGTGGCTACAGCAGATGAGGTTGCAAAGGAACTACGAGCAAAAGGTTATAGAGTAACTCTTGAACATAGAGACATTTGATGTTATAATGAATCTATAAAAACAAGTGAACCAAAATCGAATCACTTTTATGATATCAGGTTTAATTCGGTAGATTTAAGGAGAGAGAAATGGAAAAACTAATTATCAGCGCTTGTATCTGCGGTGCAGAGGTTACTAAAGAACAGAACCCAGCAGTTCCTTACACTGTAGAGGAAATCGTTAGAGAGGCTAAGTCAGCTTACGATGCAGGAGCTGCTTTAATTCACCTTCACGTTAGAGAAGATGACGGTACACCTACACAGAGCAAGGAGAGATTCCAGGTATGTGTAGACGCTATCCGTAAGGAGTGTCCAGATGTAATCATCCAGCCTTCAACAGGTGGTGCAGTTGGAATGACAGACCTTGAGAGACTTCAGTCAACAGAGATCGTTCCTACACCAGAGATGGCTACATTAGACTGTGGTACAGTTAACTTCGGTGGAGATGAGGTTTTCACAAATACAAATACAACAATCGAGAACTTCGCTAAGATCCTTAAGGAGAGAGGAATCAAGCCTGAACTTGAGGTATTCGACAAGGGTATGATCGACCTAGCTCTAAGAGTTGCTGACCGTAAGGGGCTTCTAGTTCACCCACTTCACTGGGACTTCGTTCTAGGAGTTCAGATGGAAGCAACAGTTAGAGACCTAGTATACATGGCAACATCAATTCCTGCAGGTTCAACATGGACAGCTACAGGTCTTGGTAAGAATGCATGGCACATCGCAGCAGCTACAATCTCAATGGGTGGACACGTAAGAGTAGGATTTGAGGACAACCTATACCTAGAGAAGGGTGTTCTAGCAAAGAGCAACGGCGAGATGGTAGAGAAGGCTGTTAGACTAGCAAAGCTACTCGGAAGAGAGATTGCTACACCAGACGAAGCAAGAGAAATTCTCAGTCTTCCTAAGAGAACTTGGTAATAGATACAATCTTAAATACATGTGGATAAAAAAGTGGTGCTTGGAGTTTCCGAGCACCACTTTTGATTTAACACCTTAAGAGTATTTGCCTTCCTTGTCTTTGATGTTTATGAGTGTATAGACATCACTGACTTTATTTAGCTTGTACTCTTTGCCATCTAGACCTAAAATTTCAGCATTTTTATTGTCTACATATATGTAAACATTCCCATTTTCAGTATTTACACGGCATATTAAGTTTTTTCCTTTTTGATAGACGATCTCGTATTTGCCAAATTCGAGTACTTTTGGAGAGACATCCGCTGTGAAGATGATGAATTTGTGGTCGCTTTCTCTAAGTGAAAGAGTTAGTGTATCATTTGAATTTTCAGGGTGAGCTTGATAACAACCTGTTATGTTAAGCTCTTCGGAATACACTTTCTGTATGTATGCCATAAATACACAGGCTGTCAAAAGACTGGATAAAGCTATAATAAGTATTATCTTTGGTGAATTTTTCTTTGATAAAAACATAGTGAACCTACCTTTCTTATCATACGAACTTCCTTAACTAAAATATAACTCAATTATAAAAAAATGCAATATATTTAGAAAAATAAAATTCAGTTTTTCGCGCGCATGAATGATACCTTCAAATCATTGAATTATTGGATTTAGACAAACTAGGGAAGTATTATTTCTCTTGCGGAAATTTTGTGCTCCGAGTATAATATATTTGTGAATATGTGCAGCAAAACAGAACTTCTGGGAATACGGTGAGAATCCGTAGCAGTCTGCGCTACTGTATGGGGGACGAGAATGCAAGATGCCACTATTTAAAGCTTGCTGATAGGCAGGATTATTAGACGGGAAGGCGCATTTGAGGACGAACCTGAGTCAGGATACCAGATGTTTTGCATTTAGATATTCAAAGCTTCGACAGTAAGGTTTTGATATTGCGCCACATGATATTTGGATGCAATTGAAAAGAAAACGCTTATCAAATAACGGTCGAAGCACCGTTATTTTAATTTAGGGCAATAATATATGCGATGCTCGATTTAAGAAAAGGAGAAAATAGGTGAGAGATTTTAAAAAGGTATTTAGAAGACTAGCCGTTACAGCGGTATTAGCTGTTTTCGTAATGGCTAGCGCGATTCCGTCGCTTGCGGCGACATATCAGGATGGAACATACAGCGTTCCAGTAAGTTTGAGCGAAGGAAGAATGTCACATAATGCTATAGTTTCGCCGTGTTCTGTGACAATATCTGGGGGTCAGATTTATGCAACACTAGTGTTTAAAAGAGTTTCAGATGACGGAATTCCACAGTACTCATACTTTACAACAACGGCTGGAACGGTTTATCCTCAGCAATATGGGGCACATGCACAGATATTTAACAGTGCACCGCTTCCAAGCCTCGGAAATGTTAATGTAACAATGGAAACAACGGCAATGTCAACCCCACATACTCTAAACTATACATTATACTTTGACGACTCTGCAATTCCAACGGTAGGTGGAGGAAGCACTGGTGATAATAGTGCAGCATCAAATAGTGCTAGTGGAGATGCAAAGGCATCCGAGAAGAAAGACGATAAGAAGGATGATAAGGCTAAGGAAGATTCTAAGGACGATAAGAACTCCAAAGCAAGCGATAAGTCAAAGAAGGCTGATAAGAAAGCAGCAAAGAAAGCTGATGATAAGAAACAGACTTCTGCAAAGGCTTCGGAGTCAAAGAATAGTAAGCTACCTTTATACATCGGAGGCCTCGTTGTTTCACTAGGAGTAGCAGGAGTAGGTATATTAATGATACTTAAGATAGGAAAGAAAAAATAATATGGCTAAGAAAAACAAAGCTATTTTAATAGGAGTGATTGGCCTAGCACTTGCGATAGCGATAGGCTTTATGGTTTTGATATTTGCAGACCTAGGTTCTAGTGGATCAAATGAAAGCGGCGCGCCTGCTTTTGAAGGACTGAAGTTTAAGGAAAAGGTTAAGCTTAAATACGCTAACCAATTTTCTATATATAAGTACGAAGGTGGTTATGCCTATCTTGAGATTGTCGATGGGGATAAGCTTCTCGTTGTGCCTAAGGGCAAAGAAGCTCCAAAGAATCTAGATAAGGACATCATAGTTGTAAAACAGCCGCTTAAGAATACATATCTTGTTTCTACTGCGGTTATGGCGCTATTTGATTCGCTCGATTCACTAGATAACATTAAGTTCGTAGGTACTGACCACTGGTACATAGAAAACGCCAGAAAGGCAATTGAAGAGAAGAAGTGGATTAATGCAGGTAAGTATAATGCGCCTGACTATGAGACTTTGATTAATGGAAAGTGCGAGCTTGCTATCCAAAACACTATGATTCTTCATAATCCTGAGGTAAAAGAAAAGCTTGTTGAGCTCGGAATCAAGACCATGATAGAAAAGTCAAGCTATGAGTCGCATCCGCTTGGAAGAACGGAGTGGATTAAGTTCTTTGGCGTGCTTTTAGACAAGGAGGAGCTTGCTAACAAGGTCTTTGATGAGCAGGCAGAAAAAATAGAAAAGCTCAAGGATACAAAATCAACTGGCAAGAAGGTAATATTCTTCTATGTGAACACTAGAGGAAATGTCGTAACATATAAGTCAAATGGATATGTTCCAGAGATGATAAAGATTGCGGGGGGCGAATATGCTTTCTCTGACTTAGGGACAGGTGAAGATAGCAAACTTAGCACGATAAACATGAGCATGGAAGAGTTTTACAATACAGCAAAGGATGCAGATATCCTAATATATAACTGCAGTATCGTTGAACAGATTCATACGCTAGATGAGCTTCTCGATAAGAGCCCTGTTCTCAAGGATTTTAAGGCAGTCAAAGAGGGAAATGCTTGGTGCACTAGCAGAAGCATGTTTCAGCAGACCAACAAAATGGGAAGCATCATACAGGAGATGAACGCAATATTCTCAGGAGATAAGGAAGCTCAGAAGAAGATGGAGTACCTGTTTAAGCTTAAATAAAGAGGAAGAATATGACACTTCAGCAAAATCATAAAATCAGCGACAGATGGAGATACCTTGCGGTCTTCATCTGTCTCATAATTGCCTTTTTCGTTTTGATTGTATGGAATATCAATTCAGGCGCTGTGGATATTTCCTTTACAGAAATCATGAAGATAATATTCACTAAAAAGGGCAATCAAACAAATGTAAATATCATATGGCAGATTAGACTGCCTAGAATCATAACAGCTGCGATACTCGGTGGAGGGCTTGCGGTCTCGGGATTTCTGATGCAAACCTTTTTCAACAACCCTATCGCAGGGCCTTATGTTTTAGGTATATCTTCAGGATCAAAGCTCTTTGTTGCAGTTGCGATGATAGTAGCGTTAAAGTATGTTCATCACACCAATTCATGGATGATAGTTATAGCTGCTTTCGCAGGTGCTTTGATAGCAATGGGCTTTGTACTTCTTGCGGCAAGAGCGATAAAGCAGATGTCTATGCTTCTCGTTGCGGGAATCATGATAAGCTATATTTGTTCTGCGATAACGGAGTTTTTGATTACATTTGCTCAGGACTCAGATATAGTTAACTTGCACAATTGGTCACAGGGAAGCTTTTCAGGAGTAAGCTGGAGCGACGTTAGTCTTTCTAGCAAAATTGTGCTAGTTTGCTTTGCTATAGTATTTGCAATGTCAAAGCCTATCGGAGCTTATCAGATGGGCGAATCATACGCACAGAGCATGGGCGTAAACGTAAAGCGCTTTAGGGTGTATCTAATCATGATGTCAAGCCTTCTAGCTGGATGTGTAACTGCCTTTGTTGGACCGATTTCCTTTGTTGGAATCGCAGTTCCTCATGTTGTAAAAATAGGGCTTAAGACGGCAAAGCCAATCCTCGTAATTCCATGCTCATTCATGGCAGGAAGCGTATTCTGTATGTTCTGCGACTATGTTGCAAGAACGGCATTTGCGCCAGTGGAACTTTCGATAAGCACTGTAACAGCAATGTTTGGTGCACCTATAGTTATTGGAATGCTCGTGAAGAGGCATGGAACTAAGTATTAGAGAGATCAAATGGAAAACATTTATTTTAGAACATCAGACCTGACGGTCGGATACAATAAAAAACCGCTGATAAAGGA
>ERZ773018.687-NODE-687-length-19286-cov-14.827986_pt1 | contig 19286 bp, 20 predicted proteins | sample MGYA00580840_ERZ773018 | MGnify/ENA primary metagenome ERZ773018 (study PRJEB29015, sample SAMEA2738125) | human oral metagenome | biome: human oral; feature: human-associated habitat; material: saliva | place: China | collected 2256 ... | reverse complement strand
CGTAGGTAGCGCCTAATAGTACATCGGATATCTCCGTGCTATTAGGTGATGCGGGGAAATTCCCTACATATTTCCAGGTATCGCTTTTAGCGTTCCGATAGTTAACCACTACGTTGGTTATCTTGCCATCACGAGGGAGTTGCCAACGGACGGCGATTCGTGAGTACATAATGCCGTTAGCACCGTATACATCACTCACGAGGCCTATATCCTCGATATCACTGCCAACCTCAGACTTATAGTCGATAGTTGGTACAGTTCCATCATCACTCGTATACACTTCTGGATAGTATTCCATGCACTGTATTTTCCGGGTAAGATCAGTACCACCTTCCGTGATAGCTAGCACCCTGAATGGTTTAGCTGCTTTGGTTAACTCACCAAAGGCGTACACACTGCCAGGCTCGACTGTAATTGATTCCTTAACGGTTACATTACGGCCAATCACACTCAACACAGTGAGCGTAGTCACCGCATCGGTAGCACTATTACGAATGAGTAGCTGGTAGTGCTTTCCAGGTAATGTCGATACTTCCTTATCAAGAGTAATAGTGCTACCTGCCACCGATACCACTCGGCCACCTTCGCCCCATTCAGGTACGTCATGTTGGATAAGGATAATATCCCCTATCGTACACGCTATGGCATCCGTGAAAGCCTCGATAGTAACGGTACGCACCTCGTACTTATTGCATCGTAGGTAGTGCTTACCATGTTTGAACGCCTGGTCAAGGCTAGTACACCCCATGAGCTCTATTTGAGCAGGGTTGGTAAGTGTATCCGATTCATCGTATGTATCGCCATATACCGGGATAACATCACGCTCGTAGTCCTTATCCTTATTAAGGAAGGAGATTTCCACGGAGTTGGCACGGCTTTGGATACCTTGGAACTCTTCAGAAAAGCTACCTTGTTTAATGTTGGCCACTGTAAATAACTGTACCGGAGTTGACTTATAATCACTAACACAGGTAAACCTAGTCCCCTGTGGAATGACTTTACCTCGGCCTACGTTTTCCGGATATTTGAGCGCATCCCATAACCGACTAGCGCTATCATAGATATAGTTGAACGTGAATCCGTTCTTATCACAATTACTTGCCCAGGCCTTGAATGCATCGTAGTCCATACGTCCATGAGGCTGACCAAACACGACGTACTCATCGCCGAACTTGCGAGCCATATGGAGTAGATCATACGCCGCCCATGCCGGATTATCGGCACGCTGCACCTCGTACTTTTGTTGGTACGGGTTGAACACATACACGGCGGAGCGTTCCTGTATCCAGGATACTTCTGGGTCTGAACCATTAAGCTGAGACGTGGCCAAGGCTTTAATACCAATTAACGCTTTGCCCGGATGCACGAAGTCATCGTATATAATCTGGGTTAACTGGTTCCAGTACACCTTATTGTTGTATCGGATTGAGTTGCCATCCTTACTGGAACAACGAACACGGACTTCATACTGCGCCTTATCGAGGTTATCGAATCGGTACACACGATAGAAGGCGGTATTCGTAGCCTCGGTAACTTTGCCCTTATAGTCCGCCTCTGCGATTTCCGCATTAGACTTTTGACGTGTAAAGGACCATCCGTCACCGGACTTCTTAACAAAGGCTTGCATGCCTTTTTGGTTGGATAGTGGCAATTTATGCCACTCTTCGTTTTCACCTACTTTACGAATTTCCGCATCAAGCGTAACAGACGTAGCATCCATACCACCTGTATCGTTGGAATAATACAGCCCGTTAGGGAAGCTGATAGTTAACTCAATAGCGTTGCACGCGTCACCTTGTACACGTTGCGTACTCCATCCAGTTTTTAATTCGTAGTTGAGTACCTGGTCCGCGTAGTTATCGTTGAAGTTAGGAATAACGGTTTGATCATTGGTACCTAGTCGGATATCAACTTGCACATCCTGGTAGTTACTGATTGGGTTGGCGTTGATGCGGATATCCTCAATTTTGGATAACTCACCTTCACCGGCACAGTATAAGAGGTTAAGGTACTGCTTTTCGCCGTCGCTGATAATGTGACGAGATAAGAGGAGCCCTGCGCTCTTCATACGGCCATACGTAACGGCCAATGGGTAGCCTTGACCAGTTACAGTCTTAGCACCGCCCCAGCCATATGTATTAGCCTGGGCTGAGTCCGTATGAGACCGGTCAGCCTTTGGTTGGGTTAACTTATTGACGAGCATATTGCCAATCATACCAATGGCCATGGAGAGTACTGTACGCCAAATTAGACTTTGGATACCGAAGATGGCGCCACTGGCGATACCACCGGTTGCAATACTAAGGCCAATAGATAAAATAATTCCAAAGAACTTACCGTCAATCTGTGGCATGGCCACGATATAATCGCCATCGCTTACGATGGTATCCAACGTTGCCTCTTGCCCATTAATGGAGTATACCCAGTCGCCATCTTGCTTAGCATAAAAGCTCAATGGCATATTCGCCTTATAGGGGCGATATTGTGTTTCATGCTGATCCGGTTTAAACGGATTTCTTACAAGCACTACATTAATCATCGGCTACTCCTTTCTGTCATAAATATGTTTAAGCCTAGGAATGTATTTCGAGATATGTTCGATACATACACCGCTTGGCTTAGTTGCGTGAATAAACCTTCCATCGCCTAAATACACGCCTACATGGTCGAGTTCCTTACCTTTAAGGGAGAATACTAGGACACTGCCCTCCGTAGGTTCCTTGACCTCTTGCCACTCATCCATGGGGATATTGGTGTAGTTAGGAAGTATAACACCGTTACGGCGATATACCTCGGCCACTACGTCCCAACATTTCAGCTCCTCGAATGGAGTGCCAATCATATCAGTCATATCACTTGTTAGATGCATACAGACCTCCCTGTGGAATCGTTGGCTCGCCTCCGAATCGAACGCTATTACCCAGTGCCCTACATCGTGACAAAGTCTTATTACACTCGGTTTCCTCGCCTTTATATCCGCACTGAACCCCCTTGAACTTGAACGGACAAAAGTCCTTCATGATGCGGACCAATGGGAACCTACGTGTGAAACTAAAATCGGTACCTAGTGTGAACTCCATCCATTCCGCATTAGCGACGGAGCCTGTAATAACGAAGTGTTCTTCTACTTCGCACACATTTGGTATGTTTGTATTTATTACACGGACAATGACATTCGCACCGGTGAACCCTTGGTTATCCTCTGCCAGGCGTTGGATAGTCCGTGTCACATTGGACACGGACAATTTCACGTTTGGAAGATCGGTAGAGTTATGGTTGACGTCCGCTAACTTAAACGGGAACGCGATGTACTTATTCCCTTGGAAGGTGATATCCTCGGTGTTATATACGAGCCGTACGATATCGCCTTTGTATTCAATATCAAGGAGCATGAGCCATACACCTGTGGCGTCTATTTTGTTTTTCTCCAAGATAGAAGCTGTTGAAAGTGTTAACATGTTATGCCTCCTGTAATTTCACTGTGCCGACCCATATGCCGTAGTCATTCGCTGCGAAATCTAACTGATCACTGAATCGTACCTTGATAGTTTCCTTCGTTTCAGGGTTCGTCCAGTCAAACACGGTCGAACAGTTGACCTCGTCGAAGAACGCCCTTAGCCGTAAGTACTCGGAGGTAGGCACCTTATAATTCACGTTGTATGACCGTAGGGCCTTAGTAGTCTTACGACGACTAATAATCGTCATATTCTCTACCTGGCCTTTATACGTCATATCTGGTGTAGTTTCTTGAATTGGATATATTGGATATCTAATGTTTGGAAATGTTGCCATGATTAACCTGCGGCTGCTTTAATAGCGTCGCGCGCACCCCCTTTGTTATTCGTTACGGCCTTAACCATTACATCGATGATGTAATTTTCGCCATCAAATCTCGAGCTTTGTTGTTCGGATTCAAGAGCTTGGCCAGATTGGTTGATGATGTTAACAGTGACGTTATTCCCCTGATTACCACCCAGCATCTTACGAGTTTGACTAGCATTATAGATACGATGTGAAGAGTTGAACTGTAAGAGCTCTGGACCATTTTCACCAACCAAAGTCATCCCTGCAGGCGCGATACCACCGCTTGCAAACTTACCCATACTGTTGCCAGTAAATGCAGCGCGGAAGGATCCACCACCAGAGAATGAAGATACGTTCCCGCGTCCTATCCCAATATTTCCTATACCTCCAACCACGCCGCCAAATAGGCTTTGTAGTTTAGGTTGTAGATATTGTTGGAAGGATAGGTTCACCATCATCTTGATAATGCTGTTAGTCATATCCTTGAATATACTAATGAGCCCCTTGCTGAAGGACTTCGTGCCTGTGGCCATAGCCTCGAGATTATTCGTCCATGCCGAGTTGATAGAACTCATCGTACTATCAAAAGTCGATTTAGCTAAATCAGCATAATTGGTAGTCTCTTGCTTATATTGACGTGCAGCTTCTTGTAGGCTTGTTTTAAGACTGCGACCTGCCATCTCCCATAACTTTTGCTGAGCTTCAACTAGATTCTTCTCAATTTGTAAACGTTGTGTAGCGCTTAATTGAGCTTCATTGAGTTCAGATTGAGCATAGGAGATATAAGATTTTAGCGACTCATCAAGTACCTTATCCGCATCCTCTTGAGATACACGGCCAAGCTTCACTAAGTTGGATTGCTTGTCTACATCTTCGTTGAGTTGCGTGTACGCTAACTCACGAATCTTCTGGTTAGTTTCAGCAGTAAGCTTTAACTTCTCAGCATTAGCTTTCTTTTCAGCTAGTGTTTTATCACCAACTGCTTTTGTGTACTCACGAATGTTATCGTCAATCTGAGCTTGTTGGGCTTCAGATTCAGCCTTGATAAGTTGCAAGCGATCGCCAGTACGTTCAAGGTCTAACTTGACGATATCCTCGTTCATCTTACGAACACGTATCTTTTGGTTACGGTCAGCTTCAGCTAGTCTCTTTTGGTATACCTCTTCATTCTTGGCCTTAGCTTCTGCGACTAAGTTAGAATCAGCAAGTGCCTTAGCGTTAGCAATTTTAAGCGCGTCATTAGACGCACCAGTAGGAGCGCTACCGCCATAAGCCTTAGCATATAGTGCTGTATCTACATAACCTGTTACAGCACCGAAGTCACCTTCAATAGAACTAGATTGAAGTACTTGACCAGGGCCATAACCACCAGGCCCGTGAGAGTTAGCCCCAGTATAGCCACCATTCCCATCGGCAATGACTACATGGTTATCACCAAGTACTACTACACCGTCGCCGGCTTTAGGAGCGTATCCGTCGCCTGGGTCGTGCCATGCACCAACAGCTCTAGCATCACGCATAATATCTGGAACATATCTAGGAGTGCTAACCCCGAATGATGCTCTGATACTGTCTGCGAACAACTTGCCACAATCCGTAGCCCAGTCACCTTCAGCGCCTAGAACGTACTTCTTTCCTAATTGGGCATTGGCAGCATCTAATACACTTGATGCTTCGCCAGTACCACCACCGCCACCATTTAAGCCTGCTGCAGAACGAATGATGTCACGAATGTTCTTATTATTCGATTCATATTGATTCTTAGCGTTGAGTTTATCAATTTCATATTGACTGCCGTCAATCTCCAAGGATTGAAGGGTTAGACTTCGAATCATATCGTTAAGACGTTCTACAGAGCTTGCTAATTTTTCGGCCGCCTGTTCTGCTTTCTTAGCCGCAGCTTCTTGGGCTTTCGCCGCTTTGCCGGCTTCCTCATTAGCCTTATTAATAGCTTCGTTGTTAGATAAGCCGTTCTTAGCGTTCTCGATTTCTTGATCTAGCTTGGCCTGTTCCTCTTCGGCTTTCTTCTTCGCCGCATCAGCCTCTTCCTTAGCTTTCATCGCAGCATCGATTTGAGCGCCTTCTTCCTTAGTGGCTAGGCGGTCATTCTTAATCAACCCGAAGAAGGAGCTATCCTCAACCCAGTACCGGCCATCGTGGTTAGCCATGTAGGCGGCATTAGTACCTGGTGCATTGAGGTTCTTATGAGCTCTAAGCCCATTCACATCAACACCTAGGTCAGTACCTTTAGTAGCTTCCTTGTAACGATAGTCAAGTAGTGCTTTACCTGCCAACGCGATAGCACTGGCCAAAGCTACCCAAGGACCTGCAGCGGCTAGAGTAGCAAGCCTCATAAACTTCAATGCCGTAGTTACAGACTGTATTACTGTTACTGCAATGCCGGCCTCGAAACTAAATTTCACTACCCCTGAGATAGCTTCCTTTTGTTCTGTAGCCATACTGCTATATGACTTTGTTAAATCGATAGCCCATTGCGTATAGTCCATAATGACGGGCAATAACTCTTGACCAATCATGATGGCCAAACGTTTGCCAGTCTGTTCCATGTCCTTTAATTGGCGATTAAACTGTGCCGATTTTTTGGCCGCTTCATCGTCAATGATAAGGCCCATGGCCCGAGCACGGTCCTCAACTTGCTTCATTGCCTCTGCGGACATATTTAACATGCCGTGAAGTTGGTACCCAGTCTTACCGAATAATTCCATTTCGACACGAGTTTTCTCGGCGCCGTCCTTCATACCTCTTAGGCGTTCTTGGATAATTTGGAATACTTCAAGAGTGTTCTTCCCTTGAATCTGATCAATACTAATCCCTAACCGACTGAACATATCGGTCGCAAGTTTCCCCTCTGCGGAGGCTGTTTGCATTTTATCTTGAGCGTTGGATACGGCCTTCGCAAACTTGGCAAACGCCGTAGTGCTTACGTCGGTAGCAACGCCCATATAGTTGGCCACGGAGATAAAGGTACTAGCCTGTTCCGCGGTGGCACCAGTCAAGGACTGCATTTTCTTAACAGATAAATTCCAATCGAGTGCCTCTTTGGCCAGCTTTGAACCTAGACCGGTAATACCTGCTCCGGCTCCAATGGTCAACATTTCAGTTTTTAATTTCGCTAACTCGGCAACTGTACCCTTAGAGGCGGCTGCGATTTTCTCTAAACCGGCTTGCGTATTCTTATCGGTCAGTTGCACTACGATATCTACTACATTATTCGACATCCTTATTCATCGCCTCCATTTCTAAGCCCTCTAATATCCACATGAGGTTGAACAACATCGGACCCAGATTGATATTGTTCATTTCCGCTACTGTGCGAATAGCCGGATAATCGAATCCAGCTAACCCTCCTGTGTGATATATTCGTTGACTGCGTGACAGGGTATACAGTTTCATAGCCAATTTCGTGCCAAATAATAGGTGTGGAGGATTGTATTCACACTCCGAGCAGTCGAAGGACTGCCGGGTGGCGGATTGTAACTCCCTACACCCTTGGCAGTATTTCGGCCGGTCAGAGGACATCCACCCCCACACCTCTTTTAGTTTTTTTCTGTATCGTCTTGTACCTGGAAGGTAGCCGTGATAACTTTACCCGCAAAGTCCATAGCTTCCTTGTCAGATACAGTATTAAGGTCCTCATCGCTAAGGCCATATACATCCATCAAGATGAACCGCATAATGTCACGGCTACGAATGATGCCCGCTAATTGATCCTCGCCTTCGACTGGACAGTATACGAAGTCCAATCCTGCTTTAATCAATGATTCACGTTCAGACCATGTGAGCGCTCTTGCTTTTAATTCCTTACCTTGAATCTTCATAGATACCCCCTATTAGTACGATGCTTGCGTATTAGTTAATTCGAATAGAACGGCAGACGCTGCAGCATCATCACCGTAGTATGCCTTGAACGGCATTTCTATGTTAACGCCTTTAGGGCCGTCAATACCTGGGGAATTACGTTCGTAAATCAATTCAGGTAATTTGATAACCAAGGAGTTAGCCCCTTTCGTAAGGGTTAATTCAAGACTAGATTCTGTACCATTTACAGCCTTATTTAAAAGGTCCATATTTTGGAAGAACGCTTTTAATGTACCGGATACACCGACAATGCCTGTATCGATATAGGTACGGAAGCCCTTACCGCCAATGGCGTAAGAATCACCATCAAGGCCAAAGTCAATATTAAGGCTTAAGGACAATATGTTAGCTACTGTCACACCGCCTTCTTTGATTGTGGCTTCGAGGTTTTCAAATGGTGTAAATGCAATTTGCGTAGGGGCTGTATCGAATGGTACTGCCGCCATTGTTTCCTTACAGCCCATTACGTCGATAGTGGCTGTTAACTCAGAGTCACCGCCGAAGTTAAGCGCCATCTTATTCATACGAACACCGCTAAATTGTTGATATGTGCTGATGTCTTTATACCCTTGTTCGAATGTAGCGGACGGCATATCCGGGCCAATTTTAAACACATGCTTATGCGCGGAGCCTGCGCCTGCTGTAGAAGTAGGTGCGCCAAACGCTAATTTCAACCAATAACCGAAACCGATTACATCGACTGGAGGTGTAATACTACCGGATGCATCGATGTTACCTCGGCTAGGTGCAGCTGGATTACGTGTACCACGAATTACATTAGAATCATTTAGATTTTGACTTGCTTTTAGAGAGGAACTAATGATTGGCATAACCACGCCACCGGTGGACGGTGTAACGCCAAAGTCAGTTTCAAAAGCCATTGTTAATTTGGATTGTGCGCCTTGCGCACGTTTAGCTACTGCCATGTTATCCTCCTATTAATATTCAACTTGACCGCCGATTACATGCGGTATTTCTATGGTGAATGTGGCCTTACCTGGATACACCGGGCGCCACGATACGTTATCCGTTTCATAGTCAATGTGAATGACTGGATAATTAGGATTAACGGCCATAATACATTCAATGAGTAGTTGGCCAAGTTCATCGGTTTCAAAGGCGCCTGTATAGGTAATGACACGGCCATTACGTTCCGCTTCCTTCCGGCACACGCCCCATACGAGTTGGAGCGTATACGAATAAGAATCTGCGAGCCCTTCAGACTTATTATCCATAAGGACGATAACACATGGGCAGTCCTCCTCAAGAGGAGCCCCCGCATCGTCATAACCTACGAATATAGTTAGGTCCTTACCATACTTCGCTTTACAGAACTCATTGATATGATCATTGTCCTTGATTGCCTCAACCCAACGATTCGCAATCACTGCGAGTGGAATTGTTTGCATAGCTACCTCACTTTGTATACTCGATTACTGGAGCTCCATGAGGTGTTACCTAGGGCGTACTCACCGATTTTCTTCTCAAGGAATGGTACGAGTTTAGGCTGAAGTGCATTTCGCATCGGTCCGAATGTTTCACGAGGTTTAATCATGAAGGTCGTTTTCCCCTTGGCCAACTGGAACCCATGCGCGAATAACTTCTTACGCATGTTTTCTGTTATTTCCTTGGTGTAGCCCTTTTCAATCTGTTCCCCTAATTTCTTAGCAGAATTTGATAACCATCCAACCTTGACCGATTCAGACTTAGCGTCGTACTGATACCCTACGGCTCGGTACATCTTGCCAAGTGGAGTATACCCAACTGTGCCGGCTTTTACGCCACTAGCGATAAGCTCATCCCGAGACTTATGTGTCCATCCCTCTCGGTCAGCCTTACCACCTTTCCGATAAGCTCTTCGAACTTTAGCACCGAATGCTGCTTCGAGTTGTGCCCGCATAGCCGGTGGCATGAAGCTAGCATACTTCTTACCGCCTGGTGCTCCGGACTTGATGCCCTCCTTGATAGCCTTGGACATCATGAACCCCATCGACTTCATTGCCTTACGCATCCAATCAGGCTTCGTTTTAGCAATAAATTCAAGGTAGGGCGTAGCACCATCGTTAATGGTGATAGGCTCATTACTCATGGTCTCACCGTCCTTACGTTGGCCACGATTTCTAGGCAGTGCATTTTATCGTCGCTATCAGAGATATGGTCCACATACCACTTCTTGCCGTGGATGTAGATTTCATCCTTGGTCTTAGGTAATGGGATGTCCTTAGTCCGTACCCAAATCTTCGCTTTATCAGCTAATCCGGTTACGAATCCTGAGCCCTTGCCATCGTACTCACCGATTTCCACGCTCGCCTTGATGGTCTTACCTTCATATGTGATTTTCTCACCAAATGCCCCCAGGAGGACGTTTTCATCGTATGTATACATATTTGTACCTCATAGGTTTAACGGGGGCGTATGGCCCCCGTTATCCTCATAATATAGCTATTGACTATGCGCCAACTTTGACAGCTTGCACTAGCATAACGGTAACTGTATCTTGCGCAACAGTTTTAGGTGCTACCGCGATACCCATTGGTTTACCGCCTGTTTTAACAGCCTTATCTGTCAAGAAGTTAACTACATCGCCGACTGCAAAAGTATCTGCCTTATTAGCCGTTACTTTGAACACGCCGGTTACTTTAATAGCGCCTACTTCACCGACTTTTAAATCTGTGATAGCCACGCCATGAAGTTCACCAACTTCTACGATATTACCGGCTTTGACTTCTGCAGTTGCAGTAATGTCAATACGGTCTGTTTCTTGTACGAATTGTGTCATCATATATCGTTACCCCCTAATTATTTACCAGCGTTTTTGTATAGACCACGGAAGTCAAGTGCACGTACACCTACATCCAATGCAACTTTATATTCGATACCATCTACATCGAAGCCTTGACGAGTTTCTAAGCGTGGAGCTTCAACGCCGTTCAAGAATGTAGTTTCGATTGTATCGTGTTGAGTTGCATCTGCTACTAAGTACCATGCATCTGGATCCGTGATCTCTGCATCAGCGATTACAGTGAATCGACCTTTGTATGGATTAACCACACCGGAGTTAACGCCTGTCACATCTGCAGTGGAGTTCATGAGTTGGTAGGCTACCATTTCAAGTTCAGGTGGAACGATTAAATATTTAGGTGCGATATTAAGTGTAGCAGTACCTTGAATACCCTTTTGACGGCGCATAGCAGTTACTGCTTTAGCAATAGCTTTTACGGATAATGCTTCGCCTGTGGATGCAACGTTACCATGTTTGCTATTGAACAATGCAACGCCATCGTCCATTACTACGTCGCCGGTCAATTGTGCGTACACCATTTTGTTAACCAAACGTTTAGCTGCAGAACCGAAACGTGTAGCAATTGCAGAGAACATGCCTAGGTCATCGTTGATGATAGCTTGACGTGTTAAGCTGAACAATTTGCCGTAAGTAGCGACTTTAGTACGTGCGGAAGTTTCACCAAATGTCATAGCTTTGAATTGGCTACCTTCTGGAACTAATTCCAAATCACCTGCTTCAGACAACGCTACGCGTGTAGCTTCCTTGAAGTCACGGTTAGAGCCTTTACCTGCCCATAATTGGTAAGTAGTTTCGGCTTCATTAAAACCGTTCATTACGGATTTATTTGCCAAGTTAGACATGATAGCAGGGAATGTGGATGTGGAGTTAATTGCTTCACGAGCCAATTCCAAGTTATCGCCAAAGTTAGCGCGAAGGCCTTCACGTTGTAATGCTTCACGTGCTAATTCAACCAAGGAATGCGCACGTAATTCGTTAGCACCTGGTGCCGGTTCAGCTACTTGAATACCTGCCGCCATTAATACTGCATCTTGTGCAGCTGCGCGGAATTTATCAGATTCGGATTCGCCCATTTTAACGGACACGCCTGCGTTACGTGCGCGTAATTGATCCATAACCATTGCACGTGCTTCGTCAACGGATTTGCCCAATACGATTGCTTCGTCTGCGCCTTCAACATTGAAGTCGCGGAACATAGCTGTAATTTCAGAAGTACGTTTACGTTCTTCTTCCATGGCTTTCGCCAATTCTTCTTTTGTGATACCGCCTTCAACTGGAGCGGATTTCACTTCTGGAGTTTCAGTCAATTTTTCTTTTTCATCCATACCTTTGTTTTCCTCCTGTGTGTCAATACTTGTATGAATTTGAATATCATCTGCACTGCGACCTACGCCGACCGTAGGGTCTGCAGGTACGGATACAATGCTGATTTCTAACGGTTCCCAATCTGTGATGACGTACGCTGGACCGGTGAAACGGCCATTCGTGGATGTAGTACTATCATCTTCGAGCACTTCGTATCGGTTAATCGCATAGCCTACGCTAACACCTTGAAGTGTTCCGGATTGGACCTTTTTAAATATGGCGTCGGATTGTTCATCTTCGTCAAAGCGTACTAGCGCTTTACCTCGATTATCTTCAATCCACACCTTTTCAATGTGCCCCACGACCGCATCACGATCATGATTAAAGAGCACCGTGCCTAAGCCATCGTTAAATCTATCGAGATTGATACATTCTTCATCGTGGCAAAGGATTTCATCGCCGAACCAACGGCCGTATGGCGTTTCGGAGGAGAAGGAAAGTTCTACCGTCCGATTGTCGGAGTCGACTTGGTCAATCGTAGATTCACGGCAATAGTTACCCTGAACACTACGTTTTTCATTTCCGTCCATTGCTAGCCATCAGCTCCTTCCTGTGTTTGTTGGACGTTATTGTCACTATCTGGGTCCATCAATGGTTGCAACTCACTGGAATAATCTAGTAACACCCCGAGCTCCTTGGCTCTGTCCTGTTCAAGTTTCCGCTGTTCAAGAACTTCTTCCCAATCGCGCCCAGATGCTGCGCACACATCCTCTAAGGTTGTAAGGCCTGATTTGATTGCTTCCTTATTAGCAGACACTTCCTTAACTGGGTCTATCCAAGACCAACCTGGTGCAAGCCAAGATACTTCTTGGTACTTGTCCTTATTCGCCAAGTAGTCAGATGGTAGTTCACCGGCTAAGTACAGCGCATCAATAAAGGCTTTCCAAATCGGCATACAAAAATGTGCGATAACAAATTCTTGCCATTGTCGGAAGGTCTTTTGGTCCTCTAACAGATTTTGCCTTGCTGCGGAGAAGTTACCTGATATATTACGAGCTACGATATCCGCGCTCATTCCTAGACCGGAGGAGATTCTCCGTGTCTGAGTTGCCGAGTATTCGCTAGCAGTCCCTGCATTACGTTTAGGGTCTGCGAACTCAATAGATTCACCAGGGCTAAGGTGTCTAACCATGCCTGGTGCTAATGTCATGTTAGGCCGTCCTTTACTATCCCTTGGTAGCATCGCCGTTTGACGCGCTGAATTTTGAGACGTGATGAACGCGCTATAACATGCCGATACACGGGCGGCGATTAAGTCTGCGTCCATGTATTCGTCAATATCGTGGATACGACGAAGGACTAATGCTAGGTGACTCATCCCTCGAAGTTGAGAGGTTCGAGTCGGCTTGAATAATAAGAACGCCTGGTTAGTAGTTAACCGTAGTGCGTCGAAACTGCGTAACCCCATTGGATCGCTTTGATATACGTGATACGCAACTGGTCTCCCATATTCGTTAACCTCCACGCCGTTGATAATGTTGTTCTTACCATGTTGTAGGCTAACCGCGCCGATGTTCTCCGCCTCAATCAATTGGATTGATAGTGGCAAGTACTCACCTTGTGCGGTTTTGTTGACGAGGATTTCACCGTCATAAAGCATCCGTCGTAGCGCGATAGACTGCAATTCGTAAAAGTTAGACATCCCTCGGACGTCCGCATTTTCAGCCTCCGTCCATTTTGCCCAGGCCTTTTCGATTTTGTTGTTAAGGTTCGTATTTAACTTACCTTTACCGCTTCTAACTTTTGCCTGTGGTTTAATCCCAACACCAATGACGTTTCGGATCAGCGCTGTAACTACAGACTCAGCTAAGTCGCTGTTCATTTCAGCTGCACGAGCTCGACCCCGAATAAGGTCACGTGCACCGGTGGCCAACTGCTCGGCGGTGCCATAAGCAGGTTGCCAGTCGCTACTCAATCGGTCCATTGACGCCGCATCATATTGGCGGATAGCCTCTCGTGCTGCGATACGATTAAGCGCCCTCTCAGGGCTAACCCAACCGATTACCTTATCTAAGATATTCATCGTCCACCCCATGTCACGTATGCATCACTTTGGAAGCCGTTCGCTTCCTCATGAACACGTTGCATTAACGTTTGTTCTCGTGCATATAACACGGGAAGGTCAATCGCTTTGAACCTCTTCCCGCCAATCTGTAATTCGGAGTATCCTTTTGTTTCAATATCCTCGATTACCTCACGGATACGGTCCAATTGTTCGTTTACATCGCTCATGGTTCACCTCCTATCTAAACCAATGGTTCGTATTCCCCATTCCTACACCGTAGTCGATATCCTCGGTGACAGGATTGGATTCTTCGTATTCTTCGGGTTCTGTTAAATACTTCACCCCTGCAATGTCTGCGACTGCAGCATTGTATGTGCAGGTATCCAGCAAGTGATTCGTAGGATGCCCGGTAAGCGGTTTCCACTGCACCGTAACTTCCCCGGTTTTCACATTGCGGATTTCTTGTTTTTCTTCAGACCGAAGATGGTCTGTATATTCCTGTGGACAGTCCTTGAACAGATGGATTGTACCGACCTCATCGGTTGGCCGTACCATCCGCGCAAATATGAAGTCCTTCCAGTAGTCCGTATTAAGGACGTACAATTTAAGTCCACCGATAACGCCCTTCTCAACGCTAGACATTGAGTATGGCGCCGTTAGTGTCTTATGATTGGACGAACCCTTGAGCGGAATACATATTTCAGGGAATCGTGCACAGAATTGGTACACCTCATCGGTTCTGAAACCTGAGTCAATGCCCGCCTTCATTACCTGTCTAGGTTCGCCATACTCTGTTGGATATTCCCTGTTGACTATGATTTCCTCTAAATCATCCCAGGTACTGGCTTGGCCATAATCGATGAGGTAGGACTTCACGCCTGGCGCATAGGCCCTAACCTCCCACCAGAAATGGTCAAGCTGTACGTCAACGCTTGCGATAAGGAGCGTTGCCTTATCCGGTACTACGCCACGGTCATAGGTTGATTCTGTGAAATGTAGCGTTTGTGTACTCTTCGTCTTGGCGCTTCGCCAAGGCTCCGCTAACCACGAATTAATGAAGTTCATTAATGAAGCAGGCGTACCTTTGGAATTCTTAAACTCATATGCAACGTCTCCGAACGTGACCCACGGCGAATATATCGACGATAAGTGATACGAAATTGAGCGGACTTTGCTTTGCGGTTTATTTGCTGCCCGCCATTCTCCATGTCTTAACATTTCCATTTTGTGCTTATCGTAAATATGTTCTCCGCAGTGTTCACATTCGTAATACGCTGTATCACGTATCATGTCCGCATTATCGTTGTGTTCGTCTGGCCATTTTATCTGCTTAAACTTGAGGGTCTGCGACACTCCGCAATGTGGACATGGCACGTAATACTGCCTGCGCTCATTTGCATTCATGAGCGCCTGCCAAATATTACCCGACTCAACGGTGGGCGTGGATACCATTACTATTTTCTTGTCAACGAACGTTTTGGTACGTTCCTTTGCAAGTTTTATTGGATCAGCTTCCTTGCCTGAAAAGGCGGGGTATTTGTCTATTTCGTCAAAGAATAGATACTTGATTGACCGGCTCGATAGGCTACTTGGTGAGTTAGCCCCAACTAGTACCATATAGTTACCGTTGTTGAAATCCAGTTCTAGTAATTTACTATTCTCGTCAAAATTATCACTGATAGATTTAACCGATTTAATCATCGGCTGTACTCTCTTATCGCTAGCAAATTTAGCGATAGCGTCTGTTGGGTATACCATCATGACAGGTGATTGCGTTTGGTCTAATGCATACCCTATCATGTTGAGCTCTGTTTCAGTCTTACCGAGCTGTGCTCCGAAGCACAGTACAATCTGTTCAATTAAAGGGTCTGTGAATTTATCCATAGGCTCTTTTAAATATGGCGTTCGATTGGTTCGCCACCTACCTGGCTCTGCGGATATATTTGTTAATACCCTGAAATTGTCGGCCCATTCTGATACAGTGTATCGTTCTGGTGGTTTAAACGCGTCGAGCTCTTCCGCGAACCAATTAACCCTTGGCTCTGCTTTTACCGGTTTTGACTCCCGGCGTGTACTCGCCTTTGCGCGAGTAACTTTCAAGGTAGTCTTCGGCAACTTCGCTCACCACCCTTTCCACTGTCGCTCGTTCTTCTGGATCCGTGAACTCACTCCCTACTCGTTTACCGAGTTTAATGAGCGAGGACTTTAATTCTAAAATACGAGCAGACCATTCTTTCGCCACATCTGCGCGAGATACATACTCCCCGTTTAGCACGTCGAGTAATTTTTTCTCACGAGCAGCGCGAGACTCTTTATAGTCTGCCTCGGCAATCAGTTTTCGTGTGGCCGCTGATTGGTCTTTAGATTTATCCCCCTTAGCTTGGCCAAGGTATACAAGTACTTCACGGAGGTTCCACCATCCTGTTGCAGCTTTAGGCATGCCTGATTTGTGGTGCCTCGAAATAATCTCAGGAGTTACTCGTAAAAGGTCACAAAGCTGAGCACTTGATACGAGTAAATCGCCTGCGTTATTAAATTTCACACGTGGTTTTTCACTTGCCATCTCGTCCTCTCCTTTCTGTCCTTTGGTAATCTACTTTCAACTGTAAAAAATCTCCTACACAGAGACAAATATCGCGCGGAGGCGACCACCGGCGATTTTCCGTCGAGGAAGTACCTTTTTGTTTCAAAAATTTTAAAAATAATTTCAAATCTATTTAGAGTATTTCTTTTCTAATTAAAGCTAACAAAAAGGACTACGTGGTTGTTCGTAGTCCTCGATGCTTCGCTTCGTGTGTGGGCTACTGCCCAGGAGAGAAGTGTAAGTACATGAAAGGTATCACTATGAACTACCCTACAGTGCGTGGATACGGCGCTCGTTTCCATATCCACACCCATAAGGTATCACAAAGTGCAACTATCATTTCATATCATGTTTTAGAAATTTTCAAAAAGTTTGCAAAAAGACTTGACAGCCATTTTCCGTATGCGGTAGACCTGGGGCTCGCTGTAGTGCATCGCCTCAATGACGTCCTTCATGCCAAGGCCAAAGTAGTAGCGATACTCAAGGAACGTACGCTCACAATCGCTCGGCACTTGATGGATGATAGCCCATAGCTCATACCGTTCCCTTGACAGGCGCCTTGACTCTTCAAGTAGATCACGATACGCCGTCTTAAGATTTAGCTGTTGCTCTTCGGTGATAGGGTACTCACTTCGTGCTTCTTGCTCTAGCCGTTGCAAGTGCGCTTCGACGTCGGTTAGTCTCCTATGACTATCCATCAGTCTTTGCAATTTACTTATACCAGGATGTGTCCCCTTACTCGTACGTTTACCCATACGCTCACATCCTATCAATACTATCCTGTGTCATATGTAATCCATCCCTTCTACAATCTTATACAATTCATCGACTTCATCTTCTATTGATTCCAAGGTATCCGTAGCTTCATCCCATCGCTCGTCGTGATACCAAGGATACGAATATGTCTTATCATCGAACTGATCATTACCAGCTTCCTTATATTCGCGGATGACTTCATTCTCCAGTATGCTAGCCTTCTCATATTGTGCTTCCAGGTAATTGACATACCGAAGTGTAATGATACTAAGTTCATCCAGGTAGTGTCCATGGTCTCGTAGCAGCTTCTCAAAACTAGCGCTGGTATGCATAGGCTACTCCCCAGTAATCCAACTCAAGAACACACCTGCTTTCGCTAGGTCCTGAACTTCTTTCGCCGGATCCTTACGACCTGCTCGAAGAGAATACTTTAATGCGTTACCCTTACACCATCCTTTGAACTCTTCTGGCGTCAATACCGCACGAATGACGTCAACGCTTTCAACTGTTAGCCCTGGTAAGGTGTAATGCGATGGATGATGTACCGCGTCGTTCATCGTATCCGTTGGCTTCGCATCGGCTACGGATACTGTTGGCTCTGCTTTAGGCTTCACCACAGCCGTTGCCGTTGCCTTTGGTTCATGCTTCAACGCTTCTCGACATTCCGGACAGTTGACGGCAGGTCGACCTTTGCCAGTTTGTTCGAACTGTTTACCGCATACCTTACAAATAGTCATCTTAGGCGATGGCTCTGGTGTAGTAGGTGGTGCTTCTGTCTTTTTACTGTCTCGGCCTTTGATGATACTCATGATATCGTTAAACCCTTCCTTACATGTAGGGCACTCTTGTTCGTTACCGGTAGCTTTAAATAAGCTCCCGCACGTCTTACATATTCTGCTCATAGTGTTATCCTTTCACATATTTATCAATCCTAGCCTTCAGTGATTGAAGGACATATTCTTGTGCTTCGTCTTTCTTCTCAAGGGCTTCCATCATATCCTCATCCCGTGTGCCTACGGATATAAGGTGATGGATGATTACCTTTTCATTTTGGCCTTGACGATGTAAACGCTTGTTCGCTTGTTGGTATAGCTCTAGGCTCCAATTAAGCCCGAACCATATTACATGATTACCGCCATCTTGTAGATTTAGCCCATAGGCCGTTGATGCGGGATGTGCTAGCAGTACGTCAATCTTGCCGGCGTTCCAATCAAACTCTTCATCGGCGCCTTTTAATTCCCGTACACGCAGATCCGTTTTTGCTAAGGCTTCCTTCAACCGGGCACAGTCATGTTTGAAGTTATAGAACACTAACGCCGGCTTACCGTGTAGCTGTTCGATAAGCTCCATGAAGGCTTCTATCTTGCAATCATGAATTTCATGGACGTTACGCTCATCATCATACACGGCGCCATTGGCCAACTGTTGGAGTTTGTTGGATAATGCGGCCGCACTCATGGCGGTGATTTCTTCATCTGCTCCAAATACTTCAAGGACGGCATCGCGTTCCATGCTTTCATAGGCTTTCTTCGCCTTAGCGTCTAAGACTACCGGCACCGTATCGTACACAATCGGTGGTAGGTCTAAGTAATCGCTAGCCTTCATCGAAATACATAATGGCGCTATGACTGACATAATCGCATCATCTGTATTCGCCTTTGGCTTATAGCTGTAGATCACATCACGACCTCGTTGGTCCGGGTCAAAGTAATGTTCCCTAAATGCGGTGTATGTCTTGCCTAATGTTTGGCCACGGTCTAATAAGTAGACCTGGGCCCATAGGTCAATCAGCCCATTCGGCGATGGTGTGCCGGTTAACAGCACCATTCGGTTGATATGGTTGTACATGTTCGATAAGTCCTTGAATCGTTTGGCCCGATGTGATTTAAAGGAACTCGATTCATCGACTACCACCATATCGAATGGCCAGGCGTTCTTATAGTAGCTAACTAGCCACGATACATTCTCGCGATTGATGATGTAGATATCCGCCGGTGTATTTAGCGCTTGTATGCGTTTCTTTAACGGACCTAGAACTGTGGATATTCTAAGAATACCAACGCCGTCCCATTTGGCCGCTTCACGTTGCC
>ERZ773018.678-NODE-678-length-19416-cov-6.554827_pt1 | contig 19416 bp, 18 predicted proteins | sample MGYA00580840_ERZ773018 | MGnify/ENA primary metagenome ERZ773018 (study PRJEB29015, sample SAMEA2738125) | human oral metagenome | biome: human oral; feature: human-associated habitat; material: saliva | place: China | collected 2256 ... | reverse complement strand
ACCGTATCGCTAAATACAACCAATTGCTTCGTATCGAAGACCAACTTGGTGAAGTTGCAGAATACCGTGGTTTGAAATCATTCTACAACTTGAAAAAATAATTCTATAGTCATATAGAATAAAAAGAGATTCCTTAGGAATCTCTTTTTTGTGTTTCTAAAGAATCTTAGATTGTGTTATGCATTGTCTCTAAATAGAAACTCTAAACATAAAAAGTCCCCTCAATCAATAGGATTGAGGGGATCGCATCTTAGAATAGACCTTTAATCTTGTCTAAAGCTCCACTAACCATTTCGTTACCTGAAACAAGTGACTTAGCTTGGTCAAAGTATTCGCCCAAATCATCTTTATTGTCATCGACAAACTTTTTAGCAGCTTCGAAATCTTTCTTTTCGATCATTTCTTTTACTTGGTTAAATAGGTCCATTGGATTCATATCTGTTCTCCTTTATAAGTTTTCTTACAAACTCTATTTAATCACGCTTATAGTAAACTAGCAAGAAATATGTTTGAGGTGAGTGCTATGAGTATTATGATTTTCCAGTTAAGTACGATTGATAATTGTTTAATCTAAAAAAGGCAGTCCAAACAGGACTGCTTTTAAGGCTTATTGTTGTTCCGTTGAAGAGCTACTTGACTCTGATTCACTTGAACTTGAGCTCGATTCAGATTCTGCAGGATGTAGTTCCTTGTAAGATGGGGTCTTGAATAGATCAGCTGTTGATTTATTGCCTTTTTGTTTGTAGAGGCTGGTTGATTTATCTTTCAGCTTTTTATTGATTTCTTTTAGTTGATCCATCTGTTTAGTGTAGGAAATCTTGCTAGAATCAACATGCTTCAAACCGTTTGGCGTATAGAAACGAAGAAGGTCACCTGTTTGAACAGCGTCACTCATCGAAAGCTGAGTTGCTACTGCCTTACGAATGGCTTCGTTATCTTTTTTAGTTGTCTCATCAGGGTTGGTAATTTCTTCCCCTGTTTGAGTGTTATAAAGTCGACCAGAGTAGCTGGTGTATTGAGGAGTAACATATTGACCTGAGGTTCTAAATGCGACGGTTTGCTTATTATCAGGAGACAGGAGGTCTTGTCCCATCTGGATATAAGAGCTAGTGTCAACGCCAAGAACGTGAAGGAGAGTTGGAAGGGCATCAACCTCACCACCAAAGGTGTTAGAGATACCACCACCAGTATAGCCTGGAATATGAATCATGTAAGGAACACGTTGAAGCATGGCTTTATCATAGTTTGACCAAGTTTCAGGGTTCTTACCGAGAAGTTCAGCAAGATTGCTGCTTCGTGTATCAGAGATACCATAGTGGTCACCGTACATGACAATAATCGAGTTATCGTAAAGACCGGTTTCCTTGAGGTAATCAAAGAAGTCTTTGATTGCTGAGTCAAGATAGTTAGCTGTTGCAAAATATCCGTTGACTGTTTCGTCTTTTGTTTCGGCAAGTGGGAAACCTTGTTCCTTTTCATCGCCTGAGAGAGAAGTATATGGGTAGTGGTTAGATACTGTAAGGTATTTAACGTAGAAAGGTTGTTGCATTTGTTCCAGATACTTGATGGAATCTGGGAACATGTACTTGTCATTTAGACCATACTGGAAGGAGTTTTCATCAGTTTTTTCAGTGAAGGCTGATGAGTCAAAGAAGTAGTTATACCCCCATTGTTTATAGGTATTATTACGATTCCAGAAGGATCCAGTGTTTCCGTGGAAAACAGCTGACGTATAGTCACCTGTTTGAGCTAGGATAGATGGCGCAGCATAGGCTGTATTGGTACCACCATAGTTTACCATGTATGACCCTGTGCTTAGTCCAAAGAGAGACGTTTCCATCAAGGTTTCAGCATCAGAAGTTTTACCTGATTTTACTTGGTGGAAGAAGTTTGAAAAGGCTAGAGTTTCATTTGAGTGATAAATGGAATTGATGAATGGTGTAACCTCATAGTCTTGACCGTCTACTTTGAGCTTGTAATCAATGAGGAACTGTTGGAAGCTTTCCAAGTGAATAACGATGACGTTTCTTCCTTTAGCAATTCCGTAATACTTAGGGTCAGGTGCCGCATAGTGCTCCTTAACGTAAGCCTCAACCTTTTTCATATCCTCAGCTGTTGCAGATGAACGAGCCTGTGAAGCTTGATAAGTTAAGTTACCAGAATAGGCTGTGAAGAAGGGAAGCCCCATAGCACGGACAATATAGTTATTTGAGAAACCACGTGTCAACAACTCGCCACGGTTAACTTCCGCTAAGAAGAGGTTAACTGAGAGTAGGAGTGTTGATAGTGCAGTAACTGCGAAACTAGCTCGTTTATTAAATGGCTTGCTGTCCATTTTAAGCTTTTTCCTGAAACCAGCATAGATGAAGAAAGGAACATCAATCAGGTAGAAAATATAGCTTGGCTCAAGAAGGTTCTTAGCTGAGTCTCCTAGTCCTGCTGCCGAACTAGAACTTGCTAGGATGGTATTTACAGTGATGAAGTCTGTAAACTCTCCAAAGTAAATCACATTAGCAATAAGTAAGAGGTTAAGGATGACATAGATAGCAATGGTAATGCTATAAAAGAAACGTCGTTTCTTGAAGTATAGTCCTAAACCCAGAAGCATTAATCCTAGTGGAATAGGGTTAATCAGCGAAAGCATAACCTGATATCTGCTTTCCAACTCAAGATTAATGTTGACGTAATAAGCGAATATGGTTTTTAGCCAGTAAAAGAAGAGTAACAAGAGGATAAATCCAAGTCTTGATGAAACTCCTTTCCAAAAGGCTTCAGTAATTTTTTTCAAAGTAATACTTCCTTTGATTCTATATTATCTTAATCATTATACCAAATAAGATAATGACTCTCAAAAATTTACTGCCATTGAGTGTGATATTCCTTGACATATAATTGATAAAATCTAGTTACGAAACAGAAATAATAGCATTTTTTTGGTATAATAGTAACATGAGTATATTGACGGTAAGTCCCTTTGCGGAGAAAAAAATCAAACAAGGAAAACAGCTTCTTTTAGCCGAAGATTTTCCAAAAATAACTGAAAATAATCAGTTGGTTTATCTGTATAGCCAATCCAAAGACTTTTTAGGAACGGGCTATTTGTCAAGTCAAAATAAGGGGATAGGATGGTTTCTGTCCCCTAAAAAACAACAATTGACAGTGACTTATTTTCAAGAACTTTTTGAAAGGGCTAAGGCCAAACGTCAATCCTATTATGATAATGAGTTGACGACAGCTTTTCGTCTTTTCAACCAAGATGGTGACGATTTTGGTGGTCTCACAATTGATTTATATGGGGATTATGCCCTCTTTTCATGGTACAATGCCTTTGTTTATTCCTTGAAAAATGATATTGTAGAGGCTTTCCAAATGGTCTTTCCTGAGGTCTTGGGAGGCTATGAGAAAATCCGCTTCAAGGGTCTTGATTTCGAATCAGACCATCTTTTTGGGCAAGAGGCGGCTGATACCTTCACCATTTTAGAAAATGGGGTAACTTATGAAGTTTTCCTCAATGATGGGCTAATGACGGGGATTTTCCTTGATCAGCATGAAGTGCGTGATGGTTTAGTTAATGGCTTAGCTTTGGGAAAATCAGTTTTGAATATGTTCTCCTATACGGCAGCTTTTTCAGTGGCTGCAGCCATGGGGGGAGCGGTTGAAACGACATCGGTTGATTTGGCTAAGCGTTCACGTGAATTATCGACGGCTCATTTTGAAGCTAATGGCTTCAGTATGGAAAATCATCGCTTGGTCGTGATGGATGTCTTCGATTATTTCAAATATGCAAAGAAAAAAGGCTTATCTTATGACCTTATCGTCATCGATCCGCCAAGCTTTGCTCGAAATAAGAAACGCACTTTCTCAGCAAATAAGGATTACCACAAGTTAATTGCACAAAGTCTTGATATTTTATCAGAGCATGGGACAATCATCGCAAGTACCAATGCTGCTAATATGACAGTGCAACAGTTTAAGAAACAACTACGTAAGGGCTTGGGAGATGTTTCAGCGGACTTCGTTAACCTGCAACAATTACCAGCGGATTTCACCGTCAATCCTAATGATCCAACATCAAATTATTTGAAAGTATACACAATAAAGGTAAATAAATGAAAATTGTAGTTCCGATTATGCCAACTAGTTTAGAGGAGGCACAAGCGCTTGAATTGTCTCGTTTTGAGGGGGCAGACATTATTGAATGGCGTGCAGATTTTTTAGATAAGGATAGTATCTTAACGGTTGCTCCGGCTATTTTCGAGAAATTCGCAGGCTTTGAGATTATCTTTACCATCCGTACAATGCGTGAGGGTGGTAGGCTTGAGTTAACGGATGCGGAATATGTCGCACTGATTAAGGATGTAGCTGCGATTTATTCGCCAGATTATATTGATTTTGAGTATTTCACACGTAAGGCTGTCTTTGATCAAATGCTCGAATTTTCAAACTTGGTTTTGTCTTATCATAACTTTGAGGAGACACCTGAAAACCTCATGGAACTTTTGTCTGAGATGGCAAACTTGACACCACGAGTGGTTAAGGTGGCAGTTATGCCTAAGAATGAGCAGGATGTTCTCGACCTTATGAACTTCACACGTGGCTTTAAGGCCTTTAATCCTGAGCAGGAGTTTGTGACCATGTCAATGGGTAAACTAGGTCGTTTGTCACGTTTTGCGGGCGACTTGATAGGGTCATCATGGACCTTTGCCAGTCTTGATAATGCCAGTGCTCCAGGACAAATTAGTTTAGCAGATATGCGCAGAATCAGGGAGGTTTTGGATGCAGATTGATGGACACACACGCCTAGCAGCTGTTGTCGCCAATCCAATCAAGCATTCGATTTCGCCATTCATTCATAATTCGGCCTTTGAGAAGACACAAGTTAATGGTGTTTATGTGGCCTGGGAGATTCTGGAATCAGACCTAGCCGAGACAGTTGAAAATATTAGACGTTACGACATGTTCGGTATCAATTTGTCCATGCCATATAAGGAAGCAGTCATTCCTTTTTTGGATGAGATTAGTCCTGCAGCTCAACTGATTGGTGCTGTCAATACAGTTGTTAATCGTGATGGGCGTTTGATTGGTCATAATACGGACGGTTTTGGCTTTTTTGCTAGTCTAAAGAACTTTAGCCCTAAAGATGCCTATCTGATGATTTTGGGTGCTGGTGGTGCGGCTAAAGCTATTGTGACGCAGGCAGTTCTTGATGGTGCCAAAAAAGTAAGTGTCTATGTTCGCCCTCAGTCATTGGATAAGTCAAAAGAGAGCTTTAAGTCCTTACTTGAACAGACAACTTGTCACTTGGAGTTTCATGCTTTAAATGATCTTAAGTATTTTAAAGAGGAACTAGGCCAGGCTGATTTATTGGTTAATGCGACGAGTGTAGGTATGGATGGTGCATCCTTGCCTATTCCTACAGATACAAAATTTCCTAAGGGACTCTTGGTTGCTGATATCATTTATCAGCCTTTTGAAACACCTTTCTTGGCCTTGGCTAGGAAACAGGGAATAGAGGCTGTGAACGGACTTGGCATGTTGCTTCATCAAGCAGCAGGTGCCTTTAAATTGTGGACAGGCAAGGATATGCCAACAGACGCCATTTGGCAGGAATTAGAAAATATTTACAATAGCTAGGAGGGGACGACTATGAAACTAGAGGTAAATTTAACGCATAACCCTTATGACATTATTATTGAAAAAGGAGCCCTTAAGACTGTCGGTCAATGGGTGAAGTCACTTTGGGAACCACAAAAGATTGCCCTTATTACGGACAATCATGTGGGAGCTCTATATGCAGAAAAAGTTAAGCTTAGCTTGGAGCACGAAGGTTTTGAGGTTGTCGTTTTTGATTTCCTAGAAGGTGAAGCGAGTAAAAATCTTAAGACTGTTAACAAGGCTTATGAGTTTTTGATTAAGAATGGCATGACTCGTAGTGATGGTATTGTTGCTCTTGGTGGTGGCGTTGTTGGAGACTTAGCAGGCTTTGTCGCTTCAACCTATATGCGTGGTATTCACTTCGTTCAGGTTCCAACTAGCCTAACTGCCCAAGTAGATTCATCTATTGGCGGAAAGACAGGTGTGAATACTCCTTTTGCTAAAAATATCGTGGGAACTTTTGCTCAACCAGATGGGGTTTTGATTGACCCTAATGTCCTTGAGACACTTGGTAAACGTGAATTGATTGAAGGTATGGGTGAGGTTGTCAAATACGGTTTGATTGACGATCCTGAACTTTGGCACCTCCTTGATAGCATTGATGGTTCGGTTCATAGTATTTTGGAAAACTCAGAGACCATCATTTACCGTTCATGTAACGTTAAGCGTAAAATTGTGGTTGAAGATGAGTTTGAAGGTGGTGTCCGTATGTACCTCAACTTTGGTCATACGATTGGGCATGCCGTTGAACAAACAGCTGGTTACGGTAAAGTTATGCACGGTGAAGCGGTAGCTATCGGAATGGTTCAGATTTCTCGTGTTGCTGAGGAAAAAGGTCTAATGCCTCAGGGAATCACACGTCAAATTGTTGAGATGTGTGTTAAATTTGGTTTGCCAGTGGACTATGAGCCATGGCGTGTTGAAGAGCTCTATACAGCCCTCACACATGACAAGAAAGCCCGTGGTAATAGCATTAAGACAGTTATCGTTCCAGAGATTGGTAAGGCAGCTATCAATCAGATTCCTTTAGTTGAAATGAAAGAGTACTTGGAGAAATAAATGAGATATTTAACAGCAGGTGAGTCTCATGGCCCACGTTTAACAGCAATTATCGAAGGTGTTCCAGCTGGTCTTCCCTTGACGGCTGAAGATATCAATACTGATTTGAAACGCCGCCAAGGTGGCTATGGTCGTGGTGGCCGTATGAAAATTGAGTCTGATAAGGTTGAAATCACTTCTGGTGTTCGTCACGGGAAAACAACAGGAGCTCCAATCACCCTTCATGTTATCAATAAAGACCATCAAAAATGGTTGGACATCATGGCTGTGGAAGACATTGAAGATCGTTTGAAAACCAAACGTAAAATCACTCACCCACGTCCAGGACATGCTGACTTGGTTGGTGGAATGAAATACCGTTTTGATGATTTGCGTAATTCCTTGGAGCGTTCCAGTGCGCGTGAAACAACTATGCGTGTGGCAGTAGGTGCTGTCGCTAAACGTATCTTGGCTGAGCTCGATATTGAAATTGCTAACCATGTTGTTGTCTTTGGTGGTAAGGAAATTGATGTGCCAGAGAATTTGACGGTAGCTCAAATCAAGGAGTTGGCTCAACAATCAGAGATTTCAGTCGTTAACCAAGAGCGTGAACAAGAGATTAAAGACTACATTGACCAAATCAAAAAAGAAGGGGACACAATCGGTGGTGTCGTTGAAACTGTCGTTGGTGGTGTTCCTGTTGGTCTTGGTTCTTATGTGCAATGGGATACAAAACTTGATGCTAAGATTGCTCAAGCAGTTGTATCCATCAATGCCTTCAAGGGTGTGGAATTTGGTCTTGGTTTCAAAGATGGCTACCTCAAGGGCTCTCAAGTGATGGACGAGATTCTCTGGAATGAAGAGGATGGTTATACACGTCGCACTAACAATCTTGGTGGTTTCGAAGGTGGTATGACCAATGGACAACCGATTGTGGTGCGTGGGGTTATGAAACCCATTCCAACCCTTTACAAGCCTTTGATGTCAGTAGATATCGAAACACACGAACCTTACAAGGCAACAGTTGAGCGTTCAGATCCAACGGCCTTGCCGGCAGCGGGTGTTGTTATGGAATCCGTAGTTGCTACAGTCGTAGCTAATGAAATCTTGGACAAATTCTCTTCCGATAACATGGAAGAATTGAAAGAAGCGGTAGCACGTCATCGTGACTACGTGAAAAACTTTTAAGCAGCATCAGACAATAGATGGGAGTAGTAATGAGTAAGAAAACACTTTATATCGCAGGATTGGGCTTAATTGGTGGTTCCTTGGCTTTAGGGATTAAAAGAGACCACCCTGATTATGAGATTCTTGGATATAATCGCTCTGACTATTCTCGAAATATTGCGCTTGAGCGTGGTATCGTTGACCGTGCAACCAGTGATTTCAAAGAGTTTGCCCCACTTGCTGATGTGATTATCCTTGCAGTGCCAATTAAGCAAACTGTCGCCTACTTGCAGGAATTGGCTGACTTGGATCTCAAAGATAATGTCATCATCACAGACGCAGGGTCTACTAAGTTGGATATCGTTGAGGCAGCTGAACGTTACCTAACAGGTAAAAATGTTCAGTTTGTAGGTTCCCACCCTATGGCTGGTTCCCATAAATCAGGGGCTATTGCAGCCGACGTGACGCTTTTTGAAAATGCCTATTATATTTTCACACCGACAAGTCTGACAAGAGAGACAACTATCCCAGAGCTTAAGGACATCTTGTCTGGGCTTAAGTCACGTTTTGTGGAGATTGATGCGGCTGAACACGACCGTGTAACCAGTCAAATCAGTCACTTCCCCCACCTTTTAGCTTCTGGTCTTATGGAGCAGGCGGCTGATTATGCTCAGGCCCACGAGATGACCAATCACTTTGCGGCTGGGGGGTTCCGAGATATGACCCGTATTGCAGAAAGTGAACCTGGTATGTGGGCTTCCATTCTCATGACTAATGGGCCTGCTGTTTTGGATCGTATTGAAGATTTCAAAAAACGTTTGGACCATGTGGCTGACTTGATTAAGGCTGAGGATGAGAATGCCATTTGGGAGTTCTTTGACAATGGTCGTAAGAAGCGTAAAGAGATGGAAATTCACAAAAAGGGTGGCGTGGAAAGTGCCTTCGATATTTTCGTGGATGTGCCTGACCGTGAGGACGTTATCCTTAGCATTATGGAATTGTTGCGAGGAACGTCTTTGGTTAATCTTCGTATTAATGAAGAAAATCGTGAGGATATTCATGGTATCCTTCAAATTACTTTTAAAAATGAAAAAGATCGTACACATGCTAAGACTGTTATTGAAGCCAATACAGACTATCATGTGGTGATCGCCTAGGAGAATAAAATGACAAATATTTATGATTTAGCAAATGAGTTGGAACGTGGCATTCGTGCCCTTCCTGAGTACAAAACTTTGGTAGAGAAAAAAGAAGCTATCGTAGCTGATGCTGAGGCTAGTGCTCTTTTCAAAGAGTTCACTGATTTCCAAGAGGATTTCTATGCTAAAATGCAAGCTGGTACAATGCCAACAGCAGAAGAACAAGCAGCTGTTCAAGAATTGGGGCAAAAAGTGGAAGCTAATGCCCTTTTGAAAGAATACTTGGCTGCACAACAAGGCTTGTCTGTTTATTTGAATGATATTGAACGTATCATCTTCAAACCTTTGCAAGAATTGAATAGCTAATCAGAGAGGGTGTGTCAGTTGACAGGCCCTTTTCTGCATTCAAAAGAGATTGTCTAAGAATGAAGATTAAATATTAAGGAGGAAAATGATGGCTCGTAAAATTGGAATTATTGGTATGGGAAATGTTGGAGCTGCGGTAGCTCATGGAGCTATTGCTCAAGGTTTGGCTGATAGTTATGTCTTTATAGATATCAATGAGAAAAAGGCTGAGGCGGATGCCCAGGATTTTAAAGATGCTATGGCCAATCTACCTAGCTATGCCAACATCGTGGTTAATGATTATGCAGCACTTGAAGATGCTGATGTGATTATTTCATCCCTTGGAAATATTCAGTTACAGCATAATGCCGGTGAGGACCGTTTTGCTGAATTTCCATTTACCCGAGAAGCTGTTTATCAGGTTTCTCAGGAACTCAAAAAATTGGATTTTAAAGGCATACTCTTGGTTATCTCAAACCCTGTAGATGCCGTATCAGCCCTCTATCAAGAGTTCACAGGTTGGCCAAGAGAACGTGTGATTGGGACAGGGACTCTACTCGATACAGCTAGAATGAAGGCAGCGGTAGGAGATGATTTATCAGTCAATCCAAAATCAGTATCCGGCTACAATCTTGGCGAACATGGGAATTCTCAATTTACAGCCTGGAGTCAAGTCAAGGTCAAAGGTCAAGATATTACAGCATTGACCAGTGAAGAAGAGCGTCAAAATCTTTTTATGGCTTCTATGAAGGGTGGCCACAAGGTCTTTTATGGTAAGGGCTATACTTCTTATGGCATTGCCAGTGCGGCTCTTCGTTTGGTATCTATTATCCTTTCGGATGCTCAAGAAGAAGTGGCGGTATCTAGCTATCAAGCAGCCTATCAGACCTACCTTGGCTATCCAGTTATTTTAGGACGTCAAGGGGTGGTTGCTCCTGTTCACTTGTCTTTGTCGGCTGAGGAAGATCGTCTTTTGGAGGAGTCTGCTAACTTAATTCGGAACCGTGTTCAAGAGGCAGTTGCCTTTCTAAGAGAAAAGTATACTAATACTAGAGAGTGAATATTTTGACAATTCAGTCTATGGTTGGGCTTTAAATTATGGTATAATGAGAGCAACTATAAATTTTTCAGGAGTAACCTATGAAACTAGAAACCAAGGCACAAGGTCTTCATGGCAGCTTGCGTATCCCTGGTGACAAGTCAATCAGTCACCGTTCGATTATGTTCGGAAGTCTTGCTAAAGGTGTGACAACTGTTCGTGATATTTTACGAGGTGAGGATGTCCTCTCAACCATGCAGGTCTTTCGTGATCTGGGTGTGACTATCGAGGATGACGGTGATGTGGTTCGCATTCACGGTGTTGGTTTTGATGGTCTCAAGGCTCCTCAAAACAAATTGGACATGGGTAACTCTGGAACATCCATTCGCTTGATTTCAGGTGTGCTCGCTGGTCAAGATTTCGATGTAGAGATGTTTGGGGATGATTCCCTTTCAAAACGCCCTATGGACCGTGTGACCATTCCCTTGCGTCAGATGGGTGTAGAGGTATCAGGTCAGACGGACCGCGATTTGCCACCTTTGAAAATGCATGGTAGCAAGTCTCTTAAACCTATTCATTACCAATTGCCTGTGGCCTCTGCTCAGGTTAAATCTGCCCTTATTTTTGCAGCTCTTCAAGCTGATGGCGAATCTGTTATCATCGAGAAGGAAAAAACACGTAATCATACGGAAGATATGATTCAGCAGTTTGGTGGTCAGCTTCAGGTAGATGGCAAGGAAATTCGTATTTCTGGTGGCCAAACTTTCACTGCTCAAGAAGTTGTGGTTCCAGGTGACATTTCTTCAGCTGCCTTTTGGTTGGTAGCAGGACTTGTGGTACCTAACTCTAAGATTGTCTTGGAAAATGTCGGTGTTAACGAGACACGTACCGGAATCATTGATGTTATCAAGGATATGGGTGGTAAGATTACCCTTTCAGATATTGACCAGGTTGCTAAATCTGCGACCATTACGGTTGAAACTTCAGAACTTAAAGGAACTGAAATTGGTGGAGATATTATTCCACGTTTGATTGATGAACTTCCAATTATCACACTCTTGGCGACACAAGCCCAAGGTAAGACTGTGATTCGTGATGCTGAAGAACTTAAGGTCAAAGAGACTGACCGTATTCAGGTGGTAGCGGATGCCTTGAATGCTATGGGTGCTGATATTGTACCAACTGAGGATGGTATGGTTATCACTGGTAAGACGGCTCTTCATGGGGCAGAGGTTAATACCTTGGGTGACCACCGTATTGGTATGATGACAGCTATTGCTGCCCTTTTGGTTCAAGATGGTGAGGTTGACTTGCAACGTGCGGAAGCTATCAATACAAGTTACCCAAGCTTCTTTAGTGACTTGGAAGGATTGCTCCATGGCTAAGGTTTTATTGGGCTTTATGGGAGTGGGTAAGAGTTCCGTTGCCCCATACCTGGATGGTCGTTTCGTGGATATGGATCAGGTCATCGAGGAGAAAATCGGCATGTCCATTGCTGATTTTTTTGCAAAAGAAGGTGAAGCAGCCTTTCGTCAGATTGAGTCTGAGACTTTGGAGGAACTCCTTCAAGAGGGAGATGACGTTATCATTTCTACTGGTGGTGGTGTCGTTGTGACGGAGCGCAATCGTCAGCTCTTGGCAAAAAATCGTAAGCATAACGTTTGGCTCCATGCTTCTTTCGATGTGGTCTATGATCGCATTGAAAAGGATACTAAAAATCAACGCCCACTCTTTATCAATCATTCCAAAGAGGATTTTAAGGCTATTTATGACGGTCGAATGGCACTTTATCAAGGTTTGGCAGACCTGGTTGTCACTGTTGATAACCGGACGCCAGAAGAAGTAGCAAGGTTTATCAAATGTATGTAGGTTATTTGGGCCCTAGTGGGTCGTTTACGCATAATGCAGCCTTAAAGGCTTTTCCTGAGGCAGAATTGGTTTCTCTAGGTACCATTACTGAAGTCATCAAGTCTTATGAAGAGGGACGTGTGGATTATGCGGTCATTCCGGTGGAAAATTCCATCGAGGGCTCTGTTCATGAGAGTTTAGACTATCTCTTCCATCAGGCCGATATTCGTGCTGTGGCAGAGATTGTTCAGCCCATCAAGCAGCAGTTGATGGCGACGAAACATCATGAGAAAATTGAGAAAATCTTCTCACACCCACAAGCGATTGCCCAAGGGAAAAAGTACATTAAAGATCATTTTCCACATGCTAAAATTGAGACAACAGCCAGTACAGCCTTTGCGGCGCGTTTTGTCGCTGATAATCCAGATCAGCCATATGCGGCCATCGCTCCGCATGCAGCTGCTAAGGAATACGGTCTTGAAATTTTAGCTAAGGATATTCAGGAGATTGAAAAGAATTATACCCGCTTTTGGGTGTTGGGGAACACCGTTCCTGAGATTCCGCTCAATCAGATTGATTGCAAATTAACGCTGGCCTTGACCCTGCCTGACAATATGCCAGGGGCACTTTACAAGGCCTTATCAACCTTTGCCTGGCGAGGCATTGACTTGACCAAGATAGAAAGTCGTCCTTTGAAGACGGTACTTGGCGAGTATTTCTTTATTATTGATTGTGATTATACAAAGGAAAAGTTGGCTCAGTTCGCTCTTGAAGAGCTGACTGCAGTTGGAATTGGATATAAAATCTTGGGTGCTTACCAAGTCTATGAAATTTAAAGGGAAATCTTATGACCAAATCTAACAATGGGCCGTTTACGCATCATGAACGGTTACGTTACAGCTATCTTTTAAAAAATCTTGCTCACCTGAATGGACAGCAGGCCTCAGAATTCAATTATCTTCAAGGGAAGTTGGATGCCTATGAAGCTGAGCGGCGGTATCAAGCGCAAAGAGAGGATTATCAAGCAGCATGGCGCCAGCCTTATGACAATCGTTCTGACTACTATCAAGAACGTGATTATGAGTCTGTCAATCAGCTAACTGAGGAAGGTTTGCCCGTCTATCGGGAGGAAGTCGCTCAAAGTAAACCTAAACGTAAAAAGGTTCAAAGACAAGCAACTCCTTCAGCAACGTCGGCTCCAAGGTCCAAGTCGCAAGTAGCCAAGAAGAAGCGACCAAAGAAAAAGAGAAGGCTCAAGAAAGTTGTTAAGCTGGTGCTTAGTTGCTTGAGTCTTGGAGTTGTGTTCTTAGTGATAGCCATGGCCTATCAATTTTACAAGGGAACAGACCTTTCTGCTGCGGGTAATAATGGTAAATCCTATCAGCCTGCCGTAGTTGAGACCTTTAATGGTAAGGATACTAAGGATGGGGTTAATATCCTTATTCTAGGTTCTGACCAGCGAGTTAGCCAAGACTCTACCGATGCCAGAACGGACTCCATCATGGTTGTCAATGTGGGCAATAAAGAAGGTAAGATTAAGATGGTTAGCTTTATGCGAGATACCTTGGTCAATATCAAGGGTGCTTCAGAAACCGACTATTCTCAGGACTTGAAACTTAATACGGCTTTCAATATTGGTGAGCAAAATAATCATCAAGGGGCAGAACTCATGCGTGAGACCCTCAAACGAAACTTTGACATTGATATTAAGTACTATGCCATGGTTGACTTTGAAACCTTTGCGACAGGGGTCGATACCCTCTTCCCGAATGGTGTGGAAATCAATGCGAAGTTTGCGACCATTGATGGTAAAAAAGTGTCATCAGTACAAGTCCCAGATGATTTGAAGATGGACAAGAATGGTCATGTGCCAAATCAAACCATTAAAGTTGGTAAGCAGGATATGGATGGTCGCACCCTTCTGAATTATGCTCGTTTCCGTAAGGATGACGAGGGAGATTATGGCCGTACCAAGCGCCAGCAACAAGTGATGCAGGCTGTTATGAAGCAGCTTAAGAATCCACTTAATCTCTTCAATGGACCTGAGGCTTTGGGGAAGGTTTACTCACTAACCTCAACCAATATGAGTATGACGGATATGTTGGATTTGGGACTTTCAAATGCTGGTAGTTTCAAAAAAGGGATCAATTCGCAAACCATTCCTTCGGATGGTGATTGGATTGACAGTTATGATTTGTATGGCGGTCAAGGGATTGAAATTGATTTTGATAACTATCAGTCAAAATTAAAAGAACTAGGATTTAGATAAGAAAACAAAGCAGGTTCACACTGAACCTGCTTGTTTTTTAGCATTTAGCTTGTATAAGAGCATAGTATATTAGCTTAAGAAAATGATAGAGTAGATAAACCATGATAGCAAGCACTAGCAAGAGCTCGATGGTATAAATCAGTTGGCTAGCTAGATTTACGAGTTTAAGACTTGTAGTCGCTGCCTTGAAAGCATTGGCACTATTAACCAAGGGGAAGCTAAAGGCAGCAAAAAGTGGGACAAAACCCTTGTTAACGACTCTAGTAAAGAGTCCCAAACTATAAAAATAAAATACTTGCGAAGGTAGTAAGAGTCCAACCAGAAGTAGAGAATTAGTTTCTTGCCCACTCTTAAGGTAAGCTGTAATGAGTAGAGCAAGAGGAGCTGCAAGTACTGCTAGACTCGCTTGAAGACCTGGACTTACTTTGATACGGAAAAGTCTGTAAAAAATAAGTATGAAGAGTAGGCCAGCAGCAAGCCCCGTAAGTCCTAGAATAGTAGCCTTGAAAGTGTTTGATATTGTACTTGGAGCAGTTACCAAGCTAATAGCAGGACCTACGTAGACCACAAACCAACTTGGATAGACATCTTCTAGTTTAAATGATTTAAGAAAACGGTAGCTAAAGAAGATGATATAGGCCAAGTAGACAAGTAGAAGACAAAGCCAAAGAGCAGTTTGTCCAGTTAAGGAGATGGGCAGACGAGTGAAAAAGAGAAAGAGTGCCATGAAAAAGCTTGGAAAGGATGAAGAAATGACTGTGTTTTTCAAATCTTCCTTGGTCTGGTCTTTCCCTAACCATAACCGTCCTAAGATAAGGACTAATCCGATACTTGCTAAGCACCAAATGCCCTGTGAAAACAGGGCATATTGACTTATTTGATTGGATAAACTAAAGAGGGCTAAAAGTAAACTCGATAGAGCCAAGGGAATTTTGCTGAAAAACGCCTTCATGTAAAACCTTTCTGATTAATTACTGATTTGCGAGGATATGACGGAGTTGCACAGCACTTGGAGATACAATTGGAAGAAAAACACCTTCGTTCCAACGTCGAATAAAACTAGAATCAGATTCTTTAAGATAACCTCGACCACCACTAGCTTGAAGCTCTAATAAGAGGCTATTAGCCACTACATCTACAATGTCGATGCGAAGCTGGAAGAGTTCACGTGGGTTATCGATGAAGTAGCTTGGATCATTAAGACCTGCATAGAGTTGGTCTTGAATGTTTAGCAAGGCTTCACGTGTTGTTTCAAACTCATTTCGAAGAACGCTTCGATTGCTTGCTAGACTGTTTTCTACCTCATTAAGGGAGCGTTGAGCCAAACCAAAGGCTAAGCCAAATTGGAAGCCAAGGAAGTTAGGTCGTGTTTTGGCGATAAAGTCCACAGCGTCTTTGGAAAGAATCCAATTAGGGTCTAGTTTGACATGATTGAAGGTCAAACTAGCAGTATTGGAGCCTTGCAAGGAAACAAATTCTAGATCAGCTGAACGACTCAAGCCCTCAGCTTCTGATGGAATGGTAATAATCCAAGGTTGGCGGTCATCATTAAATCCAGCAGCAAAGAGAGCAGCGAATTTATCAGAACGAAGGTTAGTTACCCAAGGAAGACGACCATCGAGATAGTAGTCATCACCTTCTTGAGAAATAGTGACATTGAGTTCCTCGATATCTGATAGAAATTTAACGGCATTAGACAAACCGGTACCACCAGCTCGTTCACCATTAAACAGTTCAGCTAACCATGCTTGTCTAGGGTAGGGATTGTCACTGCTTAAAATATATTCGATAAAAGTACGATGTCCCCAAGAAATAAAGGAAGCCGTTAAGGAATGCTGTGCGAGTTCCCCAAGAAAATCAACAACTTGAGTAGGTTCACCACCTAAGCCATCATACTCTTTGGGAACGCTTACTTTAAAAATATCATGTTCAGCAATTTTTTTCAAGAGTTGATTGGCAATTGGTCCAGATTCTTGGTCGATGAGATCAGCATTGGTGTCTAACCAAGTAAGGAATTCTTTTGAAAAATATGACATAGGCTTAGGTCCTCCTCTGTTTATCGCTTCGTTTTGAATTAAGCGTATTCTTGAAGTTCAGGGTTAATCGGTGTTTGTGCGAGATTGTTAGCGTAGTTACACAAGCTTGCAAGGCTGACACCCAAGATAACGTCAAGGGCATTTTGTGCAGTGTAGCCAGCTTCCAAGAAGTCATTGTAGGCTTCGTCACCAACAGCACCTTTGGTATTAATCACGGCAATAGTGAATTTAGCGAGGGTATCAAGTTTTGGATCATCTTCGATTGGTGTACGGTTACGAAGGGCTTCCAAAAGTTGAGGTGTCATTTGGATTTGCTTGATTGAAAAGGCTGTATGACCTGCCACACAGAAGGCACAGCCATTAGTAACAGCAGCTGTAATTTGAACAACCTCACGTTCAGTTGGTGTCAATGAATTGCGACGGTTGATTTCACCGACAGTACGGTAAGTTTCAAGCGCAGTTGGCGCATTAGCAAGGAGACCAATCAAGTTTGGAATGTATCCCCCATTGGCATCTTTGACTGTTTGAAGGACGTCTTTGACTTCTTCCGGTGCAGTTTCGATTGTATGAATGGTAATATCTGGCATGATTATTCTCCTTTAGATAGAAACGACATCTAGCCTAGTTGCTGAGTCGTTTATTTTTTTGTCATGGACCTATGATAGCACCGTTTGACTTTTCTGAAAAATCTATAATATTTATGGCCAGCCATAAATTTAATTTATATGTGCTATAATGGAGAGTAGCAAGTGGCTTTTTAGGAAAACCTAGAGGCCTATCAGAGTAAAGAAAGTTGAATTATGTTAAATAAAAACGCTATTGTAGAAGTTGAAATTGTCGATTTGACACATGAAGGAGCGGGTGTCGCTAAGGTAGATGGCTTTGTCTTTTTTGTGGATAACGCCCTACCAGGTGAAGTCATCAAGATGCGCGTGCTTAAGCTCAAGAAAAATATCGGCTTTGGTAAGGTTGAGGAGTATGTGACCCTTTCACCAAACCGCAATCAGGACATTGATGCAACCTATCTCCGTTCAGGAATTGCTGATTTTGGCCATATGACCTACGAGGAGCAGCTCAAGTTCAAGCGTAAACAAGTTGTGGACAACCTCTATAAGACAGCAGGTATCTCAGACGTAGAAGTCGCTGAAACATTGGGGATGGATACACCGTACGCTTACCGTAATAAGGCGCAGGTGCCCGTTCGCCGTGTTAAAGGTCAGCTTGAAACAGGTTTCTACCGCAAGAATTCGCACGACTTGATTCCAATTGAAGATTTCCTTATCCAAGACAAGGAAATTGATAAACTCATTGTCTTTGTCCGTGACCTTCTCCGTCGCTATGACCTCAAACCTTATGATGAGAAGGAGCAGACAGGTTTGATTCGTCATTTGGTAGTTCGTCGTGGTCATTATTCAGGTCAGATGATGTTGGTCTTTGTAACGACCAGACCAAAAGTTTTCCGCATTGACCAAGTCATTGCTAAGATTACAGAAGCCTTCCCAAGTGTCGTTTCCATCATCCAAAACATCAACGATAAGAACACTAACGCCATCTTTGGTAAGGAGTTCCGCACCCTTTATGGCCAAGACACCATCACAGACAGTATGTTGGGCAATGACTATGAGATCTCTGCCCAATCTTTCTATCAGGTTAACACCGAGATGGCTGAAAAACTCTATCAAACAGCTATTGACTTCTCAGATTTAAACAGCAACAGCATTGTTATTGATGCCTATTCAGGAATCGGGACAATCGGTTTGTCATTTGCAAAACAGGTCAAGGAAGTCTACGGCGTTGAAGTCATCGAAACAGCCGTCGAAGATGCCAAGAAAAATGCAGAACGCAACGGCATTACAAATGCCCACTATGTGGCTGACTCAGCTGAAAATGCCATGGCCAAGTGGAGCAAGGATGGCATCAAACCAGATGTTATCATTGTGGACCCACCACGTAAGGGCTTGACTGAAAGCTTCATCAAAGCCAGCGTCGCCATGCAACCTGAGAAGATTACCTACGTCTCATGTAACCCAGCAACCATGGCGCGTGATATCAAACTCTATCAAGAGTTGGGCTATGAATTGAAGAAAGTCCAGCCAGTGGATCTTTTTCCACAGACGCATCATGTTGAGTGTGTGAGTTTGTTAGAGAAACGCAACTAAACGTCTCGCTTTTAGATTTCCAGGCGAGACGCTTCAAACCTCCTCAGGATCTTTGAACTCCCACAAACGCATCATGTTGAGGCGGTATCACTACTTGTACGAGCTGAGGTATCAGTGAAGTAGAAGCAGATAATCTGCCCATTCGACAAAGAAAGACCGAAGGTCGAGCAGGTGCCCTAGGGTATAGCTGTCGTAGAATGAGGAGGGACACCGACGAGATGATAAGGAAATTTTAGAATGGTATGATGATTTGAAGCAAATCATTCCTAGTAGGTACTTAAAAATATAAACGTTGAAATATCAATTTGAGAAAATGTCAAGATTATTTGCTCAGATTATAATGCATTCGATTCTTTATTGATACCTATCGAGAATTATCTTGAAAATTGGAATGATATTTAGGGGTCAAGTTACATGAAAGAATATGTTTTAAATTTAGAAAAAGAATTTTCTTTGATAGAAAATGGATTCAAAGAGGAAGAGAAAAGAGCTCTTGCTGACTATCAAACAAACAATAATGCGTATACCAAAGAATTAGCATTTTTAGCTTTTAAATCCAATGTATATCAAGTTAGAATGTATAGTGTATTTCTCTTTGGCCATTTGTCATCGTATGAAGAAATTTTGATCTTCATGAGGGATGAGGTTTCAAAGGATGACAATTGGAGAGTTCAAGAAGTATTAGCAAAAGCATTTGATGAATTTTGTAAGCAAACAGGTT
>ERZ773018.676-NODE-676-length-19456-cov-9.170507_pt1 | contig 19456 bp, 15 predicted proteins | sample MGYA00580840_ERZ773018 | MGnify/ENA primary metagenome ERZ773018 (study PRJEB29015, sample SAMEA2738125) | human oral metagenome | biome: human oral; feature: human-associated habitat; material: saliva | place: China | collected 2256 ... | reverse complement strand
TGTGTCGTAGATTACCCGCTATTCTTGGTCGCATGACTGCTGCGCGCGACGACGATTTCATGGCTCTGCCCGGCATGGAAGCGGATTCCAACACCCACAATACGGCTCGACACCGCTCAGATGAGACAGCCCCGGCCTCCTCGAAGTCCGCGCTGGATACCCTGCTGGATGAGTATCGTGCGCGCGCGAAGAGCGAGCACACGAAGGGCACTTTGTTCGGTTGCCTCATTGTCGTGGACACGTCGGGCACGCCGCAGGACAACGGCTTCGTGAAGGTCTCGCACCGCAGCGTGCGTGCCGACTCTCCGCGAAGAACATATTGCCGCGGGGTCCCAATCGATCCCCCTACCAACACTCGGCTATCCCGCCGCAACTGAACTAGTCGATGCGTCACACTAGCTAAGGCATTCAAATTACACCTGGAGGAAGTAATGACTGAAGAACTCAACGAAGTACCACGCACCACCCCCGACTTTGCCACCGAAGCAGCTACCAAGCTCGCAGAACTCTTCCCCGAGATCGTCGCCGACGGCAAAATCAACCTCGACACCCTCAAGACCATCCTCGACATTGACGTCGAGGACGGCCGCGAGCGATTCGGTCTGACGTGGCCAGGCAAGCGCGAAGCAATTCGCGCCGCCCAAACCCCGACCACCGCAACTTTGATGCCGGACAAGGAGAACTCGGTCAACTGGGACACCACCCAGAACGTCTTCATCGAGGGAGACAACCTCGAAGTGCTGAAGATCCTCCAGAAGCACTACTACGGGCAGATCAAGATGATCTATATCGACCCGCCATACAACACGGGTAACGACTTCGTCTACGCGGATGATTTTGCGGATTCTATAGGCAACTACCTCAAGCTCACCGGCCAGACCGATGATGGCGGGAAACTGTCAACGAACTCGGAATCATCCGGGCGCTTCCACTCCAACTGGCTCAACATGATGTACCCACGTTTGAAACTGGCGAGGAACTTGCTCCGCAACGACGGCTGCATTGCAGTTTCCATCGATGATGCGGAAGCTTCACACCTGTGCGAAATTCTCGATGAGATTTTTGGTGAGTCAAATCGGGTCGGAGTGTTTAGCATCATTCGCGCAGAAGGTGGCGGCCTCGCCAAACAAATGATCAAAGGGCATGACAGCCTATTCATTTACGCTAGGTCGCTCTCGTCGTTCAAACCGCTATTGCGCCCCAAGGATATCCGAGGAAGGACAGTATCTATTGAGGGCGAAGATTACTGGATCGAAGAGGACTGGCTTCGGAAAGAATTCGGCAAGTATGGCACATGCATGTACGAAGAGATCCTTCAATACCATGGACAGGCAAAGATGGATGAGATCGATAACGGCCTAGCGGAAGGAAAGTACATCCTTTTAGAGAAAACTGGAGGGTTTCACGTAGTTGGTAGATATCGGAAGGTCTCAGAAGACGGCTCAAAGTTTTACTCAGTCATCAAGCACCTTAATAAGAACGGAAATTCCGATCTCAAAGCACTTGGTTCAGATTTGGCAAGTGCGTTTGACTACCCGAAGCCAACTTCCTTGATTCAACAATTCATTCTAGGTGCAACCTTCTTTAGTTCTGATCGCGATGCGATGGTCCTGGACTTTTTCGCGGGCTCAGGAACGACAGCTCACGCAGTTATGCAGCTGAATGCTAACGATGGGGGCACGCGACGATGTATCTCGGTGCAGCTTCCTGAGCTCACTGAGGAGAAGTCTGAAGCTCGAAGACTCGGGTTCGAGACAATATCCGAGATTTCGAGGGAACGTATACGCCGTGCTGGCAAAAAGATCCTTGAGGAAGAAGGTTCAAAGCTTGACGGTCGCACAGACACTCTGGATATTGGTTTCCGTACCTACAAGCTCGTGGACACGAATTTCACGAAGTGGAAGGCGAACTCAGGCCTATCTGAGGATCAGCTGGTTGGTTTGTTCGCAGATCTTGCTGATTCGGCTGATGATCGTGCCCGCCCCGAGGCACTGCTGACTGAGGTGTTATTGAAACTCGGCTTCTCGTTGTCGGAGACGATCGAGACGGTCAACGTCGAGGGTCTCGAGGCTTTCAGTGTGGCTGATGGGATCGTATTGGCCTACCTTGATGAGCATATGACTCCGACTCTGGATCAGTTGCGTGCGCTGGTTGCTAAGGAGCCAGAGCGACTGGTGATCCTTGAGGATGCGTTCAAGGGTAATGACGAGTTGAAGACAAATCTGGTGCAGGAGTGCCGCACCCGCAATGTTGATCTGTGGACGGCGTAAGGCGAGGACTGAGTGATGCGTTTTCAGTTTGATCCCCGCCAGCCATACCAGGCTTCCGCTATCGAAGCGGTCACGGACTTGTTCGATGGGCAGCCCGCGGACGCGGACCAGTTGGTGACCACGTTCCGGCTGTTGCCGTCCGAGCCGGCCTTGTTTGACCAGGGCGAAGTGTCTGGTCAGGTAAGTTTGGATATCGCTGCCGAGGTCGGCGCGGTGGGTAACAACCTGGTGCTGGACGAGGACATGATCCTGGCGAACTTGCAGCGGGTCCAAGACCGTAACGGCCTGGAGAGTGCGCAGGCGCTTGCTGATGGTTTGCAGTTTGACGTGGAGATGGAAACCGGTACGGGCAAAACCTACGTGTATTTGCGTACCGCGTTTGAGCTGGCAAAGCGTTACCAGTTTACCAAGTTCATCATTCTGGTGCCGTCGGTGGCGATCCGTGAGGGTGTGAAGACCTCGATTGATTTGATGCGGGAGCATTTCCGCCACTTGTATCCGGAGATCAATATGGATGCTTCGGTGTATGCGGGTGAGCGTGCCGAGGAGGTACGTGATTTCGCGTCGGCGACAAGTTTGCAGTTTCTGGTGATGACGATTGATTCGCTGCGTGGGGATAAGAACACGCGCATCATGCACCAGAATAGGGACAAGCTTGCCGGGCTTCGCCCCCTGGATTATCTGCGGGCAACTCGTCCGATCGTGATCATGGATGAGCCCCAGAACATGGAGTCACAGTTGGCTCAGTCAGCGGTGGCTGATCTGGCCCCGTTGTGCACGCTGCGTTATTCCGCGACCCATCGGGTCACCCGTAACGTGGTGTACCGGCTTGACCCGCTTGACGCCCACCAGCTTGGCCTGGTGAAGACCATCGTGGTCTCGGATGCTCAGGAGCTTGGTGGCACGGCTAAGCCGTATGTGAAGCTGCTTGGGGTGTCTCGCGACCCGTTCAAGGCCTCCCTGGAGTTGGTGTGCCGTAAGAAGGACGGCTCGTATGCCAAGCGCAAGGTGACCGCCACGCAGGGTGATGATCTGGAGCGGATCTCTGGCGGTAACCCGGCTTATGAGGGTAACTGGCGGGTGAGCGAGATCAGTGTCGAGCCTGAACGCATCGAACTGTCCAACTACGGGTACCTGCATGTTGCGGATGAGATCGGCTCGAACCAGGACGCGGTGTTCAGGGAGATGATCCGCGAGACCATCCGCGAGCACATCCGTAAAGAACTCCAGGTCCACGCCAAGGGCATCAAGGTGCTGTCCTTGTTCTTTATCGACAAGGTTGCCTCGTATCTGGGGGACGGGGTCAACAACCTGGACGCGAATGGCGACTTTGCGACCTGGTTCGATGAGCTTTACACCAAGGAACTGGCTCGCCAGCCCAAGGCCAGGGGCATCATGCCTGCTACGGCGTTGGAAGCGCGCAGCGGCTATTTCGCCCAGATGAAGTCTGGTAAGGGCAAGAACGCGGTGATGACGTTCAAGGACTCGTCTGGCAAGACCAAGGCGGATGATGACGCGTATGAGTTAATCATGCGTGACAAGGCCCGCCTGTTGAGTATGGATGAGCCGGTGCGCTTCATTTTCTCCCACTCCGCGTTGCGTGAGGGCTGGGATAACCCCAACGTGTTCCAGATCTGCACGCTGCGTGACATGGCCTCGGAAACCGAGCGCCGCCAGACGATCGGTCGTGGCCTGCGTCTACCTGTGAACCAGGCTGGTGAGCGGATTAGCGATACTGGTCTGGCGCAGTTGACGGTGGTGGCCAGCGAGTCGTATCAGGCGTTCGCTTCCGCGCTTCAGAACGAGTATCAGAAGGCGGGTGTGGCGATCGGGTTTGTGCGTAAGCAGGAATTCTCACGTCTGCCGATCACGGTTGATGGGAAAGAGACCGTGCTTGGCGCGAAGCGTTCGGCCGAGATCTGGGATCACCTCCACCGGCGCGGTTTCATTAACGACCAGGGAGAGGTCCAGGGCAGTTGGGTGCCCGAGCAGCTTGGCTTCACTATCGACCTGCCCGAGCAGTATGCGGAGTACGAGGACGATGTCATCAACATCGTCAACGCCTGCAAGATGGAAACCATCATCAAGCGCAAGCGCAAGCGTGTGGCCCGCAAACTGAACAAGGAACTGTACGCAGCCCCCGGCTTTGAGGAGTTCTGGGACAAGATCACCCAGCGCACCACCTACCGGGTCAAATTCGAACGCCAAGCACTGGTGGACGCATGCGTGAACCGGATCAAGACGGCTCCCAGGATCGAACCAATCCGCATCCAGGTTACGCGCACGAAAATGACGATGACTCGTGGCGGTACCAAGGGCAGCACGCTCGGGTCGCGTGGCGCGAACCTGACCGGCTCCTACCCGCTGCCCGATATCGTGGCCCAGCTACAGGAAGCAACCTCGCTGACCCGAAAAACGATCATCGATATCCTCACCGCTTCTGGGCGGCTTAGAGAGTTTCTGCATAACCCGAACGACTTCATCAAGATGGTCTCGACCTGTATTCAAGAAGAGCTCGCTCACGTGGTCGTTGAGGGGATCCAGTACGAGAAGATCGGCGGGAGTATCTACGAGCTGCGCGAGTTGCAAGAAGACGGGCTGGAGGAGAAAGACCGCTTCCTTGACCAGCTCTACAAGGTGACCAACACGGGAAAAACGGACTTTGACTACGTCGTCTTTGACTCCGCGGTCGAACGTCAGTTCGCCGAGTACCTGGACGGACTAGAAGACATTCGTCTATTTATGAAGCTGCCCGACAAGTTCCGTATCCCCACCCCTGTTGGGGATTACAACCCGGACTGGGCGATCATCAAAACCGAGGACGGTCAGGACCGGCTGTATTTGATCCGGGAGACGAAGTCGAGCCTGGATCCGACTAAGCGTCGCCCGGGTGAGAACGCGAAGATTAACGCGGCGATCAAGCACTTCGAAGCCATCGGGGTGAACTACAAGGTCGCCGCCCCGGACAACTGGGGGCTGTAACCGTGATGGAGGGTGGTGTGCTCAGCGATTACCAGGCCAAGTTCTACGCCTACGAGCTGGATCGCTCCTACGCGAGCGATCACGTGGGCAAACTGGCGGGGCTGCTCTTTGACGCCCAGGTCGAACCTAAACCCCACCAGGTGGACGCGGCACTGTTCGCTTTGCACACCCCCTTCACCCCGGGCGTGATCCTGGCCGACGAGGTCGGCTTAGGTAAAACCATCGAGGCCGGGATCGTGATCAGCCAGTACTGGGCTGAACGCAAACGCCGCATCCTCATCATCGCGCCCTCTTCGCTGCGCCAGCAGTGGCGGCAAGAACTGGACGAGAAATTCGCACTCCCAGCGAGCCTGCTTGAACGCGGCAACCTGGAGGAACTGCTCGCCCCCAATGCTGCCGAGCAGGTGTTGATTTGCTCCTATGAGTTCGCCAATTCCCAGCATCTGACCTTGACGCGTCATTTGGATTTGGTGGTGTGCGATGAGGCCCACCGGCTGCGCGCCTACTGGACCGGGCAGGCCAAGATCGCCGCGAACGTGGCACGTATCTGCCGTGCCTCATCCAAAACCGTCATGCTCACGGCAACACCACTGCAAAACCGGCTCGAAGAACTCTACGGCCTCGTCAGTGTTTTCGACCCGGATTATTTCCGCTCCCTGGACACCTTCAAAGAACGCTACGTGAAAAACCCCGGCGGCGTGGGTAACGATGACCTAGCCAAGCGGGTCACTCAGATCGCTAAGCGCACGCTACGGCGGGATGCGGATAAGTACATTCGTTTCACCACCCGCATGCCGCTGACGGTCGCGTTCAACCCCAGCCAGGCCGAGGTCGAACTGTATGAGAAGATCAACGCCTACCTGCAGCGGCCGTTTTTGTGGGCGTTTTCCAAATCCCAACGCCACCTGTCAGCACTCATCGTGCGTAAGCGTCTGGGCTCGTCGTCTTACGCGGTCGCTTCCACACTGGCGTCTATCGCCGCCCGCCTGGAGGCAGAAGCCAAAGCAGGCATGCGGCGTAACGACGCTGGTGGTTTCATCAGCGACCCGGACTTGACCGCTGAAGAACGAGAAGACGCCCAAGAGAGCAACGAAACCGACACTGCATTTGATTCTGCTCCCTTGTCTGGCGCGGATCGGGAGTCGATGCTGGCTGAGGTTGCTGAGCTGCGCTCCTATGCGGATCTAGCACGCTCGATCACGGTTAACCAGAAAGCCGTCAAACTCGTCGACGCGCTCGAGCAAGGTTTTGATCGGCTACGTGAGATCGGCGCGCCTGAAAAAGCCATTATCTTCACCGACTCCACCGTCACTCAGGACTACCTCGCCCGCAGCCTTGCGGAGGCTGGATGGGGTGAAGGCATCGTCTTGTTTAACGGCACGAACAACAGCCCGCATGCGAACCAGATCTATCAGGCCTGGCTCAAAGAAAACGAGGGCAGTGACCTGATCACTGGTATCCCGGCCGCTAACCGGCGCAAAGCCCTGGTCGATGAGTTCCGCAAGCGTGGCCGGCTCATGATCGCGACCGAAGCCGCCGCAGAAGGTATCAACCTGCAGTTCTGCTCCATGCTGGTCAACTACGACCTGCCATGGAACCCTCAGCGCGTGGAACAACGCATCGGCCGCATCCACCGTTTCGGGCAGAAACACAACGTGATCGTGGTGAACTTTTCCAACAAAGGCAACGTCGCAGAAGAACGCATCCTGCAGTTGCTGACCGAAAAGTTCAAACTCTTCACCTCCGTGTTCGGGGCTTCTGACGAAGTCCTCGGCCAAATCGAAGACGGCCTGGACTTCGAGAAAAACATTGCCGCGATCCTAGAACGGTGCACCACCGCAGAGCAGATCGAGGAAGCCTTTAACGAGCTCGAAGCCCGCTACAGTGCGCAAATCGACCGGGAAATGAAACGCACCCGCAAGAAAGTCTTCGACAACCTCGACCCCAAAGTCCGCGACAAGCTCAAGTCTTACGACGCTCAAACCGGCGTCGTGCTCAACGCTTTCGAACGCCTCCTCATCGACCTGACCCGTCACGAACTAGACGGCTACGCGACCTTTAACGACACCGGCACCCAGTTCACCCTCACCAAAGCCCCAGCGGTCGGGATCCCGACAGGCAACTACTTCTTCAAATCCCAGCCACGCACCGGCGCACACCAATACCGCTACGCCAGCGATCTAGCCCAATGGGTAGTCACCACCGCTAAGACACGCACCACCCCACCAGCACACCTGGTCTTCCAAACCCACGGAAGCGACAGGGCCACGGCCATCGCCAAACGGCTGCGTGGCCGCAGCGGACGGATCAGCGCCCACCAAGTCACCTTCACGATGCAAGCCGCAGACCAGCCCCTCAAAGAAACCTACCTACTCCTGGCAGGCTTCTTCGCTGACGGTACCCCCATGGACCAAGAACAAATCCGCGACCTACTTGACCTGAACTGCCTCTCCGCACATCCCACCCAGGTCAACACCCAGGGGTTCGAGGACGCGATCGAGCAGCTGGGCCAAACCGTTGGCGTAGATGTGCAAGAGCGCAACGCCACCTTCTACCTCCAACAAGAAGAACTCATCGACGCCGCCCGACTAGACCTCAAAGCCACCTTCGACGCGAAAATCCGCGACTACCACGCCAAAGAAACCACCGCCACCAAGGCAGCACGCAAAGCCAAGAACACCGCCGAGCAACTCAAACTCACCCGCGAAGCACGCTCATGGCGACGCAAAGCCGAAGAAGCCGACGACGAATACGCCGCCAACGTAACAGGCCGCGCGGGCCACACCCGGCACACCCCGCGCCCCAACGGACCTACCAGCTCACTCGGGTACACTGGCGGGTGTCAGAGCGGATCTACCCGAAAATGGAGGTCTCCGGGCTAGAAACCCGCACAAACCCAATAGCCGCTTATTACGTTGCGTATCAAATACGGAGTCTAAGGCTCAGATAGGACGCTCATCTGGATACAAGGTATCCGGGTGAGCATTCTTCGTGTTTTCCCTGGTATTCCGGGGTTTCTGGGGTTGCTCGGTGGGCGAAGAGTCGAGGCGCGAGTGAGGCAGTTGTGACTGCTTCACTCCCACCTCGTTCAGTGCCTCACGTCGTGAGGGCCTGGATGTAGCGCTCACATTGCGCGGCGAGATCCTGCGTACTGATGGACATGGCTCCAGCCGCGATGAAGGGCGCGAGGTAGTTCGTACGGATGAGGTTGCTGGTCGCATAGAAGGGACGCAGCAGCTCGTCCACGGTGAACCCGACTTCACCCTCATGTGTGTACTTGCCTGCGTCAGCGCCGGATGAGACAGCGATGAGCAGATCTTTGCCTCTCAATGCGGTTCCGTTGGAACCGTAGGCCCACCCGTAGGTGAGGACGTCGTCGAGGTACTGCTTGAGCAGAGCCGGGCTTGAGTACCAGTACATGGGGAATTGAAGAACGATCCGGTCAGCAGCGGCGAGCACCTCGTGCTCCGTGGCTACGTCAACGTGGAATTCCGGGTACAGGCTGTACATGTCGCGGACCCGGACGTCGTGTGCAGTCCGAGCGGCCCGGGCGAGTGCTGCGTTGACACGCGAGCCTGCCAGGTTCGGATGGAAGACGAGGACTTCAGTTCGCATCGTCGATCTCGTCCTGGTTTGTGTTGCCGTCCTCTTCGAGCACGGCCTTGAGCTGGTTGAAGGCATTCCATGCACGCGGCCATCCGGCATAGAACGCCACATGCGTGATGACCTCGGTGATCTCCTCGAGGGTCAGCCCGTTGCCCAGTGCCATGCGAAAGTGGGACTGGAGGGGCATGCCGGTCTCACCCGCTCCCAGCAGAGCTGAGATCGTGGCCAGAGAGCGGTCACGCGGGGAGAGCTGCTGTGTTCGAGCCCATACCTGTCCGAAGAGGACGTCGTCGTTGAGCTCAGCGAAGGTGGGGGCCAGTGACCCGAGTTGGTCACGGCCGGCAGTGATTTTCTGCATGAGAGTAGCCTCAGGGAAGTTGGTTGTATTCGGCGTCCGAGACAGGCTCAAGCCATTCGTTGCGGTCCCCGTCCTGCGGGACAGTGATGGAGAGGTGGGCGAACCACGAGTCGCGTGCAGCGCCGTGCCAGTGCTTGACGCCCGGTTCTATGACGACGACGTCGCCCGCATGCAGTTCGCGCGGCGCCTCGCCCTCGGCCTGGTACCAGCCGCGCCCCGAGGTGCACAGGAGGATCTGGCCAACCTGGCCGCTGGTGTGGTGGATGTGCCAGTTGTTGCGGCAGCCCGGTTCAAAGGTGACGTTCGCGATCTGCGCGCCCTGGCTGACTAGCGGCTGCAGGTAGGACTGACCGATGAAGTACTGGGCGTAGGCGTCATTAGTCTCACCGCGAGGGAAGACATCGGTGAAGGTGGCCATGGTGTTCCTTTCGTTGGGGAGCCGTGTCTCCACGAGGGAGCACGGACGTGATAACTTCGATGCTATAAGTTGAAGTTAACTTCAAGTCAAATCGTGTTGTTTCAGGATATTCCCCACGATGGAGGCGATCATGTCGACTCAGGTGTTCACAGTCAGCAAGGTGTCCGACATCATCGGACTGCCAGCCTCGACACTGCGCTACTACGAGAAGGAGGGCCTCATCCCACCTGTGGAACGCAGCGAGGCCGGGCGGCGACGCTACTCACTGGCACACCTCGAGGCGTTGCGTTTCATTGAATGTATGAAGGCCACCGGCCTGCCCCTCACCGAGATCAAAGAGATCATTGATCTGTCACTGCAGGGGGACTCGACCATCGCGCGCCGCCTCGAAATCATGACCGCTCAGCGGGATGCGATCCGCGAACAGATCGCCCGCCTCGAGTACCACCTTGAAGCCCTCGACTACAAGACCTGGTACTACACGACCGCACTCGAGGCCGGTACCTGCGCAGTGCCGGATGCCATGCTCGCGGCAGGTGACGTCACCAAACCCGACGCCCTGCGCGTCAACCTCGACTGACTGCCAACACGAAAACGGTGGCCCGGGATCAGTCCGACTAGTGAACCGCTCGTCAAAAGGTGCAGGCCATCGTCAAAAGGTATGGATGGTCACAGGTAATGCCTCCCCGCCTCGAGTGTGCTCACGACCCCAAGGGTCACCACCGTCGACCTCATCTTCAGCTCCTCCAGCACTGCCGCAACCTACGTGGCAGGCTCCAACCGCAGCGGCAACGCCACCTGGCGCACCAATGACGGCACCCTCCTCGAAGACCTCGGCTAGCCTCTGCCGGGACAGTGACGGCGGTGACCCTTGGGGTCGTAGGCTACTCCCGGCTGTCAGTTACTCGACTCTCAACTCATGCGCCTGTGGCAATCTCGTCCTGTTCACCTCTTTGCACGACGTGGGAGAGTTCCCAGTAGATGAGGTCTGAAATCTCGCGGATCACAGCGGCTCGACGCTGAGGGCTCTCGAAGAACTTCTCGAGGATGTTGTTCTGAGCATCATGGTGGTCGAGGGCAGCATTCGTGACGGCTTCTTCAATGGTGCGCGATTCGCGGAACTGTTCCTTGCTGTTCGCGTTGACCTGTTCTCGGATCGCCTCGTCTTTGACGAGAATGGTCACGACTCCCTGCACCCAAGAGTTGACCGAATCGGGGTCGAAGCTCTCCCCTTCGAACAGATCGTTGATGTTCTTCAGGATCTGTTCCCAGGCCACCATGTTCGGGTCCCGCGTGGTCCCACCGCCGACACCCATAGGCTTGAGTTTGTCACCTTCGCCGATCAGCGAGATGGAACCCTCGCTACGCCGTGTTTGCTTGATGTGGGTCAACTCGATACTCGACAGGTCAAGTTCCTCGGCGCTCCTGCGACCTGTGAGACGCGGCCTGAGGAGGCGAAGGAACAGTGCGAGTTTTTCGAGATCTGTGTCCTCGTAGTCAACGATCTGGGACAGGAAGTCGTAGAGGCGGACGAAAGATCCCACGTCCTTGCGGAAGAGGTCCAGTTCGTCGATGGTTGCTTTGTCTTGGTCCTCGAGCGCTGCGCAGTAACGATCATTGAAGCGGTCGGCAGCGCTCTTGAGGGGGCCGGTGTGCTTGCCATGTGCCTTTTCGATGATGAAGGCGTGAGCGAAGCGGTCGACCTCGTCTGCGGTGTAGATACCGGCCGTCTCGAGCTTGCGCGCTAGATCGTGCACCAGATCAGGGTCTGTGGTTTGGGTGATCTGGGCCGTGCGGAAGTACGGCAGGAACGAGTTCAGGATTGTCTCGGGATCGTTGACGAAGTCGAGGACGTAGGTGGTGTCTTTGCCTTTGGACGGCAAGGTGCGGTTCAATCGTGACAGTGTCTGGACTGCCTCGATGCCGTCGAGCCTTTTATCGACATACATGGCGCACAGCAGCGGCTGGTCGAAGCCCGTCTGGTACTTGTTCGCTACGATCAGCACCTGGTAGTGGTCACCAGCGAATGCGTTGGGAATGGTGCGGCCACGCAGCCCCGGATTCATGTTGTGCTCGGTATAGGGCTCGGTGACCCCCGGAACTACTTCTTCAACTTGTTCGCTGGTCAGGCTGCCCGAGAAGGCCACCAAGGTGCCCATCTCGTAACCATGAGAGGTGATGTACCGGTCGATCGCGGTCTTATATTTCAGGGCTGCCGCCCGGCTGGAGGTCACCACCATTGCCTTGGCATGCCCATCAAGCAGGTGGGCCACATTGGTGCGGTAGTGCTCAACGATGATCTGAACCTTCTGGGCGATATTGGTCGGATGCAGGCTCACCCATCGCATGAGGCCCTTCGTCGCGGTGGCCTCGTCAACTTCATCAGTGGGCGCGGTTTTCCCATCGGCTTTCTGTGCAAGCTGGAATGCTGTCTTGTAGGTGGTGTAGTTGCGCAAGACGTCGAGGATGAACCCTTCCTCGATGGCCTGCTGCATCGAGTACACGTGGAAGGCCTGTGGTGTTCCGTCAGCACCGGGTTGACCGAACATTTCGAGGGTCTTGCCCTTGGGGGTGGCTGTAAAGGCATAGAAGGATACGTTTGCGGATGTGGCGCGCGCAGTCATCTCCGCAGCCAGCACGTCCTCAACGGACAGTTCTGCGCCCTCGCCGATTGCTTCAACTTCTGCCTGCGAGAGGACCTGGCGCAACTTTTGCGCACTTGTTCCGGTCTGAGAAGAGTGTGCTTCGTCTGCGATGACAGCGAAGTTCTTGTCTGCCATTCCACCCTGCTCAGAGATCGCCTCGAGAACGAAGGGGAACGTCTGCAAGGTGACGATGATGATCAGCTTTCCACTTGCCAGTTCCTTGGCGAGGAGAGCGGATTTGGACGTTTCTGCTGCCTTGCGGACCTCATCGGCATTGATCGTTCCGACCGTCCCGCGGGTGCCTTCGATCGCCTTGATCGCCTTCTGCAATTGGTCGTCAAGGACTGTCCGGTCGGTGACCACGATGACCGAGTCGAAGATCTTGGTATTGGTGTCGTCGTGGAGGTTGGCCAACCCATGAGCCAGCCAGGCGATGGAATTGGTCTTCCCTGATCCTGCCGAGTGCTGGATGAGGTAGCGGTGCCCTGGCCCCTCGGCCCGCGTGGCCGACAGAAGTTCGGTGACGGCCTCCCACTGGTGAAATCGCGGGAAGATGACTTGCGTCGACTTCTTGTGCTCCCCGGTGACCGGGTCGATCTTCTCCGACGTTTGAACGTTGATGAAGCGCTCAATGATCTGCAACCAGTTGTCACGTTGGAGCACACGCTCCCAAAGGTATGAGGTCGCCGCACCATCAGGATTGACAGGGTTGCCTGCACCGCCGTCATTACCAAGGTTGAACGGCAGGAAGACTGTGTCAGTCCCCGAGAGTCGCGTGGTCATACGTATCTCGTCCGTGGACACAGCAAAATGGACCAGACAGCGCGATCCCCACTTCAGAAGTGGCTCGCCTTGCGGCTTACGGTCGTGCTTGTACTGATGAACCGCGTCATCGATCGACTGGGTGTTGTCCGTCTTCAGCTCCGCAGTAGCCACAGGGAGGCCATTGACAAAGAAGACCAGATCAATCGCGTCATTGGGATGCTTGGCCGAGTGGTGGACTTGACGCATCACCCGCAGAATGTTGGCCTCGTAGTGCTGCTGGGCGGTGGGATTGAGTGAAGTTGCAGGCTTGAACGCGCACATGGCGAACTTAGCCGGAGTGCGTTTGAATCCGCCCCGAAGCACCGCCAAGATTCCACCGCCATGTTCCAGTGGCTGGTCAAGCTCCTTGGCGAGGCGAGCGAGAAGAGCCTGTTTAGCGCGCTCCTGCTCAGCAGCAGACATCGACGGCTTGATGACCTTCGCCCACTGCTCCGGCTGAGTACGACGGAGCCAAGCAAAGACATCCTCAGGCACTAAAGCAAGACTCTGGTCGTAGCCACGATAGTGGCGGTCGTAAACCCAACCGCGCGCCTCGAGGTAATCGCAGATCTCCTCCTCGAAAGCCTTCTCATGCTGCGTCGCCATCACTCACACCTCCAGCTCACCGGTCACTGCCGCCGTAATCAATGCTTGCTTTCGTTCTTCCAAAAGACTGGTAAGAGATTGCACTTTCAAGAGCAACTCGTCTGTTTCAGCACATTTGACGCGGTACTCATGAGCTATCTGCTGTTGCGCTTTAAGAGAGGGAACTGGCGAAGTAAGGGATAGAAACACGTCGGGGTACAACCGGAGTCGCGATTCCCAAATGCCCCGGGAATGAGCCTTCATAAGTCCAATGTAACGATCGGTCCGATAGAGCATGTCGAAGTATTCGGGGCAAAATTCTCCTCGATCGATAAACTTGTAAATATCGTAGGAAGGGCTCACAATGCCTTCAAAATCTGAAACGCCGAGCGCTCCCATCCATGCCCACATTGTGTTAATTACTAACTCTCCTGGCTCAACCAGGTTGTATCCAATTTTCGACTCCGCTTCAAACATTGTCACATTCTTCTCAGACCGTGGAGTCACCCCGGTGATGTGACTAACTGAGAGTAATTCCTCCTCGCCGGTCTTGGACTTACGGTCCACATGCCTGAAAATGCCTCGATTGCGAACTTCCTTCGAATCTGCCCGACTGACAAGTTCCTCCGCAACTGCTGCACGACGTTCGATTAGCAGGGAAACCAGCCGTTCTTGTTCTGCGGTGAGGGCGTCAATTTGCTCGAGTTCTGCATCAAGAAACTCAACAATGCGACGCTGAGACTCCATGTCTGGAACGGGAATCCGTGCAGCCTTGACAGTTTGCTCGTCAATGGCTGGGTATGAGACACCAACTGCTGATCTGGACAATTGGTGTGTAAATGTACCGTCTTGGACTGCGTACGCTAGATATTTCGGCAGCAGGCCTTCTTTTGGTCGAAGCACCGCAAATGCAGTTGAAACTATGAGGGGGGTTTCGACTTGTGGAACAAGTGCGGTGGCTTTCAAATTTGGTCGGATTGTGGCGTAGACGACGTCTCCTGGACGCGCAATGCGTCGAGCCCGAGAAGGAGCTTGGCTGAACGTTGTCGTTGTCTCAGGAATCTTTACGTGACCTGTTTGTACGGATGTAACATCGCAGTAAGTAAATTCATAGTTCGAATCAGTGGATGCTGGCAGAGTTTCGTCATTAACTGTGCAGACGTATCGCAGAGGTGTAACTGTCATTCCTCAAGCTCCTTGAGTAGCCGTGCCAGTGCCGTCACAGTCGCACTAAGGTCTCGATCAATCTCCTCCAATGACCGAGTTGGAGCGGCGGCGTAGAAGTATCGGGTCACAGGGATCTCGTAGCCGATTTTGGTTTTCTTATTGTCGACCCAGGCGTCGTCGACGTACGGCAGCACTTCTTTGCGCATGTAGGCATCGATTGTCGCTTCACGGCCTGCGTCGCCAATCTTGTTCCCGCCGTATGTGAAGGGAACTTTCTCTGTATCACGGAGATTTGAGTCTGCGACCGGCTTTCCCCGTGAAGTAGTGACGATCTGGCCGTCCTGGTCTCGTTGGGGGCGTTCAACGGTGATGGTCCAGTATCCGAATTCCTCAACGGGGAGGATTTTGCAGTAATCGGATTCCTCGTATGCGCTGTAGATCTCAAGGATCTGGCGACGGTTGTCTTCCGAGAGTTCCCGCCCCTTGTCTCCAAGCTTCTTGCGCATCTTGACGTAGAAGTTGGTGGCGTCGATGAGTTGGACTTTACCCTGTCTCTCTTCGGGCTTGTTGTTGTCCAACACCCAGATATAGGTAGCAATCCCGGTGTTGTAGAACATGTCATTCGGCAGCGCGATGATGGCATCAACGAGGTCTGCCTCGAGCACCCAGCGCCGGATATTGGAGGGACCTGACTCGGCTGCGCCATTGAACAAGGGCGAGCCGTTCATGACGATGGCCGCGCGTCCACCGCCTTTGGTTTTGGGGCGCATCTTTGCAATGAGGTGGCGCAGGAAGAGCATCTGTCCATCGGAGACAGCCGGGGTGTTCTTCTTGGGCTCCTTTGCTCCTACGTAGAAGCGGGATGCCTCCCCCAGTTCCTTAAGCTCGGCGAGGACCGCAGCTTGGCTCTTCTTCCAGTCGTCGCCATAAGGAGGGTTGGACAAGCAGTAATCAAAAGTTTGGCCGGGGAACCTGTCATCAGCGAGTGTGTCGCCAAGCTGGATGTTGGACGGATCATGCCCTTTGATGAGCAGATCGGACTTGCAGACTGCGTAGGACTGGTCGTTTCGCTCCTGCCCGTACATACGTAGCTGAGCGTCGGGGTTGAGGCCAGGGTGTTCCGGGGTGCCGATGAGGTGTTCTTCTGCGATCGAGAGCATCCCACCTGTTCCCGCGGTGGGATCGTAAATCGATCGGACCGTACCTGGAACCGAGAGCGCGTCGTCGTCCCCCGCGAAGATCAGGTCGACCATGAGCCGGATTGCGTCGCGGGGTGTGAAGTACTCACCGGGCGACTCATTGGTGGACTCGTTGAACGTGCGAATCAGATACTCGTAGAGGTCGCCCATCTCTGCGTTGGGGACCTTGTTCGGGTGCAGGTCTACGCGCGCAAACTTCTCAACGATGATGAAGAGCAGATCCTTCTCCGCCATCCTGGCAATCTGGTCGCCGAACTTGAACCGCTCGAAGACGTCGAGGTTGTCCGAGAATCCATCGACGTACTGCTTGAAGTTGGCCTCGAGCCCTGCGGGGTCGCCGAGTAGCGTCTGCAGCGTCCACGGTGTCGTGTTGTAGAAAGACAAGCCGGTCTTGCGCTTGACCTGAGCGCTGAGCAGTTCAGGCTTATCCGCATAGGTACGGACCAGTGCAACCAAGTCCTCCCGATGATCTTCGAGCACGCAGTCGAGCCTGCGCAGGATGGTCATCGGAAGGATGACGTCACCGTACTCGTGCGGCTTGTAGTCACCGCGGAGCTGATCGGCAATGCCCCAAATGAAGGGTCCAAGGTTACTCATGCTGGCATTTCCTGATTTGCTGTTTCTGGCACTATTTCAACGATATCTTCAAGATTGTACGGCAGAGTTTGGCAGATCCGCAGCAGTACGTTGGTGGTGACGTCGCCGTCTTTGCCGAGCTTGGCGATGGTTGCTGGGGATAGTCCTGTGGCTCAGCGGACGTCTTCGCGGGTCATGTCGCGGTCAATGAGGAGTTTCCACAGCGGTTTGAAGGTGATACGCATGGTTAGTTACCTTCCTCGGTGGTCTCTGTGTTCCACAGTGTAGCCGTAGAGGGCTTCAGGGCCGTCGCCGAGGTGGATGACGCGCGTCGCTTCGACGAGTTCCTCGGCTTGCGGACCATACGCATTTGTCGCATCGAATGAGAAGAAGACCTGTTTGGGTTCACCTGCGCCACTCGTTAGTTCCGCCGCACGCATGTATGCACCTAGCAGCGCGCGTACGGGTGCGTGTCCGACGAGTTTGATGATGGCTGAGTGGCCTGGTCTGGTTTTGTGGATCGGGTGTTGTGAGGGTTGTTGGTTGTTATTAGTGGTGTTGTGCCCATTGGCGCGCGTACTGGTTAGGTGAGAACCAGCCCAGCGCGCTGTGGGGGTGCTCTTCATTGTAGCGGTGCGACCAGGCGGCGATGAGGGTGCGGGCGTGGCCTCGCGCATCGGCCTGGCCCTGGCCGTCGTCATGAACTTCTCCGGGCAGACCACCTCGATCGGCCTGCTCCTAATTGCCGCCCACGTCGCCCTACCTGTAGGCTCGCAACAGATGAACGACTCAGTGACGCCACGTTAGTACCCGTAGCCCCGAGGAAGGACTGTTCACATGAGGGCTCGCCGCCGCCTGATCCTGACGCTAACAGCCGTCGCGGCGCTCACCGCCGCCTGCAGCCCCTTCGGCTCGACCTCATCGCGCAACCGACTCCCCGAGGACTCACGCTTCGCCGAGTTCACCTACAAGACCGACGGAGAAATCAAGGTTCAGGAACGCACCGACTCCTTCAACATGCGCATGCCTGCCCTGGGTGCCACCGCGGGACACGTCGCGGCAGCCAACTTCCCGGAGGGACGTTTTTCCTTGCCTTCCCCCGACCACCACTTCTGGGTGACCGGCGTCGCCACCGTTTCACCCGAGTCAATCCAGAAGCTCAGCGAGGGCGCCACCGGCAACAACACCCTGCTGCCCGGCATCTACCCAGGCCTCTACCAGTACGTCCCCCAGGACTGCCACTTCGTCACAGTCCCCGCCGACCACGCAAACACCGTCCTCCAGACGAAAGCGAACGATATGCACTCGGACTGGGGGTCGTTCACCATCACCGACTTTGCGGCCTCCGCGGACTGCAACCTCATCATCGTCACCGGCGAGGGCACCACCGGCTAGCGCCCGCACACGCCCCGATGCTTCGCTGGCGTTACCCCGCCGCATCCCGAAAGGCCGCGCCACGCCCCCAAGAACCCAGCCCGGGCCTCGTCCATGAAACATCCATGAACGAGGCCCGGGTTTCCCTGTGAGGGCACGCGACGATAAAGAAACGATAAACGCAAGATCTCCTTGTTCTAAGTCGGGTCCCAGAGGTCCCAAACGCCCCTCCCAGAGCCAACTTTTCACGATCCCTATGTCCTGACTTTTCCGCGAGATAACGCCACTCCCGAAAGGCACCCACCGAAGGCCCCACACAATTGGTCTCCCGGGACCTCGGACCCAGCCATACTGATGAGCGACAGCACCCACGAGGAAGGATCCCCAGTGCGTATCGCTCTCTTTTCCACCTGCCTGGCTGACGTCATGTTCCCCCAGGCTGCCCAGGCGACGGTCACCCTGCTTGAGCGCCTCGGACACGAAGTCGTCTTCCCTGAAGACCAGGTGTGCTGCGGACAGATGCACGCCAACACCGGCTACTTCGAAGACGCAGCCAAGATCACCCGCAACCACGTCAAGACCTTCGAGCCCGTGCTCGACGGCCAGTGGGACGCCATCGTCGTCCCCTCCGGCTCCTGCACCGGTGCAGCGCGCCACGAACAGAAGGTCGTCGCCGAGCACGTGGGCGACCACGAGCTGGCCAAGAAGTCCCAGCTCATCGCCCGCCACACCTACGACCTGACCGAGCTCATCACCGACGTCCTGGGCCTCGAGGACGTGGGCGCCTACTTCCCACACACCGTCACCTACCACCCGACGTGCCACTCGCTGCGAATCGCCAAGGTCGGCGACCGCCCCTACCGCCTCCTACGCAATGTCGAAGGCCTGACCCTCGTGGACCTGCCCGACGCCGAGGTCTGCTGCGGTTTCGGCGGCACCTTCTCCATGAAGAACTCCGAGACCTCCACCGCGATGCTCGCCGACAAGATGAGCAACGTGATGTCCACGCGCGCCGAGGTCCTGTGCGCCGGCGACTACTCCTGCCTCATGCACATCGGTGGCGGCCTGTCCCGCGTCAACTCCGGGGTGCGCATCATGCACCTGGCCGAGATCCTGGCCTCCACCAAGGACGCGCCCTTCGAGGGCAACATCTCCTTCGCCCCCAAGCACGTCCAGCACACCGGTAACTCTCAGCACACACAGGCGGTGGCACGATGACACAGGTATTTCTCGGTATGCCCCACACGGGCGGGTGGCGCACCGAGGTCGAGCAGCCCGAGGACACGCTGCGCTGGGGACCCACCTTCCCCGAGGGCGCGCACAAGACGCTGGCCAACACCCAGATGCGCCGCAACCTGGGCCACGCCACGCGCACCATCCGCTCCAAGCGCGCCGACCGCGTGGCCGAGATGCCCGATTGGGAGGACCTGCGCAACGCCGCGGAGGCCGTCAAGTTCGAGGTGGCCTCGCGC
>ERZ773018.671-NODE-671-length-19592-cov-10.885858_pt1 | contig 19592 bp, 15 predicted proteins | sample MGYA00580840_ERZ773018 | MGnify/ENA primary metagenome ERZ773018 (study PRJEB29015, sample SAMEA2738125) | human oral metagenome | biome: human oral; feature: human-associated habitat; material: saliva | place: China | collected 2256 ... | reverse complement strand
GGGAAGCCGCATAACGGCTACCATTTAAAGCGTCCAAGTTTCGGGGCGCAGTTCAGTTCAGGCCAGGGGGACAGTACTTTTACTTTGTAGGCGCGCGGTTTAAGGTTGCAGGTCTCATTTGCCGCCTACAAGTTTATGGTTACGCGCGCGGCGCGGTCAGCGCCAGCCATCGTGGGGCATTACAGCCGCAGCGGCCCGCGCTATCCGCGCAGTGAGGCCGCGCCATCCGCAGGATCACATTCAACGCCATCCGCGTAGCGCGAGCGCGCCGTTAGGATCACAGGCGCACAGCGTAAGGCATGATGCCCGAGTAGCGCACGCCGGTTACGCGCACCGGCACACCAAAGGTGGGTGCCTCAATCATCTGGTCATTACCCAGGTAGATGGCCACGTGATAGATAGACCCAGCAGAGCCGTCAGAAGACCAGAAGATCAGGTCACCAGGCTGGGCGGAGTCCAGTGAAACGTGGGTACCTTCCCAGTACTGGGCGCGTGAGGAGTGGGTCAGGCTCACCCCGGCCGCTGCCCAGGAGAGCATGGCCAGACCAGAGCAGTCCACACCAGAGTAGGACTCGCCGCCCCACACATAGTCCACACCGATGAAGGTGTAAGCCTTGGCGATAGCCACATCCGCGCCACCGGAAGGGGCAGGAGTCGGGTCGGGTTCAGGTTCCGGATCCGGCTCAGGGGTGGGCGCGGGGGCAGGTTCGGGCTCAGGGGCCGGAGCAGGAGCTGGCTGGCTGGTTTCGCTGGGGCTGGGAGCCGGCTCAGGGGTAGTGGTCTGGCTTGGGGCCGGCTCAGGTGCGGCAGTTTGGCTGGGCTGAGGGTCAGGCTGGCTGGGGGTAGGCGAAGCGGTTTCCTTGGCCTTAGCTTCGTTCTGCTTTTCCTGCTCTTCCTTAGCCTTGGCCTGGGCGGCGGCCTGCTGAGCCTGCTTGCGAGCTTCCTCGTTCTTGCGGTTTTGCTCAGCCTGCTCAAGCTGTTCTTGACGCTGGGTTTCCAGGGCCACTGTGGTGTTGCGCTGAGCTGCCAGTTGGCTGATCAGGTTGGCACGCTGGCTGGTGGCCTGGCTTTGGGCGGCCTGGGCGGCGTTAGCGGCAGCTTGGGCAGCATTCTTGGTTGCTTCAGTTTTTTGCGTGGCGGTGCGCTGAGCTGATTCTTTCTGCGCGGCAATGCCTTCCATGGTGGTGGCTACCGATTGCAGAGCCTGCACTTTTTGCAGTTTTGCGTCAGTGTTTTCACCCGCACGGTCCAGCGCGGCCTTCTGGCTGGCAATATCTCCCAGTGAGCGCCCGGTCAGGTAGGGGGAGACTATGTCGAAGGGATTGCCGCCGTCCTGGTAAGTTTGTACGACGACGTCGGAGAGGCTTGTGCGAGCTTGGTGCGTCTGCTTGGTGGCAGCCGTGGCCTTAGCTCGCGCAGCGGCGGTGGCTGCCTTGGCTTTGTTTAGTGCATCAAGGGATTGCAGATAGTCCTCAGTGGCGATCTGTGCCTTCATGGTGGCGTTTTCAGTGTTGGCCTTGAGGGTGGCCAAACGCGCCTCCAGGGAAGCGATAGAAGCAGAAGTGCTAGCTTCCTTCTGCTTTGACTTGTTGATGTCGTCTTGGCTGGGACCATCTGCGAAGGCCACGGGGTTTGCGGACAACACCATCGACGCCAGCACCACAGCAACCGTGCTGCAGAAGGCGCGTGATCGTTTGTTCTGACTCACGAGGACTCCAATGACTAGGGATATTGACTGATGGCTGCGGGGTACAGCCCCGGTTTATTTAGCCCTAGATTAATGCCATGGAGCCCCAAAGGAAACAGTTTCATCACAATTCACATAATCACCATTGTTATCAGTTTTAACATTCCTTCAAGATTCAATTATTATTTAGTGGCGTTCAACACAATTTGAGGGGTGACCCAAAAATCGGATCACCCCTCAATTTTTTCTAGTTACAACCCAAAATGGCTGCTAGCACTGCCTGGTGCGGCTACGCAGCGCCAGACCGCCACCCAACAGGGCCAGCGCAGAGGCTGCAAACAGTCCCGTTTCCACCCCACTATGAGCTAAGCTACGTTTGGGACTTTGGGAGGAACTAGGCGCCGCTTTGAGGCTGGCACTGGGTTTAGTAGTGGACTTTGCGGTGGGAATCGCCCCGCAAGTAGCAGCCAAAGCCGGCGTAGCCAGGGCTGTAGCCACGGGCGTCGTCGCCGTTGCGGTAGCAGAGGCAGAACCATAACCCAGGCCGAAACCACGCGCATAAGCCACCCCGCTAGCCCCGGGCACGCTAACTGGCAACTTACCGACCGCATTAGCCTTGCCACTAAGCACATCTACCGCAGCCGCCAAGGCCACCGAGTTATTGGCGTAAATCTCCGCCACCACCTGCGGGCCTGCTCCCCCGCCGCTGTAACGGGCCAGGGGGTAGGGCAAGCTGGTGTTAATGACGATCACCTGTTTGCCGGTGGCCACCAGCGCGTCAATGGCTTTGAACTGCTGGGCGTCAGGGGCGTAGCTAGCAAAAATCACCGTATCCACATTGGCTGCTTGGCGCACCCAAGCAGAAATCTCGCTGTCGGAAGGATCTTCTTTAGCGTCAGGGTCCCGAGTAAAAACCACACTGAAACCGGCGGCCTTAAGGGGCTCAGGCAATAGCTCGGGGTTAGCCCAGGAGCTGCCAGCCACCAGCACGCGCGAGCCCTTAGTTGCATCCAAGGGCGCCTTGTTAGCGTCATTGCGCAGCAAAGTAACCGAGTTACGCGCAATCTGGCTGGCCACGTCCCTACTAGCCGCAGTGCCCAGCTTGGCTTTTACACTGGCGGTATCGATCGGCTCAGTTTTGAGCACTCCGCGCTTTTGCTTCCACTTCAAAATGCGCAAAACTGATTGGTCAATTTGCGCGCTAGTGAGCGATCCGTCTTTAACTGCAGCTTTAATCCCGTCAACTACTGCAGCAGCGTCCTTAGTATTTAGCAAAATGTCACTGCCAGCTTGCAGGGCTTTGACTGCTACCCGCGCGCGAATAGGGGCCAGGAAGTTTTTAAACTCCGTTGAGGCCTCACGCGCCGAGTCCGCCTGAGTTGGGTCTTTATCGGCTTTTTGTTTGGCGCTGTCTTCCTTGTTCTTGAGCTCCTTGTATTTAGCCTGCTCAGCGGGGGTCATTACAGCCAGCTGGGCCCCTTCCATGTCTAGGGCGTCAGTGGTGATCACCCCGGTAAAGCCCAGCTCTTGGCGCAGCAGCCCGGTAAGTACCGGCTTAGATAGGGTGGCCGGCAGGTTTGGGTCAATAGCGTCGACGACGATGTGGGCGCTCATGATCATGTCGACGCCGCCATTAATAGCCGTTTTGAAGGGCACTAAATGCTGATTTAGCACCTGACGCGAGTAGGTTACACGCGGCAGGCCCAGGTGGGAGTCAGTGTCGGCGTCTCCATGCCCAGGGAAATGCTTGGCTGTGGCAGAGACGCCCTGGCTTTGGATGCCTTGGATTTGGGCACCACCTAGCTGGGCTACCAGGTTGGGGTCATCACTGATAGCCCGCAAACCAATAACCGGGTTGTTGGGGTTGGTGTTAACGTCCAAAACCGGGGCGAAATCAGCGTTAATCCCCAGCGAACGCATTTCGCAGCCCAGCACCTGGCCCTGGCTGTAGGCCAGCGCCTGGTTACCGGTGGCACCGAGCGCCATATTGCCGGGGAAGATTGTGGCCGGGGCACCTACGCGCGAAACCATGCCACCTTCTTGATCGATAGTGATGCCTAGCGGCACGTTGCCGTCAGCTTTAGCGGCAGCTTGCAAACCATTGGATAGGGCCGCTACCTTGGTTACATCAGTGTTTTCAGAGCTGAAGTTGTGGGCCCAGTTGAAGTAAAGCACGCCACCTAAGTGGTATTTCTTAACCGCCTGGGCCGGGGTGGATACGCCAGGGCCAAAAATGGCTTGGTTGTCGCTAGCGTAAGTAGTGTCATCTGCGCTGTCACCGTAAACGTGGGTCCACAGTAGCTGACCCACTTTTTGGTCCAGGTTCATTTTGGCCAGGATCTGCTCAGGGGTTTGTTCCGCCGCCTGCACCTTGGGGGTTAAAGCGGATGGAACTAAAGCGCTTAAGGCGAGGGCCCCTGCTAGCGCTAGGGAAACCAGCGATCGCATGAAGCCTCCTTTATTCTTTTAGAAGCAACAATTGTCGCTACTATTATCCATCGCTAGCCTGTTTGCTGCTTGTTACCAGCGGTTTTAGGTTAAAAGCTTTACCGCCGCACGAGGCAGAACAGCGTTTTAGGAGCTAGTTGCTGATTCGCACCGTCACTCTGTGCCAAATACCCGCAACGCGGCAAGTACTGACCGGCCCGTTTTCATAATCTGACCGGGTTTGGGGGGCAGATATTGCAAAATAGTGCCGTGGAAACCTTCGCCTCCCCTACTGCTATTGACTGGCAGCTACAGGTAACCCCTTACACTCCCCCACCGGCCAACCAGTGGGGCCCGGATATGTTTGGCCCCGGTTTTAGCGCCTACACCCTGCCTTTAGCCGACGACGGCGAAGGTGACAGCCCCGTAGCCACCCTGGTACGTCATGAACCGGGCGCCGACCCACATATGCATCAGCTGCCGGATAAAACCCGCTTTGTGCTGCTCAGCTTGCACGGCTGGAATGACTATTTTTTAAACCCTGGTATGGCTCGCTCATATGCGCGTCTGGGCGGTGCTTTTTACGCGCTTGATCTACGCCGTTACGGGCGTTCGCTACGACCAGAGCAGATCCCATTTTGGTGTACTCGGCTAGAAACTTATGACGAGGAAATAGACGCTAGTTTAGAAATTATTAGGCGAGCTCACCCCCAGCTGCCGGTGTTAATGCTGGGTCACTCAACCGGTGGCCTGATTGCCTGCCTGTGGGCGCATCACCACCCGGGGCAGTTAGCTGGCCTGATTTTGAACTCTCCCTGGTTAGAACTGCAAACCACACCCCAGTTCCGCTCAGTTTCTACACCGGTTATTCACCGTCTAGCCCAGGCCACACCGCACGCTGTAATCATTCCCACCCAGGTGGCTAATGATTTGGGTCCGGTTGAAGGTGACTCATTTTTCAAACTTTATGACGGCTGGGACCAATCTAAAGAGGGCCCACTGCCTGAAGGGGCTAATCCGGCTGATCCCTACTACAGCGGCTGGCAAACTAACTGGGATTGGAAATGGCGCAAACTACCCAATATTCAAGCCGGTTGGGCTAGTGCGATCCTGACTGGTCACCAGCATGTACGTCGCGGCTTAAACATTGACTGCCCACTGCTAGTGCTTACTTCTAAGCATTCCCACCTTACACTTACCTATGGGGACCTGCCTGAACGCGATAAGGACACGGTTATTGATGTACGTCGCACTCGCGCGCGGGCCAATGAGCTGGGTCAATGCATCACACAACTGCGTATTGCTGACGCAGTTCACGATATTTATATCTCCCGCCCCAGCGTTCGCAACCAGGTGGTGGCCCAGGTAGATCACTGGTTAGCCAGTTACACGGCTATAGATTTCACCCCGGCTAGTGCCCCGGTTAGCGAGTCCAGCCGCCCACCGCACTTTACCGCACGGCTGCTAGCTAGCTGGCAGGCTCTAATCAATCCGGCCAAATAGCTCAGTGTCCCTGGCGCCGTGAACGCACGGGGCGTCCCGGCCGGCGCGGGCTGCGCTCAGCGGCGGCGATCAGTTCTTCTAGCGACTCATACAGGCTGGGGCCGTCGGCACCAAAACGCCACACATCCCAGCCATCAACCGACTTGGCCGGCTCACAGTGACGGGCCGCCTGGCCGGGCTCGTCAAAGCTGGTCCCATCAGAAACCCTAATCATGCCGTCTGGACGCAGCTGAGCGGTGTGGAAGATTCCTTCATTTACTGACTGCCAAGTGATCTGCACCGGCTCACTCAAAATAGAGGCCAGGGCATTCAAAGCTAGACGCGAATCCTCACCACTGGGGTGCGAACGCGAAACCGTGGACTGGCCTGAGTCGCGTCGCGATAGACGCCCCTGACCAGTGACCCGGGCCCGCACACGGGTGGCACGCACCGGCTGCCCGTTACGCGAGGGGGCAGACTGGCGGTAGCCGGGGGTTACGGCCGGGCTAGGGGCCGGGGTGGGGGCAGAAACAGCTGCCGGAGACACAGCGGCCGGGGAAACTGCCGTAGGTGCGTGGGGGCTGTACTGGTTAGTTGCCCGCTGAGCGCGGCGGCTACGTCGAGAAAGCGGCGACGACGGCGTCGTCGAGCCTGCAGGGGTGCCAGCACTCTGGGAGGCAGCTGCACCCTGAGAAGCGCCCGCAGAGGCGGCCGGGGCCTGAGAAGCGGCGGGAGTGGGAGCCGACGGGGCGCCAGCAGTAGGCGCAGGAGCCGACGGGGCGCCAGCAGTAGGCGCAGGAGCCGACGGGGTGGTAGCTGAAGGGGCAGCGGCAGTAGGTGCGGAGGCAGGCTCAGACTTAACCACTTCAATACCCTCATCCATGGGGTCGCCAGCGGGCAAAAGCTTAGCGGTCACAGGCAGGTGGTGAGAGTCAATACGGTCAATTTCCACAAAATTACGGCCGCTAGAAAGTGCACGCACCGAAAGCGAGAACACTTCTAGGCCAGAGTCGCTGAGCACCGACAAGGAAGAAAGCACGTCAGGGGAAATCGAGGGAGACACAATGCTCAAACGCGGGCCGGGGTTAATACGCGCCGGCATGGTTTCGCGGAAAGCCGCCCAATCCTTCTGGAAAGCGGTGGGGCCTGCCGGATATAGGCTGGCGATTTCCGCCCAGCCTAGGTGAGAAGTGGCGTTTAGGCGGCCCATAGCGGCCACAACCGTGGTCGAATCCAACTTAGGTAGTAGCTCTACCGCCACCACCTGGCCAGAGCCGTCAATAGCCACTAGCGAGTGGCCAGCGTCCAGCTGTTTCCAGGCAACCGTAAACAGCGGCCTACGCAGCACCTGCGCCACCTGTTCACGCACCAGATCAAGGGCCTGACGGTGTGCGGACTCATCGGCAACCCCGCCCAGCTGAGCCGGAACTAGCGCTCCCTGTCGGATTTCAAAAATCGCCACGTTTGCCTCATCTCTAGGTTCCTGACCGCTCTTATCATCTCACACTCCTAAACACTGGGGCAGCCTGTGTTCAGCCAGCGCTAAAGCGGAATATGTGCCATTAGCACCAAAAGATAGGTGACCGCCGCCCCGTGGGACGACGGTCACCTATCTGAAGTTAAAAACTCAGCCGTTGATCACAGCGGCGCGGCCAGCCTCCAGGCGAGCCACCGGCACGCGGAACGGAGAGCAGGACACGTAGCTGATGCCCAGACGGTGGAAGAAGTCGATCGAGTCGGGGTCACCACCGTGCTCACCACATACACCCAGCTTCATGTCAGCCTTGGTCTTGCGGGCACGCTCAACACCGGTCTCCATTAGGCGACCCACGCCGCGCTCGTCTATGGTCTCGAACGGGGAGGTACCGAAGATACCGGCGTCCATGTAGTGGCCGAAGAACACGCCCTCGACGTCGTCACGCGAGAAGCCCCAGGTGGTCTGGGTCAGGTCGTTGGTGCCGAAGGAGAAGAAGTCAGCTTCCTCAGCGATGGTGTCGGCGCTGATGGCGGCACGCGGCAGCTCGATCATGCAGCCGATGGGGAAGTCGAGCTCGTAGCCGGACTGCTCGCTAACCTCAGCCAGCACCTTCTCTGCGCGCTCACGGGCGATCTGTAGCTCACGTACTGAGCCCACCAGCGGGATCATGATCTCGGGCTGGGGGCTGCCACCGGCGCGCAGGCGCTCCACAGCGGCCTCAGCAATGGCGCGGACCTGCAGCTCGATCAGGCCGGGCATGGTCAGCAGCAGACGCACACCGCGCAGACCCAGCATGGGGTTGGCTTCGTGGTTCTTGCGCACCACGGCCAGCAGCTTCTCGTCAGCCGGGTCCAGGGTGCCGCGTTCGCGGTCCAGGGCCACCTTGACGCTCAGCTCGGTTAGGTCAGGCAGGAACTCGTGCAGCGGCGGGTCGATCAGACGCACGGTCATGGACTTGCCGTCCATGGTTTCGAGCATCTTGACGAAGTCACCCTTCTGTAGCGGCAGCAGCGCGGCCAGGGCCTGCTCGCGCTCTTCGTCAGTCTGGGCCAGGATCAAGTCCTGTACGAACTGCTTGCGCTCACCTAGGAACATGTGCTCGGTACGGCACAGGCCGATACCCTCGGCGCCACGGTGGATTGCGTGACGGGCGTCGTCGGGGTTGTCAGCGTTGGCGCGTACATGCAGGCGACGGCGCTCGTCGGCGTGACGCATCAGGCGGTGCACGCTGGCAACCAGCTCGCGAGTGTCGGCGTCCTCAGCGCGGTAGAGGGCCTCGTCCAGGCCGCGACGCAGGTAGGTCATAACCGGGGAGTCAACTACCGGGACCTCACCTAGGAATACTTCACCGGTGGTGCCGTCTACGGCGATTACGTCGCCGGAGTGCAGCACAACCTGCTTGCCGTCACGGTTAACGGTCAGGGTGCGGGCTTCGGCGTCGACCTCTAGCTCTTCAGCGCCACAGACACAGGTCTTACCCATGCCACGGGCGACGACGGCGGCGTGGGAGGTCTTACCACCGCGGGCGGTGAGCACACCGTCAGCGGCAACCATGCCGGGCAGGTCATCGGGGTTGGTTTCGCGACGAACCAGGATGACGCTTTGGCCTTCAGCGGCGCGTGAGACGGCCTCTTCGTTGTCGAAGACGATGCCACCTACAGCCGCACCCGGGGAGGCGGGCATGGCCTTGGTCAGCAGCTCACGCTCTACATCGGTGGCGAACTGCGGGAACATCAGCTTGGTTAGCTGCTCACCGGTAACGCGGGTGAGAGCCTCGTCCAGGGTGATGAGCTTTTCGTCAACCAGCTGGCTGGCTACACGGAAGGCGGCAGCAGCGGTGCGCTTACCAACACGGGTCTGCAGCAGCCACAGCTTGCCGCGCTCAATGGTGAACTCGATGTCACATAGGTCGCGGTAGTGGGTCTCCAGCTTGCGCATGGCGGCGCGCAGCTCACGGTAAGACTCGGGGTCGATGTCCTTAAGGTCGGCTAGCGCCAGGGTGTTGCGGATACCGGCCACAACGTCCTCACCCTGGGCGTTGACCAGGTAGTCACCGTAGACACCGGAGTGGCCGGTGGAGGGGTCGCGGGTGAAGCACACACCGGTACCGGAGGTCTCGCCCATGTTGCCGAAGACCATGGTGCAAACGTTGACGGCGGTGCCCAGGTCGTGCGGGATCTTCTCACGACGACGGTAGATGTGAGCACGCTCGGTGTTCCAGGAGCGGAACACGGCCTCGGAGGCCATGTCTAGCTGGGTGCGAGGGTCCTGGGGGAAGTCGATACCCGCGTGTTCCTTAACGATCTGCTTGTACTGGTCTACCAGTTCCTTGAGAGCGTCTACGCTCAGTTCGTAGTCCAGCTTGACGCCCTTTTCTAGCTTCTTTGCGTCTAGGGCGGAGGAGAAGAATTCGCCTTCAATGTCCAGCACGGTCTTACCGAACATCTGGATTAGGCGGCGGTAGGAGTCCCAGGCGAAACGCTCGTCGCCACTTACCTTGGCCAGGCCCTCAACGGACTGGTCGTTTAGACCAATGTTGAGCACGGTTTCCATCATGCCCGGCATCGAGAACTTGGCTCCCGAACGCACCGACACCAGCAGCGGGTCCTCGGCGTCGCCTAGCTGGCGGCCTAGGTCTTCTTCTACGCGACGTAGCGCGGTGGTTACCTGTACAGCTAGCTCCGGGGGAACAGCGCCGTCGTGCAAGTATGCGCGACAAGCGTCAGTAGTGATAGTGAAGCCAGGAGGCACCGGCAGTCCCAGGCGAGTCATCTCAGCCAGGTTTGCACCCTTACCGCCGAGCAGATCCTTCTGGTCCTTGTCACCCTCACTGAACATGTATACGTACTTGGGCATCTTCGCCTTCTTCTTGTCGATGCTTGCCTTACCATGGGGGCGTGACGGGAAGTCACGCACCGACAAAATCCTAATGTGACTTATGGCCTAAATTCAAATTTTTATGCCTCAAACAGGCCAATATTTGTAAATATGTTAAAGCTTTTTGTGTGCGCAAGACTACAAATAGCGCTACAATCCCCCAACCAAAATAACTAGGGCCGCCCCCGTTAGCGGGGGCGGCCCTAGTTATGTTAGCGGCCTACCAGGCCTGATGCGTTAGCTTCAGCTAGCGTCAAGGTCAGATGCCTTCAGCCTCCACCTTGGCAGATTCAATCTGTGCCGCTTCAGAGCGTTCACTGTCTTGGGCCTTGGGTAGGCGGGCGGCGCCCGGAATGGAAGTGAAAGTGAATTCACCTAGCAGGCCTTCACCCTGAGCATCGACCAGGATGTGGCTGCCGCTAGCGATCTCACCGAACAGGATCTTCTCGCTGAGAGCGTCTTCAATGTCACGCTGCACTGCACGACGCAACGGGCGAGCCCCAAGCACCGGGTCGAAGCCACGGTCGGCCAGTAGCTCCTTGGCGGCGTCGGTCAGTTCAATAGACAGGTTCTGCTCTACCAGGCGCTTGTCGAGGCGGGCGATCATCAGGTCTACGATCTGGCGCACCTCGGGCTTGCTCAGCTGCGGGAAGACGATCAGGTCATCCACACGGTTGAGGAACTCGGGGCGGAAGTGCTGCTTGAGCTCACGGTTAACGTGGGCCTTCATTTCCTCGTAGTCCATAGTGCCGCTCTCGGTAGACTGGAAACCGGTGGCTACCGACTTGCCAATGTCCTTGGAGCCCAGGTTGGTGGTCATGATGATCACCGTGTTCTTGAAGTCAACCACGCGTCCCTGGGCGTCAGAGAGGTGTCCGTCTTCAAGGATCTGCAGCAGCGAGTTGAAGATGTCCGGGTGGGCTTTTTCAACCTCATCGAATAGCACCACGGAGAAGGGACGACGGCGTACCTTTTCGGTCAGCTGGCCGCCTTCGTCGTAACCAACATAGCCGGGAGGGGCACCAAACAGGCGCGAAACCGTGTGCTTTTCGGCGAATTCACTCATATCCAGCTGGATTAGTGCGTCTTCGTCGTCGAACAGGAACTCAGCCAGAGCCTTAGCCAGCTCAGTCTTACCCACACCGGTGGGACCGGCGAAGATGAAGGAACCGCCGGGGCGCTTGGGATCCTTGAGTCCGGCGCGGGTGCGGCGGATGGACTTGCTCAGCGCCTCGATGGCCTTGTTCTGGCCCACGATGCGCTTGTGCAGCTCGGCTTCCATGTTGAGTAGCTTGGTGGATTCAGCCTCGGTCAGCTTGACTACCGGAATGCCGGTACTCATGGCCAGTACTTCAGCGATCAGGTTCTCGTCTACCTCAGCTACCTGGTCTAGGTCGCCATTCTTCCAGGCCTGCTCCTTGGCGGCGCGCTCACTACCAAGGCGGCGTTCGTCGTCACGCAGGGCGGCGGCGCGCTCAAAGTCCTGAGCGTCGATAGCGCTTTCTTTTTCACGCTTAACCTCAGCGATGCGCTCATCAATTTCGCGCAGCTCCGACGGGGCGGTCATGCGGCGGATACGCAGGCGGGCGCCAGCCTCGTCAACCAGGTCAATGGCCTTGTCGGGCAGGTAGCGGTCATTGATGTAGCGGTCGGAGAACTTAACAGCCGCTTCGATGGCTTCATCGGTAATGATGACGCGGTGGAAGGATTCGTAGCGGTCACGCAGCCCCTTGAGGATCTGAATGGCCTGCTCAATGGTGGGCTGCTCTACCTGCACCGGCTGGAAACGGCGCTCTAGGGCGGCATCCTTTTCGATCTTGCGATATTCCTCTAGCGTAGTGGCGCCAATGGTCTGTAGCTCGCCACGGGCCAGCATGGGCTTGAGGATGGAGGCTGCGTCGACGGCGCCTTCAGCAGCACCGGCACTAACTAGGGTGTGGATCTCGTCAATAAACAAGATGATGTCACCGCGCGTGCGCACTTCTTTAAGCACCTTCTTTAGGCGCTCTTCGAAGTCACCACGGTAGCGCGAGCCGGCCACCAGCGAACCCATATCCAGGGAGTAAAGCTGCTTGTCGCGTAGGGTTTCAGGAACGTCGCCGTGCACGATGGCTTGGCTTAGGCCCTCCACCACGGCGGTTTTACCTACACCGGGCTCACCGATTAGCACCGGGTTGTTCTTGGTGCGGCGCGAGAGGATCTGCATGACGCGCTCCATTTCCTTGGAGCGGCCAATTACCGGGTCAAGTTTGCCTTCGCGGGCGGCTTGGGTCAGGTTGCGGCCAAATTGGTCTAGGATGGCGCTTCCCGACGGCGTCCCCTCCTTGAGCGCAGAGGCGCCAGAACCCACGGTCTCTTTGGCGTCATAGCCGCTGAGCAGCTGCATTACCGCCTGACGCAGGGCTGCCAGGTCGACGTCGAGATTACCCAGAGCCTGAACTGCCACGCCTTCGCCTTCACGCAGCAAACCGAGCAGGATGTGCTCAGTGCCAATGTAGTTGTGGCTTAGCTGTAGGGCTTCACGCAGGCTGAGCTCAAGCACCTTCTTGGCGCGCGGGGTGAAGGGGATGTGACCGCTAGGAGCAGACTGGCCCTCACCAATAATCTCCACTACCTGGGCACGTGCCTTGTCTAGAGTTACGTCCATTGACTCTAGAGCTTTTGCCGCTACTCCCTCACCTTCGTGGATGAGGCCCAGCAGCAGGTGCTCTGTGCCAATGTAGTTGTGGTTGAGCGCGCGCGCTTCGTCCTGGGCTAGGACGACGACGCGGCGAGCTCGGTCCGTAAAACGTTCAAACATTCGGGGCTGCTCCTTGGCAGGTCCATCGATAACTGTATGGCTTAAGGCTATCCCGCTTTCCTATAAAGCGGTCTAGTGGTTTCGCACGCGGCATATGCAAAGTTGAGCCTAGCCGACTCAGGTCAGTCAAAACCGTTACTCACGCCACGCTTTATTTAGATTCCAAATAATCCGATCGAGTATTTCATACGATGGCCCGAAATCTTGGCACCCCAAAGAGGGCGCCCTAAAAACTGGGAGGACCACCCCCACCGGAAGGGCGAGCAAGCACTACGGAAGGGCAAACAGGCCAAAGCCTAGCCCTCCCCCACAGGTGCGCGACGCATACTTTGCCGCGCGATTCCATAAAAAACCTCAATTCCCTAGAGATTTAGAGATCTTTCCGCTAAATACAGCAGGTCACTTCTGTCAAGTAGTGAATACTTATTTTCTCTATGAAAAATAGCACATTTATACTACAATATTTGCACGCGTTTAGTGACTGTTCAGGTTACGCGCTCTAACTGGAGGTATAAAACATGCGCATCGTCAAGCAAACGCTTGCAGCCCACAACCGTGTTTCTGACGGCCAACTTGTAAGCGCCCTGCTGGCTTTAGGTTGCGCCGGAGCAACGTGGCTCATTTCCCCCTCAATGCCCCTGTGGGCAGCCTCAGTCAGCTTCGTGCTGTTCTTTATCTGGCTGGCCACCATCGACCGCATCACCGGGATTTTGGAACCGGCCACCGGGCCCAGCACGCTCAAGTCCACTGCATCTAACAAGCACGGAGCACTGCTACTAGCAGCGCTAATTGCCATCACGGTAATCGCAGCCTGCCTATAAGCCTACTGGCGGGTCGTAGGCCCATCATTAGGGCCATCATTGGGGCCACTGTATGCAAGGGAGCCTGGCATTGCCAGGCTCCCTTAGTCTTGCAAGTTTCGTTTAGGCCTCAAGCTCAATAGTGACCGGCCCATCGGCCTGCATATCAATCACCATGTGGGCCCCAAACTGGCCCGTGGCCACCTCAAGCCCCCGCGAGCGCAGATCCTCAACCACGGCTTGCACCAGCGGCTCGGCCACATCCGCCCCGGCCGCCTGGTTCCAGCTGGGGCGGCGCCCCTTGCGGGTGTCGGCATAAAGGGTGAATTGGGAGACCACCAGCACTGGCGCGGCGGCGTCGGTTACCGATAGCTCCCCTTCGAGCAGCCGCAAGTCCGCGATTTTACGGGCAATTAAGGCCACCTGGGCGGCGCCGTCGTCGTGAGTAGCCCCCACTAAAACCAGCAGGCCCGGGCGGTCAATAGCGCCCACTACCTGGCCGTCAACACTAACTGCAGCGCGATTAACGCGCTGGATAACCGCCCGCATCAGCTACGCCGGTTGTTGCGGTCGTTATCGTCAATGACGCGCAGCTTGGAGCGCACGCGGGCCGGGGACAGCGCCGCCAGCTGGGGACGCACCCCCGCCAGGTACACTGCCGAGGCGGCCACCGCGATCATGCCGAAGAAGGAGTACCAGCCCAAAACCACGCAGGCCAGGGCCGCCCCAATGTGCACCCCGATCCAAGCGGATTTGCTCAGGCGCGAGGCGGCCGGGAAGAGGTTAGCCGGACGTACCAGGGTGTCTAGTAGCGCCCAGACGATAATCAAAAACGCGCTGATAGCCAAGGCAATGTTGACTATGGCTACGAATTGGCTTACGTAAAAGGCCACATACGTCAGGATTTCGCTCATACATACCTCACTTAAGTTCTTGACTGAGTCTAACGGCTAAGCTGCGTTTTATGGGGCTAGCCATGCTCAGGGCGCAGCCGTTTTAAACCCAGGCCCGGACGCTGGCTGGGGGAGGCTTCAGCCTTGCCAGCAGGATCAACCAGTAGCTCTTGGCTAGCGCTTTCGTAGCCGGCTTCCAGATCTACCGCCAGTTCTGCTTGTGCGGGCACGCCTCGACGCACTAGGGCCAGGGCGATATTGCCCAGCTCCCAGTGGCGCGCCACGCTGGTGATCGCACCCACCACCTTGCCGGCGGGGTTGTCGCCAGCGGGCAGATATACGCGCGCGCCTACCTCGGGTAGCTGCCCTTGCCAGCCGGCTAGTTGCAGCTGCACTAGGCGACGCGGGGGCCGACCCAGGTTAACCGTACGGGCGATGGTTTCTTGGCCCGGGTAGCAGCCTTTGTTTAGGTGCACGCCGGTGCGTAACCAGTCCAGCTCGTTGGGAATGGCGCGGGCGTCCACTTCACACGCCCAACGCGGCAGTCCGGCCTCGATGCGCAGCGCCTCCCAGGCCAGCTCCCCCACCTGGGTTAAGCCTCCGGCTTGGATTAACTCGCCTGCCGCTGGCGCTTGGCTTGGGGCTAGCGCATGTTCCTGGCCAGGGGCTGCTTCTTGGCTCGACGCCGCCGCTTGGCTTGGGCCTGGCGCTTGGCCTGGGGTTATCTCTTGGCCCGACGCCGCCGCTTGGTCCGGGGCCGTCTGCCCAGCTTCGAGGGCCACTACTACCCCGCCGGCGCGGTAGTTGGCACCGGGGTGGCGCGTGCCGGTGAAGTAGGTGCTGCCACCGGGGGTGATGCCCGGCCAGGGGTCACTCCAGGTGGTTACTAGATTTTCGACGACGCCGGCCAGCTTTTGCACCCCGTCACCGATAGCCCCAGCTACCTGCAGATCTGGGCGCACCTGGGCCTGCACGCGCAGCATGAAGCGACGCGAGTTAAGTAACTGGGCTAGTCCATCACCGCAGCCGGCATCTACCAGCAGCAGCACGCTTTGCTCACCCGGGGCTAATTGCTCAGCCGGGGCCGGTACCAAGCCAGCCACAGCCAAGGCGGCGTAGAGGATATGGCCGTTAGCGTCCAGGAACAGCACCTGGCGGCAGCTGCCATCGTTTTCCAGGTCGGTTAGCACTTGGCTGGAGACGGTGGTCAGGTAGCTGAGCCGGTCAGCGCCGCTTACCTCAACGACGTCGCGGCTAAGCCACGCCCATGCCTGCCCCTGAGCTAGTAGCGCCTGCTCGCGCAGGGGGTTACCAAAGTGTTCGGGTGCAAAAGCCATAGCTGTTTAAGCTACTTCGCGCTGGGCTCGTCAGCGCGCTCGCCTAGGGCGGCGCCCATCTCAGGCTCTTGCTGGGCCTCGTCTTCAACGCGGCTAAGGCGGCCAGAAGCATAGGTTTTGAGCTCTTTACGGCCAAAAGCATCCATGTCCTGGGTCCACATCAGCTCAGAGTTAACCAGGCCGTACATGCGGGTCATGCGCTCAAGCTCAGCGGAGAACTCGCTGCGCTGCACGCTGGTGGTAGCTAGCTCAATGCGCGGGCCCTGCACGGCACCTTCCCATACGGCGGCGTGACCAGCCGGGTCGGCACTGATGATTTCCAGGTTGGTGATGGGAGTTACCGGGGCGGAGGCAGATTCAGGAGCTTCAGGCTTGTACTGGCCCACCGGACGCCAGTAAGAGGTTTCAGTGGACCACACCTGGGCCGGGGTGATCTTGCTGGCACCTTCAGCGCCGCTCATTTCAAAGTCGAGGTTCTCACTCTTGGTGGAGTCAACGGTCCAGATAGTGATGGTCTGCTTCAAGTAGGGACCGCCGTCGTGCTCGAAGCTCATCTCCTGATATACCGCCTGCTCGGGAACATCCTCGCCGTAGGTAAGAATGCCGTAGCCACGCCACTTACCTAGCAGCCAGGCTAGGGGGTAAAGATCGGGAGAAATATCGTCAGGAAAAGTAAAAGCCACGTGGCCAGTCTACGCGTCAGCCAGCTAGCTGGTCACGAAAGTTAGCCAGCCACGAAAGCGGCCATCACCCTGGCAATGTAGTAGGTGGGGGCGCCCACAGCCAGCACCGGCAGTACCGCCGAGGTGATGGCGGCGCGTCCGCCAGGCACCCAGCGGTGGGTCCACAGCACACGGTTAGCGATTGCCATCAGCAAACCAGCCACGAAACCAATCACCAAGCAGCCCGCCCCGGAACGTAGGGCCGTGTCTACCGCCTGGTGGGAGGGGCCAAAGAAGCCAGCCAGGGCCAGGGCCACGGCCACGGCGCAGCTGGTTAGGGCCGGGATGATCACCGTCAGCATTTCTAGCACCCACGCGGGCACCTCCAGTACCGTCAGCGAAGCCCCAATCAGCAGGGCCACAGCCGTGGGCACAATAACGCTAGAGGCAGCCAAGCCGGAGGAGAACACGCACCAGGCAGCCCCGGAAACCAGCACCACCACCCCGGACAGGGAGGTAAATAGTTCTTCCAGCAGGCCTTCGTGGGCTCCGGAACGCATTTGTAGGGCAAATACTGCCAGCACCCCAATACCAGCTAGCTTGGTGGCGTCACCGTATTCGTCGGTTAGGGTGAGCGTGACGGCACTGGCGATCCCAAATAGTGCCAGGAAAATACCGGTGACATTGTCGTGCTCAGCCTGGATCAATGCCGGCCAGCCTTGAGCGAAACACACCGCCAAGCCACACACCAGCAGGCAGGTAACCCAGAACGGGGATACGGCAGTTAGTGCCAGCAATAGCGGCATAACCCCAGCCATCGCCAGGCGCGTCCAGGCAGTGTCCACCAGACCGGTTTCCACAACGCCGTCGCTGGTGTGGTATTGGGTCCCGTAGCGGCGCGCGGCCTGTTCCTTCACGCTGGTACGTGTCCGCTTACGCCCGGAAACCTGGTTCTGGGCGGGTGCGGCAAGGGGTTCTGATTGCGCAGGCGAATTAGTCACCCTTGAATCGTCCCATATGCTGCCGATCCATGCACCTTAACCACCCAAAAGGCCGTAAACTTGTGCCTGGTGTCGCATTAGGGGTATCAGTACTTTAAGGAGGAAGCAAATGAGGCTGGTCATGCTTAGCAACGAGCCTGAGGCCAGTGCCGTGCTGCCAGCCATCGCTTTTCTCGAACACCAGGTGCAGGTTTTGCCGCCCCAGCCTGATTCTTATGGGGCGCTTGAAAATGCCGACGTCGTAATGGTTGATGCCCGCACGGATCTGTTGCGGGCGCGGCCCCTATGCCAACTGCTGGCCACCTCCATGGACTATACGGTGCTGGCTGTAATTGAGGAGGGCGGGGCTGTGGCCCTGACTTCCTCTTGGGGGATTGCCGATTTTGTGATTGCTTCCGCTTCCCCGGCGGAGTTAGCGGCCCGGTTGCGGCTGCTGGAGTCTAGCGTGGTTGCAGACAGTAATGCTGGCTCTAGTGGTTCTAGCGATGAGTCGATCCTGGAAGTTGGCGACATTGTGATTGACACTGACGCTTACACGGTACGTCTGCACGGCCAAACCCTGGATTTGACCTATAAGGAGTTTGAGCTGCTTAAGTATTTGGCTGCTAACCAGGGCCGGGTGCTTACCCGTCAGGCTTTACTCGACGCCGTGTGGGGCGAGGATTATATTGGCGGCTCACGTACTGTGGATGTGCACGTGCGGCGTTTACGCGCCAAGCTTGGCGGTGAGCATGATCATCTCATTGGCACCGTGCGTAACGTGGGTTATCGATTGGACTTGGACGAGTAACCGTGTAGAGTTGGGGCCGGCATCGGGTCGTGACGGGCCCCGGGCTCCAAAATCTGCCGCTACGAGCGGCCTACGCGCCGACTGGCGCTCTCCGACCCGGTGCTGCTTAATCTTTTCTGCGCTTTTAATCCCTTTTATAACCCTTACTTTAACGGCCTTGCCGGGCCTTGCTTTAGCGCTCCTGCTGGGCGGGGTTTTAGCGGCCCTACTGGCCGAGGTTTTACCAGCCTACTGGGCTTTGCTTTAGTGCCCTACTGGCCGGAGTTCTCATACAAGTTGCGGATTACTTTGGCTGGGTTTCCTACGGCGACGGCGCCGGCTGGGATGTCCTTAACCACTACCGATCCTGCCCCCACTACGGCGTCGTCACCAATGGTGACCCCGGGGCAGACGATTACCCCGCCACCAAGCCAAACATTGTTACCGATAGTGATAGGTTTGCCGCCTTCTAAGCCGCTTTTACGGGTGGGCGGATCCAACGGGTGGATGGGGGTCAGCAGCTGCACGTTAGGGCCTATTTGGCAGCAATCACCGATTACGATGTCGGCTACATCCAGCGCGATTAGCCCAAAGTTAATGAATACGTTGTTGCCTACGCTGATGTGGCAGCCGTAGTCGACTGCTAGCGGGGGTCGGATGGTTACGCCTTGGCCGACGTCGCCCAGCACTTGTCGCAACAGGGCGTCTGCCTGACCTTTCTCACCGGCAAGGAAGGCCAGGCGGTATTCTTCCAGGAGTTTGCTGCTACGGGCTGGGATTTCATTAAAACGCGCATCGGTGGGGTCTACGCGGTATAGCTGACCGGCCCGCATACGTTCCCAGTTGCTGCGGTTGTCTTCTACGGCGACGGCGTCTGGCTCACTCATACCAGAATGATACCTAGGGTGAGGAAGATGATGGCTAGTAGCGGGGTGGTGCCTTGTTTGAGGGCGGCTGGGCGCTTGTCTGGGCTGGTGATGAATAGCAGTGTGGCTGCGGCCAGCATGGAGCCGGTCCCGAAGAACATTAGGCTTAGGCCTACTGCGTGGCTGGCTGTGTAGTAGATGATGGCGCCGAGGAGTATTTCGATAGCTAGAAATAGGTTGTAGAAGCCTTGGTTGAAGGCCATCTCTTTAGTGTTGGCAGCCTGCTGGGGGCTCATATTGAAGGTGGTAAGGGTTTTCTCGCTGGTCCAGGAAATGGATTCCATTTTGAAGATGAGCACGTGAATGAGCGCTGCAGCAATAGCTAGGACTAGGCCGGTAATAAACATCTGTATGCCTTTGAATTTGAAGGGATGAGTTTAAATGGGGCCTGGCAAGGGTGGGTTAAGGGTCAAAATGTGTGTCCGGAATCGCGGATTTTCACGGATTGACCTGT
>ERZ773018.665-NODE-665-length-19687-cov-3.024552_pt1 | contig 19687 bp, 16 predicted proteins | sample MGYA00580840_ERZ773018 | MGnify/ENA primary metagenome ERZ773018 (study PRJEB29015, sample SAMEA2738125) | human oral metagenome | biome: human oral; feature: human-associated habitat; material: saliva | place: China | collected 2256 ... | reverse complement strand
CCCTCTGTCGCAAAGCGACATCTCCCCCTATCAGGGGAGAAAAGTTCTCTCCTGACAGGAGATGATTTAGAGAGCTTATAAGATCTAAGACAAAACAAAAAAAGCTGTTTTTACCTTTTATTTCATAGCTGATGCTACTAAGAGTACATACGATCAGTGGAGTAATCTTTGATGGATCGGTCGAGCGTGTTGAAATCCCAACAAAAAGCTGATTCATTGGAATCCTCCCCCATCACAATCCGCTGACAACTATCGTTAGTCCTGGGATCCTCAGACTACTCCCAACCCAAAAGAGGGGGAGTGAGTTTCTAGAGGGAACTGAGTTCCTCTTTGAGGATGAGCGGATTGCGATCGCGATTGGAGATGGAGTCTGCTATACAGATGGACAGGCGGTGATGCTTTTTGTCGCATCAGCTACGACTAATCCGCAAAATGATGAGCAAGTTTTACAAGAGATGAAGCAAAAACTTGAAACTCAGATTCAACAAATCAGATCCGAATGAGACTATGAAGAAATAGAAAGAGCATATCTTCACTTGCAAAAACTGACGGCTGACTTAAAACTCCTCAAGATCAAGGAAAGAAGCTCAAAAAAATAACGACAAGAAATACTACTCTGACTTTTTATCTTTTATTTCCTGATTTTTCAGAAGATGGCTGCGATTAAGCAAGTAAAATCTAAAATCAAATCCGTCAAAAATCTTCAAAAGATCATCAAGGCGCTAGAAATCGTCTCTACGATCAAGCTTCAGAAGCTCAAATCTGCGATGATGAACTATAGGGCATTTATGAGATCATTTTTTTGGGTGCTGAGAAAAATTAGGTCTGAAGTCAATATCTTTGATTTTGATGAAATGCAGCGAGATGCCTCTGGTAAAGTGCTCTTGATCGTTGCTACGAGTGACAGAGGACTCTGCTGAGCTATCAATTCGAGGATTTTTAGGCAAATGGAAGAAAAGTACTGAAACTCAAAATCGAATGTTGATATTTTCGTAGTTGGGAAAAAGGGGGTAGATTATTTCGTTAGAAATGGGCGAAATGTTGTTGGATCAGTAGTGATTACAGATAAAGTGGAACTCCAAGAGACTAAACCTATTGCTCTCTATATCAAAAAAGCATTGGAAGAGAAGAAATACTCGAAAATAAAAATCTATTTCAACTTTTTCAAAAATACAATGCAACAGTATTTAACCAGGTTTAAACTTTATCCTCTAGATGAGGAAAGCCTAGGAGATTTTGTGAGTTTTATTGAGCTAGAGGAAAGTGAACTCAGCACTGATGAAAATAGAACACTGATGGTCGAGCCGAATTTAGCTGAATTTAAGTTTGAGTTTCTCAACCTAATGATTAGAAATATTTTGTATTCAGCGGTATTGAACAATAAAACTACCGAGCACGCCTCTAGAATGATTGCGATGAAAAGTGCAAAAGATAACTGCACGGAAGTCATTACTCAGCTCAAAATCCTCTACAATAAAACCAGACAAACTAAAGTTACTCAAGAAATCAGTGAGATCGTGAGTTCAAAGTCAGCTATAGAATAATCTCTCTTCTCAATATCAAGGAAGATGAGAAAGAACAAAAAATCTGACTTTTTATCTTTTTTATACGCTATCATGCTAGGGAAAGTCGTTTCAGTAAAATGAGTCGTTGTGGAAGTTGCTTTTGATCAGCAGGTTCCTAAGGTGTACGATGCACTCAAAGTCCTTTCAAAAAATGCGAATGGCAATGAAGTAGTCATAGAAGCACTCCAGATTCTTGAGAATGGGATTGTCAGAGGAATCGCAATGGACTCGACTGATGGGCTTAAGAGATGAGATTCTGTAGAGAATACCTGATCTCCGATCAAAGTACCTGTTGGTAACGAGGTTTTGGGCCATATTTTTAATGTTTTAGGACAGAATATTGATGGCGAGCAACAAGTTTCTGGAGTTGATCAGTGGCCAATCCACAGAAAACCGCCAGTTTTTGCATCTTTGAGCACCAAAGCTCAGATTCTAGAAACCTGAATCAAAGTTATCGATCTCCTTGCTCCAATTATGAAAGGAGGTAAAGTCTGACTTTTTGGTGGTGCTGGAGTTGGGAAAACGGTTGTAATTATGGAGCTTATCCACAATATTGGGCATCAACATAGTGGAGTGTCAGTAATGGCTGGAGTTTGAGAGAGAACCAGAGAAGGAAATGATCTCTACCATGAGATGAAAGCCTCTGGAGTACTTGAAAAAACTGCGATGGTCTATGGGCAAATGAATGAAACCCCAGGTCCAAGAGCGAGAGTTGCTCTTACTGGACTTACTATGGCTGAATATTTCCGTGATAAGGAGGGGAAAGATGTACTCTTTTTTATTGATAATATTTTCCGTTTTACGCAGGCTGGAGCTGAGGTTTCAGCATTACTTGGAAGAATCCCATCGGCTGTTGGATACCAACCAACCCTAGCAAGTGAGATGGGAACTCTACAAGAGAGAATCACTTCAACTGATAAGGGATCTATCACGTCTGTTCAAGCGGTATATGTCCCAGCAGACGATCTCACTGATCCAGCTCCTGCAACTACGTTTACTCACTTGGATTCAACTATTGTGCTCAGTAGAGCTATCGCTGAAAAAGGAATCTATCCTGCCGTAGATCCGCTTGAGAGCTACTCTCTCATCCTCAATCCAAGTGAACTCGGAGAGAGACACTATAAAGTAGCTAAAGAGATTCAGAGAATCCTACAAAAATACAAAGAACTTCAAGATATTATCGCCATCCTTGGTATGGAAGAGCTAGGAGTTGAAGATAAGGTAACTGTCTATAGAGCTAGAAAAATTGAAAAATTTCTCTCTCAGAGTTTTGCTGTAGCAGAACAGTTTACAGGAATGCCATGAAGCTATGTGAGTCTAGAAGATACAATTAGCAGTTTTGAGAGAATTATTGCTGGAGAGGTAGATGAAATTCCTGAGGATTTTTTCCTTTATAAAGGAACTCTCCAAGAGGTGATTGATGCTTATCAGGAAAGTAAAAAATAAACTATTTGTTTGAGTAAAAAAAGAAATCTGATCTCAGAGGTGAAGTCAGATTTTTTGATTTTCTATCCAGTAATTAAGTTTTATATCTTGACTTTTTAAAGAAAAATCATATTTATGCATACGTAAAATAAAAAGTTTTTTAATATGAGACAATATTTACAATTGCTTCGCGAAATAAAAGAGCGAGGCGTAGAAACTGGCGATCGTACCGGAACTGGTACCCTAACGCTCCCCGGTTATCACTATGCTTGTCCATTGTACATGGATAATGATGGGGTTATTCACAATTTTCCACTTTTGACAACCAAAAAGGTCAGTCTAAAATCTGTTTTTGAAGAGCTGATGTGGAAACTTCGAGGGGATACGAATATTCGTTATTTGCTCAAACATAACAATCATATCTGGACAGAATGGCCGTTTAAGAAATGGCTCAAAAAGACTGGTCAGTTTGATAAGATTCAAATGTGGGCAGATGAGGAGAAAACTCGCTATAGTGATGAATGGATACAAAAGAAAGCTGAGTTTGAACAGAAAATCCTAAACGATTCTGACTTTTGTAGTAAATGGGGAAATCTTGGGAAAACCTATGGATATCAATTCCGCAACTTTGGAGCATTGGATATGGACATTAATATCCCAAAGGATCTGAAAAAGAAGTTTTCCAGTTCTGATGTGGAAGCATTATGTTTAGCAAATCCCGGGAAAGACCAGCTTATGGAAGCAGTTCATCTAATCAAGGACAATCCAGAGTCTCGACGAATTATTATCTCTCTTTGGAATCCCAATGAACTTGATGAGAAATCTACACTACTTCCCCCTTGTCCTGCGTTTTATCAGTTCTTTGCTAATGAGGATGGGATGCTGCATCTAAATCTCTACCAGCGTAGCTGTGATACCTTTCTTGGTGTTCCATACAATACTGCTCAAGATGCTCTCTTTCTCTGCATGATGGCACAGGTAACAGGACGTAAACCTGGAGTGTTCAATCACATGTTTGGTGATGCACACATTTACCTCAACCATCTTGATCAGGTCAATCAGCAGCTTGAACGAGTCCCCAATCAGCTTCCAAGCTTAAAGATCAATCCTGAAGTCAAAGACATCTTAGACTTTACCTGGAACGATTTTGAACTTATTGACTATAACCCCCAGAAGCCGATCAAAGCGCCAGTTTCTATCTAATTCAGATGCAAAAAACTCCTAAGGATTTCCCTAGGAGTTTTTTCTGATTTTAGAGCTGAAAATTTGCTTTATTTTGATTTGTGAGTATACTTAGAAATGTTTATTTTATATCAGTTTTGATGAAGGAATCTATTTTCTTTAATAAACAACAGCTCCAAATTATCCGTTGGTATAACTACCTTTATACCTTGTTTTTTGAATATTGAGTCTGGTTTTTTGGTTTTTTGATATCACTGCTCGTGGTAAGCGGACTGGTAATGTTTCCTATCTTTTCTGAAGTATATGGGAAAGAAACTGGTGATACAACAAGGATAGAAAATCAGATGAGAACTAGCTATATGGATCAGCGCTCTGTAATTAATAGTTTTTCAGGATTTCATGTGCAAATGCTTTGAGGTCCTGTTCAATCTCTTACTGGAGGATTTAGCTCACAAGACAATTTGATCAATTTTAGTGGGCTTATCTTACCAAGAACAGTTCTTATCGATCAAGCAAAATGGAATACCTATGCAGAACCAATCCTCAATTCCACCTATGATAAAAATCTGATCAATAGCTACTTTTTAGATATCTTTGTAACTCCTCTTCAAAAAACTACACTAAATTCGAAACCCTATGCAGGACTTCCAGTTCAGTGAGATATAAAGCAGTTTTTTGGACTTTGATGCTTGGATACTATTTCAGCAGGAAGTTTTGTCTGCCAACACTATGTCAATCAGTTTCTCAAGAGCTTTTATGTTTATGATTTAGCTTGAGTTGGAGGGAATAATGCTCTGAGCGATACCTTTACTGTTAATACTCAACCAATCCCTGATGAGTTCTTTAGTATCTATGAGAAGTTAAAATATAATTCCAATAATCAAAAAAGATTTTGTAGCGGAATTCTTCAATATCTCCAATATGGAGGGAAAAATGACAACCGCTTTTGAGAGATTTTTAGTGACTGTGGAAGTGAGGAATATGCTACTTATACCGAGCTCAGGGACTTTTTAACTATTAAAGAGTCCCTTGCTTTGGGATATGTAGATGCGAAAGTTTCTTCATCTAAGCTACTGAACGAATACAAACTCTTTGTAATGCAGCAACTCCTCTATAAAGCGCTTTTGGCTTCAGAAGATGCAAATAGTTTACTTCAGTCTTATCTCTCTTTTCTCTCTGATCTTTTGCTTAGAGAGGCGAACAGAAGTAGTCAATTGATCAATCAATTCGCAAGAGATTTTAGCTACTGGTATAATGTTAGTATTGTAGATCCCTATTTGAAAGATGAGAAGTCAAAAATAGATAAAGAAACTAGAAATACTTTAACAACCAGACTTTTCTCTATTCATAATGGGAATAAGACGCTGAGCTTTATTGGACTTGCAAAACAAACCACGCTTACTATTGATACTACAAGCACACTTTGAACTCCAGAAAAATCTAACTCTCAAAACTTAGAAGAACTCTTTAGAGCTAATCTTCCAAGTCAATTTAGACTAACTTCACTTACCAATCAAGAGGAAACTCAAAGTTTAATAGTAAAGGGACTTGATAGAGATACCGATGTAAGGTTGGAAGCTGTGATTAAGTTTGATGGTGTCAAACTCTATGTCGAAAAGGTCTCAATCTCCGGAAATAAAGCATTGGAATCATTTGTAAATGCTCTACTAGAAAGAGATCACTATGTCTTTGTAAAGATGCTTCAGCTCATTAGCGATAATCTTGCGATTGCAGATCAGAGTTCGACATTAAAACTTGATCTTTGTGCTGAGCTTAAGCAAAAATATCCAACGGGATTACTCCTCTGTTCTGATACTAAAATACAAATCGAAAAAGGTCAAACAGAGCAAGCTTCTGGAACTATTTATACCTTCCTACTCCAAAAAGGAAGCCTGATTTGAGTAGAAATATCAGATAAAATTTTAGAAACCAAAGTCCTTCAAAATCTAGATATCTGAAAAATCACTAAAGATACTCTTGCTCCTATGATCCCTGTCATTGTTAATTATGAGCCAAAGGATGAGATTTCTGGTTTTGGTATGAAAGAGCAACTTCTGGTTAATGACAAGTTTATGAAATACTTCTCAAAAGCTCCAAAAAAAGTAGAAGTTAGCTGAGGAAGTGTAAGGATTTACTTTGAAGTTGAGGGTATCAACTTTATTGGAGGATATGATGTGATTACCAATCGTTTGGCTCCGATTTCTCTTGATTTCTGAGCTGCAAGAAAACCAATCATTATCCAAAAGATGGAACTCAATCTTGACGATCAGCATAGAGATGATTTGAATACCTTTTTGCTCAATCCAATCAACTATGTACAAAAGATCAATCCAAACCTTGTAAAAAAATATTTTGTAGATGGTAAGCTCACCCTTTCACAAGAGAATAAATAAAAAAGAAACCTGAAGTTTAATTCAGGTTTTTTATTTATTGAAAAGATGCTAAAGTTGATTTGCTACGAGATTCCAGAGATATCCTGCAGTCAGACTTCAGCTTTTTTTCATTGGAGAGGCATCATAGTTTCCTGCCCAGACACAGAGGATTTTCTTTTTTGCTGTATGTACTCAGCAAGTCCAACCATCAATAAAATGTCTAGAGGTTCCAGATTTTACGCTCCATCCTGGCATATTGAGATAATTATCCAGTCAGAAACTGATTGTTCTATACTGATTTTTGCTTAAAATATCTGACACCTCAGCAATTGTCGATTGATATTCATCAGCTAGAGCTCAAGAAGTCAAAAAAACTTTCCATAAGCTAGCAAACTCCAGAGGAGAAAGTTCATAGGTCCCAAGCCCGACCGAGAGTCCGAGATTGTGAGCATTAAAGGTCTGACTCTCTTGGAGGACAAGATCTGGCTCAGTATTTGCGATTTCTTGTCTTAGTCTATTTATAAATGCAATAAACTCCTCAACTCCTGCGTCATGGAGGAGCTTTACAGCTGGGATATTTAAGCTACTTCCTAGAGCAGTTGCTAAGCTGACTTCTCCATAGTAGGAAAGTGAAAAGTTTTTGGGGCTATAGATCTGCTCCTCATCCAAATAATAGGAAACTGGCTCATCAACTATCATACTTCATCAGGTCAGTCCGAGCTTTTGCAATGCAAAAATATATAAAAACGGCTTAATTGCGGATCCGGTCTGCCTCTTACTGAGACATCAATTCACCTCTCAGCTTTTCTTATCATCAAAGGCCCTACAGGTATTCATCGTTTGAACTTCTCCTTGCTCATTCAAGACTAGAACACAGCAGTCTCACATTCAGACTTGTGATCTATATTCCTCGCTCTGAGCTATGCTCTTTCCTACTTTCTGATACAAATTGAGATCAAATGAAGAAAGCTGATTTGAATAACTTTTCTGATAATAAGCATTAAAATGCTGAGCCTGTGTAGGAACTGGAGAATGAAGTTCCTTATCTGAAACAGGAGGAAGTTCGTCTCGATTTTTACACGATGATTCCTCGCCTATCAGTGGACAAAGCACTTTTGCTCTGGCTTTAATCTTTTTGAATCCTGAGGCATTGAGCGGATTTTTCCCAGTTTGCGCTGTTGCAATCAAAAAACTTAGCTCCGATGGGAACAGTGCAGAACATTCTTTTTGAAAATAGTTGAGACAAGCAGCTCTATATCCACGGATTCCATTTAAAAATTCCACATTATTCAAATAGGCAAGGAGTATCTCATCTTTTGAATGATGAAGAGAAAGGTTAAAGGCGATGAGCATTTCTTTGATCTTTGTACTCCAGGTTCTATGGTAGCTTTTTCGAGTAATTTTTACTAATTGCTGAGGAATAGTAGAAGCTCATTGCCTTCTTCCATGTCATTGAAGATTAAATTTAATCGCTCTAAGTACTGCGATCGGATCAATTCCTAAGTGCCAATAATACCTACGATCCTCCACACCAACAACTGCTTGTTTGAGATTTTCAGGTATCTGATGAGATGTTTCGTACCCTTGTATTTTGATTCCACTGATAAGCTGTCCATTGGTGTCTTTCAAAACTTGATTATTAAGGGTTGGAAGTGGATATTTGTATAGACAGTTAAGCAAGAGAAAAAGAGCCATTCCTCACAGGAGGATAAAGAGACAGAAAATTCAGATTTTTTTGATTTTTCAGCAATATAGTTCTCTCATCTATCTAAAAATCAAGATAAAGACTTCGATTCTGAGCATACGAAAACTTAGCTAAAAAACAAGAAAAAGTGCCTTGTGAAAAGACACTTTCTCTACTAATTTATATTCTATACATTAAACTTGAAAATAATTACATCTCCGTCCTGTACGATATATTCCTTCCCCTCCAGACGAATCAGTCCTTTCTCTTTGGCTTTTGCCCAGCTTCCGGCTTCCAAAAGTTTATCAGTACTAACAACTTCAGCCTTAATAAATCATTTTTCAAAATCTGAATGAATCGCTCAAGCCGCCTGCGGAGCTGTAGAATCTACAGGGATTGTCCATGCTCTTGTCTCCTTTTCTCCCGTTGTAAAATAATACATCAATCCAAGCTGTCTAAAGGCAAGCCCGATCAAATCATCCAAGGTAGGAATTGGATGATCTCCATGAAGTTCTAAGAGTTCAGTCAAAAACTCTGCCCTCTCTTCTGGAGAAAACTCCATCATTTCAGATTCAAGTTTTACACAGACAATAGCCACTGGAGCATTGAGCTTTTGCTCAAATTCTTTTTTAAGGGCTTCAGCATTAGCTAAATCCTCCTGTGCAATATTCAAAGCATAGATAAAGGGTTTTAGCGTCAAGAAGTTATAAGATTTGATGAGTTTTAAATCCTCAGGTGAGAAGTCAGATTTTATAGTATTCGCAAGTTTCCCTTCTATAAGGACCTTTTGAATCGCTTCTAGAATCTCCACAGTTCTCTTTTCATCTTTATTTTGAGTAATTCTGGCTTTTTTCTGAAGATTTGGTAGATTTTTCTCAATCTGTTCAAGATCAGCAAAGATAAGTTCAGTATTGATAATTTCTCTATCTCTGAGTGGATCAACTCCTCACTCTACATGCACGATATCTGAATCATTAAAATGCCTCAGTACCTGAACAATTGCATCCACCTCTCTAATATGTGAAAGAAACTTATTTCCAAGTCCCTCTCCTTTGCTCGCTCCCTTAACAAGCCCAGCAATATCCACAAATTCAGTATGTGCATAGACAATTTTTTGTGTCTTTGACATCTCAGAAAGCGCATCCATTCTAGGATCTTTTACATCTACGATCCCAATATTAGGCTCGATCGTACAGAAGGGGAAATTTTCAGCAGGAGCAGAATAAGACTTTGTCAAAGCATTAAAGAGTGTAGACTTTCCAACATTAGGCAGTCCGACAATACCAATCTTCATTATCAATAGTGCAAAAGGTAAAAAATCTGATCTTTAGTGTAGCGAATCGCTCACAAAAAGCAATGTAAAAGCAAGTTTTCTCTTTTAGTCTATTTCGTCGACTTCAACCAGTATTTTCTTTTTTTTGTAGACTTTGCATCGCTTGAGGATGAGAAAGCAGCAATATCCTAGGATTGTAATCACCCAAACAAGGAGCCTGACAACTCAGTACAATAGCAAATATATCGCAAAAATTGCTGCAATCTGAAACACTGGGTTCTGGTAGAGTTTCATAAGTTGCTCTAAAACCACAGAACACACCTTGAAGTTAATCGTTTTTTGTGTATCTACAAGTCCTCATCGAACATTTGTTTTTAGGTTTCACCAGAGCTTAGAGAGTTCAGTCTCAAATTCAGACTTCTCTTCTTTTTTGGGGAGAGGTAGTTTTTGAGCATCACCTTGCTGAGAAGATCACAGGGAAAGTGGATTTGTCGAGGTCTGAATAATTTTATCACTTCGATTTCATATCTGATCACAGCTAAAAGGAAATCTACTGTTCATCCCGAGGAGTGCAAAACCAAACATGATTGTCATAATCATCGTAAACCAATATCCTGTACGAGAGAAATACTGGAATCGAGCCACTTTTCTCACCTCAGAAAAATACTCTCATAGATATCTTAGGATCCAAGCTGTTCCGAGTAAAGAAATCCACAATGCGATTACGGTTTGCCAGTTATTTTGAGGTAAGAGCATCGATAAAATGAGCCCTACAAAAAAAATAGTTCAATAGATCCAGATTTTTTTTACTTTTCTAAGATCAATTGCAAGAAATGGCAATACGATAAAAAAGATACAAAAAAGCAGTCCAGCGACAAGTGCTCTTTTTGCTAAGAAAAGTTCATAAAAAAATACAAAATAGAGCACACCTGCAAGTGCTAAAAAGATAATAAATCTGATTTTGTTTTTTTGTTCAGGTTTCATTTAAAATCAGAATAGGCTAAAAAATTTCTCCTGAAAGATCAGAATCACTGCTACTCATAAAATCATCGCTGGCAAAAAAGGAACCGCCTGATCTGCCATTTTTTGTGAAAGGAAAGTAGCTTTTTTCTGATAGAGTTTTGTCTGAATAAAGTACCAAACGAGTCAGATCCCTCAGCTAAGAGTGAGAAAAAATAGGAATGCAAGCACTTGATCAAGAGTTGAGAGCTGATGATTGAGTCCAGCATAGAGCAATCCTCCCAAGTATGGAGAAATAATTACATCTCAAAAACCGAGTCCCTCCTCTTTTACTCAGTATTTTACCTTTACTACTCGCCTTGCAGCTCCATAAAGCAATAAAAAGAACATAAGGAACACTAGACCTCACCAAAGTATTTTCATAGGAAAGAGCCCGGCCAGCAAGCCAACTCAGAAAGTTCCCATTCCTACAAGAACCAGAGGAATATGCACCTCGTACCACAAAACATCATATACCAATAGAAGCCAGAGGATCCAAGCATTTACTGTCCAAAAAATCAGTATTCAAAGTCCTTGTGACCATAAATACCAGTAAAGTAGTCCAAAAATCATAGCTGAACCTAGCTCTAGTATGGGATAGAGCCAGGAGATTTTTCTATGGCAATAACGACACTTTCCTCACTGAAAAAGAAAACTCAAAAGCGGAATCAGATCATAAGGATACAGACGATGCTTGCAGGTTGGGCATTCGGATCTTCCCCAGAGGATAGAACTAGCCTGTTTTCGAGTGGTTGCGTCTCCTCGTCTAGAAAGTATTACTGACCCAAATGAGCCGAAAATCAGTCAGAGACCGCATGCAACGATCAATCAAAAGAGCATTTTTGTATTTGCAGGGGGTAAATTCGCTCTTTACTATATCTTTTCTCGAGAAGTTTTCAAATAAAAAAGAAAGCTGACCTGTTTTTCCAAGTCAGCTTTTGAGGTATTATTCCTTAATGATCTGAGGGGCAAAGATCGGCACCTCAATATCTTTTCACTGATGATCTTCAGCTTTTTTTTCTTTTGATTGAAAGAGTTTTTTGAGTAAGAGATATCCTCCTAACACAGCTAAGGCACATCACAGAAACTGAAATGCCACATTCATACCAACAAGAGCTGTAAGAAGTCCGATTCCAAGTGAACCGATAATCTCTCCAATTTTACTAGAGAATTCTTGCATTCCAGCGATGAGCCCTTTGTCCTTTGGTTTTGCATATCCTAGGATGAGTGCTGAGGTGATTGGCTGCAGCATTGCTATCGCTAATGACAATCAAAAACTGGCAATCACAATAGCCATAAAATTACTCGTGCTTCCAAGCCAAAAGAATAAGCCAGCTGAGAATAAAACAAGTATCGTAATCAGGATTTTTTTACTATATTTATCTCAGATATTTCCAATCAGGATATTGACTAAGTAAGGCAGCCTCATCACTGCAAAAAGAATCGCAATCTCGGAGAGGGAGAGATTATTCTGCATAGCAACAAGTGGGATAAAGAGAAATCCAACATAATTCATAAAATTTACAAGCGCCTGAGAGGAAAGTGCTACATACATATGCCCATCGTAACTCTTCATTGCTTCAAACATCTTTTTCCAAGGAGAAAGTGAGAAAATCTCCCTAAAATAGAGTAAAAGCATATTCTTTTTTCTGAGGATATCTTCCATATTTTGATATTCTTCATCAATTTCATACTCAAAGGGAAGATCAGTACTTTGTTTTTTTAGATATTTTCACCAAGTTTTGCTAAATTTACGGCGAACAAAATCCTGAATTTTTGAGTCCTGTAATATTGATAGAATCGCGAAGATTACTACGAACAGATACATATAGGGCAAATCTAAATACTTGACCAAAAATGCACTAATCAACGCTCCAATCACATAGGCCATATTAATGCTTGAAAAGTAGACTCCAAGTATCTTACTACGATTATTCGTTTGAGTTTTTTTTCAATACAAGGTACGGTAGGTTGTATACATTGTTGAGCTTCCAATACCATTGAGAATCACTGCACAAATAAGAAAAAAAGCTGACTGCTCAAATCCTGCCCAAAAGTAGAATGCCCCTGAAATTGCATACCAAATCTTTCCATAGAGCAAAAGATACTTTGACATTCCTTTGTCGTTGAGAATTCCGATAGGAATAACTGTTAAGAGCTTGATTATTGGAAGGAGCGTTCAAATGAGGGTTAGATTGAGTCCGCTACCGATAATACTTTTAACATAAATAGAAAAAAAGGTATCAGCTCCTAGTCCCCACCCCATTGTAAATAGGAAAAGTGAGATAGACACCCATTTAATAGAAAATGGGATTTCAGCTAATTGTTTGATTTTCTCGGATAACGTCAGATTTTTTGTTTTTTTTGCCATTGAGCATTTTTTTTGAGTAAATAATTTACATTTTCTGAGTATAATTTTTTTTTGAAAAAAAGCAAAAAAGCTGAAATAATCTCACTGTTTTCTCTCTTGACTTCTCTATATTTACATAATAACAAGATCCTAAATTTTATTTCTCCTTGCATTTAGGATTTAAAGGCTTACACTGAGGGAAAGAAATCTGATTTTTTATCTCGTTTTGCTAATGAACATGAAGCGAAAACCGAGTACTCAAAATCTTAGCTGGTCAAACTCTAGGACTACACTGCTGGAATATTGCCAGAAAAAGTATTTTTTAAACTACTACACTTTTGCCTTAAAACCGCTCAATATCCCTCTCCGAAAGACGACACTTACCCTCAAAAAGCTTAAGTCTATCGATATGCGAATGGGAGAAAAGACACATTTTCTCATCTCAGATTACCTTCATCAGCTCAAAAGAGGCCCCCTTTCTCCAGAAACACTTATGCAGCTCAAGGAAAATATTGCTCAGGAAATGAGACAACAGTTTGAACTCTCAAAAGAAAGAAACTATCAGGATTTTTCCTTTGCTCAAGAAGAGGGACTCAGTGAACATTATTATGGACAAGATATTGATGATCTTCTTGAACCAACAATTCAAAGAGTTTGGGAGAACTTGGATGCCTTCATCTGATCTTCACGACATGAAAGGATTCTGAATATTCTAGCAACTCCTCATGATGCAATTTATATTGAGGAGCCAAGAAAACCAGACTTTAACGCGATGAGAGTTCAGACCGAGCGTCTTGATGCCCTTCGCCATGTCAATATCATGGCTGCTCCAGACTTTTGAGTTGTATTTCAGGATAATAAATATCTTATTCTTGATCGAAAGTCAGGAAGAATCAGCGATGAGACTAGGACTCCTGAAGATCTTACTGATCAGCTCAAAGTGTATGCGCTCAAGCTCCTTTTAAAACTCAATGACAGCCCAGAACTCTGAGATATCAATATTGAAGCATATGAAATCTATCTGCCAAGTATGCAGAGTTTTTGAGGCAGGGTAAAGCAAGCAGATATTGATGCTATCGTTGAAAAAATAAAGGAAGATACTGATTTTCAAAAGACCTTTTTTATCAGTGATAATGTGCTTTTCCCATCAAGCTACTTTAGGCGTACGACCACCTTGAGTAAATGCGAAAAATGTACTTTTAGAGAAGTGTGCGAAAAGCTAAAACAATTCGAATAGTTTTCAAAGGTATCACTTTAAAAAAAATAAAAACCTGAATTTAGATTCAGGTTTTTTTGTAGTTAAAAATAGATACTAGAAATAATATACATACCAAGAATAAGCATCAGTATTCCAACACCCAAATGGATCAGCTTTGTATTTTTATTTTTCAACTTGGCAAGCTTCTCCACGCTAGATTGTCCTGTTCATACCAAGAAGGTTATTGCAAGCATTGGGAGGATAAAGATGAAATTATACAGTGCTAGATATCCCATACCTAATAGATTGAGTTCATTACTTTGAGCGGAGAGAAGCCCAAGAATCACAATATATGGACCAGAAGAGCAAGGAAGGAGGAATAAACTCACTAAAATACCAATTCCAAATGCACCAATAGGAGAGAGCACTCATTGGATAAGTTTCATCATAGTTGGTCTCCATTTGCGAGGAACTTCCATGAGAAAAACCTTTCCATACCAGAAGTAGTCTTTAATATTCGCCAATCAGATCAAAATTCAAATCACACCGATAATCCGCTTAAAAATTGAGATTTCCGCTGTAGAGGTGGCTAAAAGCTTGAATACTCATATCCCCATCAAAAAATAGGAAAGGAATATTGCCAGTGAAAATAAGACTCCAGAGAAAATCGTTCTCTTTCTGCTTTTTGACTTACTTAAAATTGTAGAGAGGAGTAGCAACATAACTGCAAATGCACAAGGATTGATACTATCACCAAGAGCTGTTGGGATCAGGATTCCTATAAATTTCCATGGAGATTGTTCAATATTTTTATCACTGTCTGCCAAACTAGGCTGAGTTCAAGTTTGATTTGTAGCTTCTCATACTCTCTCTCCTTTTTCAAAATAATTTATGATTTCTGCAGGACCAATCAATGAAGTCTGAATTTTATTTTCTTTTTCAACAAGCATCAATGGGATTTTTGTTTCTGTGATTGGAAGATTGATTTGAGCGAGCTTGTCTTCGAGGATTTGGAGATTTTCTGGATGATTTCGTATCTCATATTTAATGATTTTATAGGTATCTTCTATATGATTAGTTTCAAAATATCTCTGCGTCTTAGCACAGTAACTACAACCTTCTCCATAGAAATAATGATATTCGTCAGCAGACAAAGCCCCTCCAAGCAAATACATTCCTCAGAGCAAGAGGAGAGAAAGTTTTTTTAGCATTTATTTTTAATGAAGAGTAAAATCTTGTTTTATAGTCCCATTTTTCTAGCAAAATAACTCTCTTTTGCCTCATATACGACCTGAATCTGCACAGTTTTTCAGAGACTCGTTGTCAAAAGTGATTCTACAAGCTTTTTGATCTCTTCATTTTTGAGGAGCATCTCTGCAATTTTGGTAATAACAATGATCTCAACTACATTTTCACTAATAGCCTCAATGATCGCTTGATCTTTCAGATTTGCCTGAGCGGTTGGCTTTGGAATTTGAGCAACAACAGACTGCCAAAGTGATTTCAAATCATTAGTTCAAGATTGCATTTGAGTCGATGCAGCAACTGGCTGGGGTTCAGTTTTTGGAGCTGCTGGTGCTGGCTGAGTTGATGAAGATTCTCCTTTTACAACTTCAGATTGAACAGGTCAGAGAGGCGAGGTTGTGACTTCACTCTTTGACTCTAAATTTACTGGTGAAGATTCAGGTTTCTGCTGCTGAGGAGCTGGAGTTTGAGTCACATTTGCAGCAACTTGGGTAGAAACCGATGGCTGAGAAACTTGCGGAACTGAGCTAGTAGTAATCTGTTTTTCTGGATTAAGATAGTTATTCAGTGAGATTTTATACGCAACAATCGGGTAAGGATATCGTCTCAAATTCCCCAAAATCTCTCAAAAAGTCGAGCAAATCTTAAGATAAAAGTCCGTATCTTCCAAAAGATGTTGATCAATATATCCAATAGTCTGTTTAGTAAATTGTCAGAGATCAACTCCACTTTGAGCAATAGTATCCAAAAACTCAAAAATCTGATTTCTGTCTCCTTTTTTGATGGTTTCTAGTAGCGTTTTTATGGTATTTTCTCCAGCTACTCCAAGGAATTTTGTAATATTCCCCTCGGTAATCTCTCAGAGAATACTCACCTGATCTATATATTTCACAGCATCTCTCACACATCATTCGGAGATATTTGCAATTGTTTCTAATGCTGGAAGCGTGTACCCAAGCCCCTCAGCCTTGCAAATCTTTTCTAAGTGCAAGGTCATTGCCTGTGTTGGCACCTTTCTATAGTTAAAAACCTGACAACGAGAGATAATCGTATCTGGGACTTTGTGGATTTCAGTCGTCGCGAAAATAAAGCAGACATTACTTTTTGGCTCCTCGATTGTCTTTAGGAGAGCATTAAAAGCTCCCTTACTCAGCATATGAACCTCATCGATTACATAGATCTTCTTTTGGAGTGTTGTCGGTGGATAGAGTGCTTTGTCTATAATTTCCTCTCTAATATTGTCCACTCCTGTATGAGAAGCAGCATCGATCTCAGTATAATCGAGACTTGTTCCCGCATTGATAAGTTGACAATTACTACATTCATTGCAAGGATTTCCATTTTGAAGATTAAGACAGTTAAGTCCCTTTGCAATCAGCCTAGCTGAAGTAGTCTTCCCCGTTCCTCTCGGTCAAAAAAGGGGATAATTATGATGAATCTTATCTCTAGCAATCATCTGGGCTTTGAGAATATCACTAATATGCTCTTGTCCGATCATCTCATCAAAGGTCTGAGGACGATACTTGTTTGCGAGGCTCATAAACATACACAAAAATAATAAAAATCTGAATTAAAGTGTATGATTTTCTTCTAAGTTTTCAAGTGATGATGAGCGAGGGAAAGATCAGATTTTTATCTTCTATAGTATTGACTTCTTTTGTCTTTTAGTTATAGTATGTTAATTTATTTTTTTATCTTTACTTGGTTAATGGAGAATATTGAGAAAAAAGGACTACTCGAAAAAGAGAAAGCACTGATTAACTCAAGCGAAGATCACAACTCAGAGTCTGATCCTTCTGAACACGTTCGCTGTAGAGTCTCCGAGCAATGTTTTGATATCCTCTCCTCGGTAGCAAAGGCTAGAAGAAGAGTCCTTAATCCTCTCTCTCCCGATGAGGAACGAGCACTAAAAAAAGCCTATTTTAAAAGACTTCACCTGAACTTTTATTCTCCAAAAAATACCTATCTGCAGTATGTATCTCTTGAGAATATCAAGAAAGTGATGGGATTTCGTCCTTATCTAGAAGAGATAGGAATAAAAATCACGGCTGAAAACTTTCAAGAGATCCTTGCACTTTCTCATGCGGAACTTGAACGTCTGATGATCATAAAAAAGGGACTGGAAAAGATAGGTATCACACTCTGAGATCAGGTTTATGATCTCGATGTTCTATCTGGACTCTATCTGGAAGATATTCCAAAGCTCAGGGAAATGCTTCCACTTTTGAGGAAACTGGGAATCCCTATTAAGAATAGTAATCTCTTTAGTGTTTGTGAAACGAGTAAACGCGAGCTTAAAAAACTCCTTAGACTCAAGCCAAGACTTGATAAATTTCGAGGTGATGAGAGTGAGAAATGGGGAACTTCGCTCTCAAATACGATCAAAAAAGTTAGAAAGCAAGATCTCAAACTCCTAGCACAGCTTCCAAAGGAACTAAAAGATAACCTTACTATCTGAATACTCCCTATTGCACTTTGCCTACTCAAGAGTGCAGACCTCCAAGAAATCAGAAATTATCATCTAAGGAAAGCCGCTTATCTCAAGCACTATCAAACGCTCTCCGATCAGCATTATACCCTTCTTTTTATGGAAGGAGGAGACGAGTATTGGCAGGATATGCTAGATGATTCAGTTGAGGAACTGGAGGAAGAATTTCAGGAACCACTCTCTACTCTCAGGCAGTCTGAAACAATCAAGCAAGAACCCCCTTGAGGAGAGCAAGAAAAGCTACACGAAGTAATCAAATGAGAGGAAGGAGAATATTCTGGGAAAGAAATGGAGATTCCAACGCTTCCGAAACTATGAAAGTATAATAAAGCTGAGATCAGACAGCAAGACCTCTGATTTTGCTACGGATATAGTGGTATTGAAATGCTGAAAAAATCCAATCCCTTTGAAGTATTGATCAAGACTTCGATGAAAATCACTGAACAAGGGCGAGAAGTCAGACTTCCTTTTTGCTGAGATGAGAGGCATAGAACTTGGATCCCCGTCTCGACTCAGGAACTCGATCAGGACTATGAGATTAAGGATGAAGAAGAAGGGGATATCTTCGCAAATATCAATAGCGATAGTGCATTGGGATTCAGAATCTTAGAGATTGCTGCGATGAAGAATATGATACTGAATAGAGACTTTGAAGATCCAGAACTTAGTAAGCAGGCATGGAAAAGCTTCAATAAAACGGGGACCTTTGCTATCACTAGTGAAATGCTGGGCAAGATCAATGAATGAGGATTCTCACACCTCTTTCTACGTTCACTGATAGGAGAGGAAGCTTGCCTATCATTTTCTACTGAAGATAAGGAGATTCAGGAGCTTTTGTTCAGGTTTCATCGTTTTTGATTTATTAATATTGGAATAAGTAACCCTTGAGATATGAATCATTTTGATCCAAAGTATACAAAAGTTATATGGGATCAGAATTGAACCTTTGGACGTTTCAGCGTTACTAAGGCTAAGAAGTGCTTTAGTTCTCTCCATGATTATTCACTAGAAAGATGCTTTGTTGATAACGAAACAGGAGAGAAAAAGGTGATCATTGTCAATCCTACTGAGACATCTCATAAAATTGAGCTTCCTCTAGAGAGGTGTATGCAGGCTTTCCCTAAGTGGGAGATTGCTATCTTTGATATTAGGGAAATGTTTAAGATGAAGAAGCGATGGAAGTCAGTCTTTTCGTAAGCTTTTGAGCATTCTTGCTTGATTCTCTAGCTACTCTGCTCTGAGATAGAGAAAAATGAGCAGTCAATTTTAAAAAACAAGCGGTTGTTTTTCCAAAAACAAGCAGTCATTTTAGAAAAATTGAGCGGTCAATTTTAAAAATTGAGCAGTAGTTTTTAGAAAATGAGCGGTCATTTTTGAAGAGGTGTAGAGGTTTGCTCTCTTTCTCCTCTCTGAGCATTCAAAAAAGAGAAGCTGAGCTTCTCTTTTTTTGGTAAGGTGGGGGAGAGTTATTTACTTACCTTTTCGTATTTAACGGTTGCAAGCATCTCCTTAAGATCCACTCCAGGACGAAATTGAATTTTATTTCCCTTGATCTGAGATGCATTTACTTTATTAGCACTATCTACTCCATTACTATTGATTACAATTTGGAAGCTTCAGAAATCTCCGAGCCTCACGATCTTTCCCTCAGCAAGATGCTTTGTCAGGATCTTGGTTAGATCATTGAGCACAGCAAGCATATCACTATCAGATACTGTAGATCCAGCAGCTGCGATTTCCTTTGCAAGAGTCTTAAAGCTGACTTCTCCATCTGAATTTGCGATAGCATAGAATTTTGCTTTTTCAGTAGGTTTAAGAGGATTTTTTCTCTCTACGATGTTATACTTTACCGCCATCTTGTATTTTGGTTAAAGAATAAAGATAATTTCAGTCTAGGAATCCCTGA